>ERZ773185.2168-NODE-2168-length-13131-cov-4.789844_pt1 | contig 13131 bp, 9 predicted proteins | sample MGYA00580531_ERZ773185 | MGnify/ENA primary metagenome ERZ773185 (study PRJEB29015, sample SAMEA2737799) | human gut metagenome | biome: human gut; feature: human-associated habitat; material: faeces | place: China | collected 2012 ...
GATGATAGGAGCGATGAAGGCGAAGGAACTGCCCAGGAAGATAGGCACCTTGCCCTTGGTGATGAAGTGAAAGAGAAAGGTTCCCACACCTGCGGTGAAGAGAGCCGTTGCCGGATCGATGCCTATCAGGAGAGGCACCAGAACCGTTGCACCGAAAGCCACAAATAGGAATTGTACTCCCACAAGGGTTTTCTTGGTCATAGAAAGTTGTTCTGTATTCATTATTCTTAATATTTGTTGCTAAATTTTTGCAAAAATACAAATAAAGTTTGAAAAAGCAAAGATTCTTCGGGCTTTTTCTCTTTTTCGGGTTGTTTTAGGTTGCTGAATAGCAAAAACGGCTGCCAGTTTATAAGAAACTGACAGCCGTAATGGTAATAGGTTTTATTTCGCAAATCCTTTCTTTTTCTTCATTCTCTTTCCCACGAAGTTCCAGGAAGGCATCTTCTTCAGGGTACTTCTCACGGGCTGTAATTATTACTTTTTGAATTTCGGGTGCAAAGGTACGGAGTTTTGGGCGAACCATCGCTTTAAATATTTCGCAGCGGATGGACGATTCGGGAATAATAGTTCTTTTATCTCATATATTTTGTGTAATTTTGTAACCGAAATAGGAATAAAGAGACATAATAACTCTATATATAATAAGGTGTAGATGGAATTATCAGAATTAAGCAGTTATCAGGAAGCAAGCCTTTTTCGCTCTGGTTTGGAGGAATGGCAGGAGGGTCCGCAAGTATTGACTTACGGAGCAATATTGATTTGCCGGAAAGGAAAGGCGATGCTGAATGTGAATTATAAGGATTGGGAACTTTATGAGGGGGCGGTGATTACGCTGTTCCCGAATGATGTGGTGGAACTGAAGGTTGATGGGGATTTTGAAGTCGAAATCCTGAAATATAATCCTTCCTTGCTTCGTGAAGCCAGTTTGCAGCTGGAGCAGACGGTGTATTCTTCCTTGCGGGAAGACCGCTGCAGGCAGGATACTCCCGTGGTGACAAACATCATCAATGGGATGTTTGGTTTATTGAAGGTATATTTCGACCAGTCGGAATGTACCTGCATCTCGCAGTTGGTATTATGCCAGTTGAAGGCGTTTTTCATCGGTTTTCATGAGTATCTTCAGCGCAATCCGCAATACCGGTCAGATGAAGTAAAATCGTATCGCGTAAGAGAACTGTTTAATCGGTTTATGATGCTTCTGGAGAAGGATTACAAGATTTCAAGAGATGTGAACTATTATGCCGAAAAGATGAATATCTCTTCGAAATATCTCACCAACATCGTGAACCAGGTGACGGGGCATACCCCCAAGACCATCATCGATCAATACGTGATTCTGCAGCTCAAACTGCATCTTAAGCGAAGCACGCAAAGCATCAAGGAGATGGCTTGGGAGTTTCATTTTGCCGACGTCAGTTTCTTCTGCCGATATTTCAAGAAGCATACAGGTCTGACACCGCAGCAGATAAGGTCGTAATCACAACCTGCAGTTTTGCTCTGATTTCAGCTTCTTCTATCTCGCCGATGTGTTCTGGGGAGAGAGCCTTGAGTTCTTCGAGGCATCCCATCTGCATCATGGTGGCGATAGGGAGGAGCTTATGTGCCGTCTTTCCTATGCGGTCGGTAGATAAGGATTCCTCTTCTATGCCTTCTTTCAGGTTCTCGAGGTGTGCGGCAAGTTCCTGCTTCACGGTATCGAGAATCTCCTTTGCAGCCTCTTCATCGCCTCCGGCAAAAGCCAGGAGAGAATCAAGCTGAGGCTTGGATTTCTGCTGAGATGATAAATCTGGCTGGGATGGAGTTTCAGACTGGGCATCCAGTTGAGGCTGGGAATCTATTCCCAGGATATCGGATAGTTTCTCCATGCTGAATGGCTTGAACAGGCAGTCGTCGAAGCCTGCTTTCTGGAGCTGTTCCAGAATGCTTGTGTCGTGAGCCGTCATCGCCACCACCATCATCTGGGTATGGTTGATGTGGGCAATCATATCCATGCCGTTCATCTCGGGCATTTCGATATCCATCAGCATCAGGGCTGGCTGCTCGTTATGCAGCGTGGTGAGGGCATCCATCACATGATTGCAGGCGAATACCTGCCAGGTGTCGCCTACGATGCGGCGCAGCATTTCCTGGAGAAGCTGGAGCTGCAGCTTGTCATCATCCAGAATCAGAATCTTGTGGTTTGCAAATTCCGGTTTCTTCTTTTCTTCAGAAACCTGATGGCTTGCTGAATCATTTTCTTTCTCTTCCGGATTGGAATCTAGTGCCTTGTCATCGCCAACTCCAGTCTGGTTTTTATTCTGTGTCTCTTCCTTTGGCGCAGGCTCTACAGGGATGGTGACGATGAAGGTGGACCCTTTTCCCTGGGTAGAGTGGAGAATGATTTCTCCGCCGAGCAGCGAAACCAGTTCCTGGGTGATGGACAATCCCAAACCGGTGCCTTCAATGCCTTGGGCACTCTTCAATCTGGTGAAAGCGTGGAACACCTTCTGTTTTTCTTCGCTGGTCATTCCCTTGCCCGTATCCTTTACGCTCAGGGTAAGCATAGGCTTGCCCATGACTTTCGAAACCTGTGCCTGGATGGTGACGCTGCCCTGGTCGGTATATTTGATGGCGTTGCTTACCAGGTTATCCAAAATCTGACGGATGCGGAAGGCATCGGCACGGAAGAATTCCTTCTTCATTGGAGAATCCGAAGAATCCGAAGTTCCCATTCCCTTCATCTTGCATTCGAACGAAATGCCCAAGCCTTTCTCTTCTGCCCGCAATCTCATTCCCTCTACCGATTCTGCTACCAGTTGCGCTGGCGAGAAAGAAGTAGGCTGCACTTTCATTAATCCATTCTCCAACTGATGATAATCGAGCAGGGAGGCAACGAGATGAGATAGATGTGCGGCAGAATTCTTGATGTTCTGGAGGCATTCGATGCCCTGAGGATTGCTGACGTAGTCTTTCATCAGGTCGATGAAGCCCGAGATGGAGGCAGCTGGTGCCTTGATGTCGTGGGTGATGGTAAGGAGCAGGCGCTCGCGCTGGTTCATGATGCGCTGAATCTCCTCGTTGGCTGCCTCCAGATTTTCCTGATAGATGCGCTCCTTCTTGGCATCGCGCCAGATGAGCCAGATCATGACAACGATGGCTAGGAAGGCTACGATGGCGAGTAATTCCATCTGCCACAACAGATGCTTTCTGGCTTCCATCGCCTTGCTGATGGATTCCTGCATGGCATCTTTCTCTCGCTGGTGTACATCGCTCAGGTGCTTGGCGGAGCGGAGAGCGAGTTTGGCGCTCACCATCTTCAGCTCTTCCATCTCCCTGTTGATGTGCTGCTTGTGGTCTTGCGTTTCCACTTTCTCCTTCTTGTCTATCTGTTCGAGGATGTTTGCCACGTTTCCAGCCACGTTCACTGGGGTGGTGACGGAATCGATGACAGCCCGGTTGCTGTCTTGTTTCACGCTCAGGGTCTCGGCGTGCTCTTTCTTGAAGGCATCGGCAAGTCGGCGGAAGAATCCTTTTCTGGTTTTCAATACTTCTACCGTAGTCTTCTTCGCCTCGTGGGTTTGTGGCGCCTTGGAGTGAACGAGGATGGAATCCTTGCCCGCATTCAGACTCTTTACCTTATCGTGCAGATAATTTTTGGTTGGTTTCCCCGCCATGGCATCGGATAGTTGCTTCAGGTTTTTCTGTTCCTCTTTGAGCAGAGAAGATATGGTGCTATCGGCAGCACTTCTTTTCTGTATATAATCGCGCGATGCCTCATTGACGGCGATGATGCTCTTGGTGTTGCTATACACCAGACTGATGGCCAGGATCATGATGATGGCAATGGCGCTGTATCCGAGGGCTACCTTGATAGGAATGTTATTCTTGTGCATGAGAAATCTATTTAATTAATTACCTTGTTTATATCTTCTGCAAAGATACGACAAAAAAATGATTCCAAGAAAAGAAAGGGGTAAAAACAAGTCAGGAGACCAATGAATTTCATCATTAGTCTCCTGCCTGATTGAAAGCGACGCGTAATTGTTGTTTTTTACTTTACTTTGTAATCTTGATTTTAATTACTGTTTTTAAAGGTGATTTACTCTGCTACAGTTGAATCTGCTGCTACAGAAGTCTCTACAGGAGTCTCTGCTGGAGCTGCCTTCTCTTCTGCAGAATCCTCTGTTGCCTTTACTGTTGTGTCAGCTGGAGCCTCTGCTGGAGCTACTGTGTCAACTGGAGCTACTGATGAAACACTTGCCATCTTGTTGCTGGCGAATACGTTGCTAACTGATACCATTACCATAGCAGCGATAGCTGCGAATACTAACTTTTTCATAATCTTTTATTTTTTTAATTGTGAATATTATGTTTATTACTTCTTTCATGAACTGCCTTACTTGCATTGCTGCTTGTTTGCGAGTTCACTATCTAATATCACAATCTGCGTGCCAAAAGATGATGAAAAAGTGTAAGTTTCTGATAATCAGCAAGAGCTTCTCTTTGTGCCAGTTTTCAAACTTGTGGAAGTTGGGGAACTGGTGTGGAATTATTCCCCAAAAAGTTGGGGAATGGCTTCAGATTCCCCGCTTCCCCACATCATCAGATGCCGTACTTCTTCATCTTGTTATACAGCGTCTTTCTATCCACGGCGAGCAATTGTGCAGCCTTGCTCTTGTTGCCTCCTGCAGCTTTCAGCGCAGCCTCTATTCGCTGCAGTTCGGTTTCCTCATCGTGCAGGGTGGTTGGGGCTTGTGGCTGGATGTGTGCCATACTCTGTTCCAGTTCGGTTACTCCGATGTATCTGCCGGTGGCGAGAAGGGTGGCGCGCTTCATTACATTATTCAATTCTCGCAGGTTGCCTGGCCAGTTGTAGGCGGCAATTCGCTCCTTCGCCTTGCTGTCGAGTCCTTCTACATTTCTGTTAAGCTCCTTGTTGGCATGCTTGATAAAGAGGTCGGCGAAGAGGAAGATGTCGGCACCACGGTCTTTCAGCTCAGGCATGTAGATGGTGAACTCGTTGACGCGATGGTAGAGGTCTTCACGGAAGTTTCCTTCTGCCACACGCTGCGCCAGGTTTTCGTTGGTGGCACATACCAGTCGGATATCGATGTCTATCTCCTTGGTGCTTCCCACCGGACGGATTTTTCGTTCCTGTAGGGCACGGAGCAGTTGCACCTGCACCTCATAGTTCAGGTTTCCCATCTCGTCGAGGAAGAGCGTTCCGCCATTCGCCATCTCGAACGCACCCTTCTTATCCTGGTCGGCTCCCGTAAAGGCTCCCTTCACATGACCGAAGAATTCGGATGCAGCCACATCCTTTGGGATGGCACCACAGTCGAGAGCGAAGAAAGGTTTTCCTGCCCGCTGACTTAATTCGTGTATTCTGCGTGCCACATACTCCTTTCCCGTTCCGCTGGCTCCAAGAATGAGAACCGACATAGGGGTAGGGGCTACTAGGGAAACGAAACTATAGAGCTTACGGGAAGCCTCACTTTCGCCTTCCAGATATTTAGGAACATCGCCAGCAGGTGATGCAACTTTGGCGTTCTTATCTGCTGAGGTGCTTGTATTTTGAGTCTGATTAACTGATGCAGAATCAGCTTGCTGAGATTTTAAAGCAGTAGCATGTGCCTCAGAAGATGCAGCTGAGGCTGAATTCTTCTGATTTTTGATGGCTTCCTTGATCTTATCCAGGAGAATATCGGGATGAAAAGGTTTTGCCACATAATCGGTGGCGCCCGACTTCATGGCGAGCACCACATTCTGGATTTCGGCATAGCTGGTCATTACAATGAATGGAACCAGCATGCCGTGCTTTCTCATCCATTGTAACAGGAAGATGCCATCGTGGTCGGGAAGACGAAGATCGGACAAAACCAAATCAAATCCGCTTTCAGTCTTCTCGTAAATCTGTATGGCCGCTTTTACCGAAGTAGCTTTTTCTACTTCGAATCCTTTCTTTTTGAGCCATGTTTGAATCATGGTTCCAAACGCGATATCGTCTTCAACTATTAGAATCTTTTCCATATTACAATCCTTTTGTCACTTTCTTCTCGTTAAGCTGCTTTATTGCGTGCGCAAAGGTAGCATTAATATTTGATATAAGCAAAGAAAAGGGTGGTTAATTTGGAAATTTCGCCAAAGATTTTGGGGCTTTTCTCACAAAAGTTCATAAAAGTGTGATTTTATCTCATCAAGAGTGGACTTTTGCAACCGGGTTGCAGAAGCCTTTTGGTAATTTTGCAACCGAAATCAAGAACGGAACGCTATGTTTCGAATGATATGGAATTAAAAGTATTATAAAATTATGGAAGAAATGAAACATCATCATTGTGATTGTTCCATGGATGAACATCATGAGCACCATGAGCATCATGGATGTGGCTGCCATCATCATCACCACGAAGAAGGGAGCCTGAAGTCGAAACTCTATCTTATCGGTGTAACCATCATCCTCCTGATTGTCGCCGTGTTTATCGAGAAGCATTATGACCTTGCCACCTGGCAGTTGCTCCTGGTCTATCTGATACCTTATTTATTAATAGGACATGAGACCTTGGGCGAGGCGGCAGATGGCATCGCCAAGGGCGATATGTTTAACGAGCATTTCCTGATGGCGATAGCTACCATCGGTGCCCTTTGCATCGGCTTCTTTCCGGGTTCTGAAACGGAATTCCCAGAAGCTGTCTTCGTGATGCTCTTCTTCCAGGTGGGAGAACTCTTCGAGGGATATGCCGAGGGAAAGAGCCGCGATAGCATCTCGCATCTGATGGATATCCGCCCGGATGTGGCGAATGTAATCAGGAATGGCGAGGTGGAATCGGTGGCTCCTGATACGGTGAAGATCGGAGAGACTATCCTGATTAAACGGGGTGAGAAGATTCCGCTGGACGGTATCGTCGTAGAGGGTTCTGCTTTGCTGGATACGGTGGCATTGACGGGCGAAAGCGTGCCTCGTGCCATCAAGGATGGAGATGAAATCTATTCGGGCTGCATCAACCTGAAAGGCGAACTCAAGGTTCGTACCACCAAGACTTTCGGCGAGAGTACGGCATCTAAGATTATCGCCCTGGTGGAGAGTGCTGATAAGAACAAGTCGAAGAGCGAGGCGTTCATCACTCGTTTTGCCCGAATCTATACGCCTATCGTGGTATTCGCCGCATTGGCTTTGGCGATTATTCCTCCTATGTTGGGAGCGATGGGCATCGCCACCAGCCTGATGGGTGGTGGAACCTTTGGCGAAAACTTCCCTCTGTGGCTGAACCGTGCCTTGATATTCCTGGTGGTATCCTGTCCTTGTGCCCTGGTTATCAGTGTGCCTCTCACCTTCTTCGGTGGCATTGGCGGTGCATCAAGAAATGGTATTCTGATTAAGGGAAGTAATTATATGGATGCGCTTGCCAAAATAGGAACCGTTGTGTTCGACAAGACGGGAACCTTGACGCATGGCGAGGTGCTTGTACAGGCTGATGAAGGAGCACCCGTGGTGGTGAACGATGGCATCAAGGAGGGAAGTGCTGAGGCTGTGAGATGTCTGAAGACACTTGGCGTGAAGAAGACTGTGATGTTGACGGGCGACCATGAGGAGATTGGAAAGAAGGTGGCCGGACAAGTGGGCGTTGATGAATATTATGCCGAACTTCTGCCTGCTGATAAGGTAACTCATCTGGAAGAACTGTTGAAGACGAAGCCTTCCGGCAAGACCTTGGCATACGTGGGTGATGGTATCAACGATGCCCCTGTATTGAAGCGTGCTGATGTAGGAATAGCGATGGGTGCTTTGGGAAGTGATGCTGCCATTGATGCTGCCGATGTGGTATTGATGGACGATGACCCGAGAAAGATAGCACTGGCGATGAAGATTGCTCGCCATACGATCCACGTGGCTCACGAGAATGTGATTTTTGCTATCGCTGTAAAGATGGCAGTCTTGGTTCTTGCCACCATCGGTTTAGGTACCATGTGGATGGCGGTATTTGCTGATGTGGGCGTTACGGTGCTGGCGGTATTGAATGCTATGCGAACGCTGAAGAAGAGATAAGAATGGTGTGGAGCCTCCAGCAAGCGTGGAGGCTTCATGAAATTAAAAAAGCTGTGTTGATCCGTAGATGAACACAGCTTTTTCTTGTTTTATATAGGAACTTCTCTTTTATATAGGGACTTATCCGAATAGTTTTCCTATGCTACGCAACTTGGTGCGGTATCCGTAGATGGCGATGACCACGAAACAGATGAATGGGAGGATGAACGATACATTGGTTGATGGCATGCCGAATACGGTATGCATATCGATGATGGATGCCTGCAAAGGTGGCAAGACACTACCACCCAAGATAGCCATGATCAAACCTGCTGCACCAAACTTGGCATCGTCGCCAAGACCCCTCAGGGCAATGCCATAGATGGTAGGGAACATCAGCGACATGCAGGCACTGACTGCTACCAGGCAGTAGAGACCCCAGATGTTGTGGAGTGCAATGACACCCACGGTGAAGCAACCACCTGCTGTCGCCAGAATCATCAGCAACTGACCTGCATTGAAGAAGCGGAGAATGAAGGTGCAGATGAAGCGTGAACAGCAGAACAGTACCATTGCCACGATGTTGAACTTCTGCGAGGTTACCTCGGCATCAATCTCTGCCATGCCTTCCTGCATCAGGATGCGGGTACCATACTGGATGATGAAGGTCCAGCACATAATCTGCGCACCCACATAGAAGAACTGGGTGAATACGCCTTCACGATAGTGTGGCATGCGGAAGATGCGGCGCAGGGTAGGCATGAAGTTAATCTTGTTGTCTTTCTCGCTGTTCTTCGGCATCTTGGTGAACAGGATGACGAAGAAGATGGTGAGGATAACCAGACCGATAATCAGGTATGGATTGATTAATACCGAAAGGTCATATTCCTTGATTGCTTCAAACTCGCTCTCCGAGAGATTGGTGCGCCCCGCCGTATCAAGCGGGTTGAGCTTGGCCTGGATAAAGTTCATCGCCACATACATACCCAGCAGCGAACCCATCGGGTTGAACGATTGCGCCAGGTTCAGTCGGCGTGTAGCCGTCTCCTCTGTTCCCATCGAGAGAATGTAAGGATTGCTCGATGTCTCCAGAAAGGAGAGTCCGCAGGTAAGGATGAAGTAGGCGAGCAAGAATGGATAGTATTCGCCCATCATCTTGGCCGGATAGAAGAGGAAGGCGCCGAAGGCATAGAGTCCTAATCCCAGCAGTACGCCCGCCTTGTAGGAGAAGCGGCGGATGAAAATGGCGGCAGGGAATGCCATGGCGAAGTAACCGCCGTAGAAGGCTACCTGTACCAGTGCACCATCCGTAGAAGACATTCGGAAAATCTTGGAGAATGCCTTCACCATCGGATTGGTGATATCATTGGCAAATCCCCAAAGTGCAAAGCACGATGTGATTAAGATGAAGGGTACGAGGTAGCTAACCCCATCCTTCATGAGAATTGATTCTTTCTTTTTCTGTTCCATGTTTTTAGGAAAAGTATTGTTGTTTTGTTTAAACTAGATGCTTTGTCTTACAACGGCTCTCAGCTCGTTGATATCCTTAATTTCACCCTTGGCGAGTGCCTGGGTCAGGATATTGCCCATGCCTGTGGCTTCGATAGGTCCTGCAACCACTGGTACACCCAGGGCTTCGGAGGTGAGACGGTTGAGTAACTTATTCTGTGAACCGCCACCGATGATGTGCATACTCTTGATAGGTTGTGGCAACATCTCGTTGAGGTGAGCAGTGGCCTCGGCATATTTGGCTGCCAGTGACTGGAGTACGCAGCGCACGATTTCTGCCTTGGTCTGAGGAACCTGCAACTGATGGGTGGCGCAATAGTCGATGATGGCCTGCTGCATGCATGCTGGATTTTGGAAAGCTGCGTCATCCACAGGGATGATGGCATTGATGTGAGTCTCATCTGCCAGAGGAAGGATGACATCAAACTGCTGTTCCTCGCCATTCTCTTTCCATTCTGCCATCAGTCTCTGCATAATCCAAAGTCCTGTGATGTTCTGCAGGAAGGTGATGCGACCGCCGATGCCGCCCTCATTGGTAAATTCAGCCTTTCGGGCTTCCTCGGTGAGGATAGGCTTTTCTATCTCAACGCCTAGGAGCGACCAGGTGCCTGAACTGATGAAGGCTACTGGGCTCTCATCTTCTGTAGCTGGTACGGCAGCAACGGCGCTAGCTGTATCGTGAGAGCCTACTGCGATGACATCCACCTCGCCCAATCCGGTTTCTTCTGCAATATCACGGCGCAGTTTTCCCCTTATGGTGCCTGGCATCACAATCTTACCGAAGATGTGGCGTGGAAGGTCCAGCTGGTCGATGGTTTCCCAATCCCAATCCTTGGTGCTGGCATTCAGCAGTTCGGAAGTGGATGCGATGGTATATTCATTGTTGGCTTCGCCTGTGAGATAATAGCTGAAGAGGTCTGGGGTGAACAGCAGATGAGCAGCCTTTTCCAATTGCGGACTGTTGGCCTTCTTCATACTGTAGAGTTGGAAGAGGGTATTGATTTCCATCACCTGCGTGCCGTTGATGGCATAATGTGCCGATGGGTCAATCTGCTTGAATACTTCTTCCGGCATCCCCTTGGTGCGGGCATCGCGATAGCAGACTGGGTTGCCCAAAAGGTTACCGTCTTTGTCGATGAGTCCGAAATCCACTCCCCAGGTATCGATGGCGATGCCATCTACCTTGAGACCTTTGGCTCCTGCCATTTTCAGCCCCGTCTTCATATCCTCGAAGAGGGCGAGGAAGTCCCAATATACGTGATTGCCTAATCTTACCTGTCGGTTAGGGAAACGATGGATGAGTTCCATTTCTAATTTGCCGTTTTCCAATTTGCCGGCGAGTACTCTTCCGCTTCCTCCACCGAAGTCAATAGCTAGATAAATCATGGTTATTTCTAAAAAGTTAGGGTAGATAAACTGTTAATTGGTAAAAAGCGGTAGGAGAGTGCCCCGTTAGCGGGCAGCTTTCTCTCCTACCGCTTCTCTCATATAGAGGATAGAGGCTTATTGTTTCTTGCCTAAAACGTAAACTTCAAGATCGTCGATTTCTTCTGGTGTCAGTGTGGTGTATTTGCCGCCACTCTGAACGATGATTCTACAAGCCATCTCAAAGAACATGGCACGCTCGAACACCTCGTCGAAATTCTTTCCGCAAACCACCTGACCATGCTTCAGCAAGAGTGCAGAATTGTGGTCTTTCAATGCAGCGATAACGGCTGCTGCCAATTCTGGAGAACCAGGGCGATAGTATGGAATCACCGGGATTTCCTTACCTACATGACATGGTACCTCTGCGGTTACATTGAAGTCTTTTGGAGTTTCCTGCATGCAAGCTACTGCTGTTGCAAAAGGAGACTGGAAGTGGAGAACCACATCACAATCTGGACGCTCACGGAGTACGCCGAGGTGGAATCCGCTCTCCATAGAAGGTTTAACGCCATTGAGTACTTCGCCCGTTGCTACCAGGCACTGAGATACTTTCTCCTTCTGGAGGCTAGGAACCCATGAACCTGTGCCAGAGACAAGTGCCTCGTCGCCAATGCGCCAAGAAAGATTGCCACTACTGCAGATGGTGAGACCAGCGTCGCCTACGCGGTGAGCCTGCTCCAGGAATTTCTGAATATGCTCTTCTGTAATCATTTTCTTTTTCTTTCTATTTGAATGATATTCGTACTGATGGTGTTACACCTTATTTATATATAGGACCGTAGTTCTTGCAAGCACGGAAGTCTGCACCTTCCTTGTCCATACCGAATGCGTTCCAAGATGCAGGACGGAAGATCTTGTCGTCTTCTACGTTGTGCATGCATACTGGGATGCGGAGAATAGAGCAGAGGGTGATGAGGTCGGCACCGATATGGCCGTAGCTGATAGCACCATGGTTAGCGCCCCAGTTGTTCATCACTGAATATACATCCTTGAATGGAGCCTTGTCGCAAAGGCGTGGTGCGAACCAGGTGGTAGGCCATGTTGGGTCTGTACGCTTGTTGAGAACCTTGTGAATCTCTGGATCAATCTCAACGGTCCAACCTTCTGCCAACTGGAGCACAGGACCAAGACCCTTTACGTGGTTCAGACGAACCATGGTTACAGGCATGCCGCCCTTGCTGAGGAAGCTGGAAGAGAAACCGCCGCCACGGAAATAGTCACGGTTAGCAGGATACCAGGTAGTTGCCTTCAAGCACTTATCTACATCCTCCTCAGTCATCTCCCAAGGCTGCTTCATGATAGGGTTGCCCTCAGCATCTGTAGCCTGACCTGTGCCATCGAGTGTGGTAGCACCTGAGTTGATCAAGTGGATGATGCCACCAGCTGCCTGACCTGTAAGTTCCTTACCGGTAACACGCTTCACTGCCTCTGGACTCCAATAGGTACGAACGTCGCTGAAAATCTGAGCACGACCTGTCAACAGGTGGTTGAACAACATAGCTACACCGTTGCCTGCATCATTCTCTGTAGCGAGGATAATAGCTTCACGAATACCGTTCCAGTCGAATGAAGTATTAAGGAGTGCCTCAGGATAGTCGCCGTTAGGATAGAAGTCTGTCCACTGACGCTGTCCCTGGAAACCACCGGCGATGGCGTTGTGGCCCAATGCTTCCTCCTTGAAGCCTAGCTCTTCCAATCTTGGGTTGCCATGCATCAAGTCGCGCATGATGATAGTCATCTTCACGATGAACTCCCAGTCAGCATCCTTCTGCTCACGTGTCTTTGCCTTTTCATGGTTGGCGATGTCCTCACCCTCATTGCACATACAGTGCTCGCGGGTCCATGCCATAGCCTTCTCGTATTCCACAGGGTCGTAGATACCCTCAGTCATGCGGCGGATAATCTCAGTAAGGTCAACACTTTCGTTGCGCATGCCGAGGTACTCCTGGAAGAAATTAGGGTCAACGATAGAACCTGCAATACCCATGCAGGCGCTACCCATGGAAAGATATGATTTTCCGCGCATGGTAGCTACAGCCTGGGCAGCTCTAGCAAAGCGCAAGATCTTTTCTGCTACATCAGCAGGGATAGAGTCGTCCTCCAAGTCCTGTACGTCATGGCCATAGATGCCGAAAGCTGGCAATCCCTTCTGGGCATGAGCTGCGAGAACAGCTGCCAGATAAACAGCA
>ERZ773185.2170-NODE-2170-length-13127-cov-4.330248_pt1 | contig 13127 bp, 15 predicted proteins | sample MGYA00580531_ERZ773185 | MGnify/ENA primary metagenome ERZ773185 (study PRJEB29015, sample SAMEA2737799) | human gut metagenome | biome: human gut; feature: human-associated habitat; material: faeces | place: China | collected 2012 ...
GATAAATACAATAAAGCTGTAAAAATTCAATCCACAGATTTGTTTCAGTATGGAATGGAGACTAACGTCGGTAATGCTTTTGTGTATGGCAAATTAAAGGCTGTAGATACAGTTACTTACCCAGAAATTAATGGCAAATACATGTATGTTAAGAAGGTTAAAGAAAAATATACCATGCACACCAGAAGAGTAGCACATAAATCTGGAAAAAGTACTTATTACACCACTGAAACTTATTGGACTTGGGATTATGCAGGAAAAGAAAGCAAGACAGCTAAGAAAATAAATTTCTGCGGAATTGATTTTAAAAGCAATAAAATCGTTCTTCCAGATGATGAGTACATTGATACGGTAAAAGAGTCAAGTTATATCAGATACAAGTACTATGGGGTTGGGACAAAGTACAAAGGAACAATCTTTACGTCACTAAAAGACAAAACAATCAGTGATAAGACTAAATTTTACAACAACCAAAATATCGAAGAAACAGTAAAACTCTTAGAAACCGGAGTATGGTTAATTTTATTTCGTGTTTTATGGGCTATCTTGACAGGAACGGTTGTTTTTGGATTTTATTACTTAGATAATGATTGGTTAGAATAAGCAGTCAAAGAGCCACATGAGAGCCAGACTAAATCCTAAAAAGAAAGGAGATCTGGCTCTATTTTTATGCAAAAATTCACAGAAGGTTCGCTTGAATGGTATCGGGCAATCCTAAATCAAATAATCAATGGCGATATGACAGCCTATCAAAACCAGAAAGACTGCCTTGATCTGCTGTTAAATATGAATATTGACCTTCCTTTCAAGGATAATCCAGATGCGCAACAGATGGGAATAAAGGCAAGCCAGTATGCACACAATATCGCAGAAAGGCAAGCTGCTATTACTGGAAGTGGAGATTTTGACGATATTTACTGGAAATATTTACTGTTGGAAGCACCATGGATTTTTGAAAGCTATTTGTTTTATATGGAAAAAAACAGGCAACCACGCAGAAAGTTTTACGAACCAAGAAAGAAAACTTTGAATATTCTGGTTCAAGACCTTCAGGACTTGGAAGATAGAAAGATTGAGTTTCTTGGTGTATCCATGCCACCACGAACTGCAAAGTCCACCACATGTATTTTTTTTCTATCTTGGATAATGGGGAAAAGGCCAAACAGTCATAATGCCATGAGTGGACATAGTGGAATTCTTGCGGATGGATTTTATGGTGAAATACAAAACCTTATATCAACGCCAGAATATACATTCAACGAAATTTTTCCAGAAGCAACATTGGAAAAGAAGTCAGCAGATAAGAAAGAAATTAATTTAGGAGCACCAGACCGATTTTCAACTCTTACTTGTCGTGGTATTGACGGTACGTGGACTGGTTCTGTAGATATATCCTCTGATGGGTACCTGTATGTTGATGACCTTGTTCGAGATAGGACAGAATCATTAAGCCCTACACGTCTCGAAAATCGCTACCAGGATTATCTAAACGTATTGGTTGACCGTAAAAATGACGGTGCAAGAGAACTTATGGTAGGAACACGATGGAATGTTATGGACCCGCTCGGAAAAGTAGAAGCAGAAAAGCGGAATAATCCACTGTATAGATTTAGAAAGATTCCTGCTTTGAATGGTGATGGGGAATCTAATTTTGATTACGATTATGGTGTTGGTTTTTCTACAAAATACTACATTGACATGAGATCGCGACTTGATTCTAACGAGTGGCAAGCAAAGTATCAACAAAATCCATTTATCCGTGAGGGACTTCTTTTTCCAGAAGATGAACTTAGACTGTACAACGGTATCCTTCCAGACGGAGATAGCAGAGTGGTTACTGCTTGTGACGTTGCGTGGGGAGGCGGAGACAGCCTTTCAATGCCTATCGGAAGAGAATATGAAAACGGAGATGTCTATATTTTTGACTGGGTATTTAACAAGGGAACAAAAGAAACAACGCTTCCAATAGTTGTCGGAAAGATTATGGGAAATGAAATACGTCAGATTAATTTCGAGGCCAACAACGGCGGAGATATGTACAAAATGTACGTGGACGAGAAGCTAAAAGAACAGAAGTATAAATGCAGCTGTACTTCAAGCAGGGCACCGGCAAATATGGAGAAGATGTCAAAGATCATAGCATATTCCGATGACATAAAAAGAAATTTTGTCTTCTTAGATTCTGACCATCGGAGCAAAGAGTATCAGGCTGCAATGGATGAACTTACTTTTTTTGTACAGCTCGGAAAGAATGTTCATGATGATTCCCCAGATTCGCTCACTCAGTTACAAATGTTTATCGAAAAAGGAAATGGAGCAGTTGTAAAAGCAACCCAAAATCCTTTATGGAGAAGATAATTATGGTAAATACGTTAAACAAACCAGAAGAAGTTGAATTTAATGGAAAAATATACAGACTTATGGGAGCAAAAAGATATTATCTTTCCACTTCTACTAAAAACGAAGAACGTAAACACGCAAAAGGACTTCATGTGGCTATATGGGAATTTTATCATCATCAAAAAGTACCAACAGAATGCTGCATCCATCACAAAGACGGAAATCCTTTTAATAATGATATTAATAACTTGGAATGCGTAAATAAGTCTAAGCATTTTTCTGAACACTCTTTAAATAATTGGAAAAACCCCGAGTTCCGAAAACTTGGCATAAGAAGCCTAAACAATATACGCGATAAAGCGTCTGAATGGCATAAATCCCCAGAAGGGTTGAAATGGCATCAGAAAAACAAAGAAAATTATTCGAAGCCAGTTGATATGTTTGACACAAACGGAAATAAATTGAATTCTTTTGCGAGCTTGATTGATGCGTCAAGAGAAACAGGAATATCATATTCCGGCATTGCTAAATGCGCAAAATGTAATCAGAAAACATCTGGTGGATTCGTTTGGAAATATAGTAAAAATTGATTCTTTTGGGAAGGAGATAGTATGACCACAAGAGAATATTTAGGGCAAATTCAGCGTTGCAATAAAATAATCAACAATAAGTACATAGAAATTGAGCAGCTAAAATCTCACGCAATGGGATTAAATTCATTCTCTTTCGGAGAACGGGTTCAAACATCTCCCAGTCATGATAAAATTGGTGACTTAGTTGCAAAGATTGTGGATTTGCAGTCTGAAATTCAAGATATCACATATGAGTATATTGAAATAAGGTCTGAAGTGGTCAGGACAATTGACTCTGTGAAAAATCCTGTGCTGTACGATATTCTGTTTAAAAAATATATTGAGGGGAAACCACTTAATATAATTGCCGATGAAGTAGGCTATTCTTACCAAAGAACAAAAGAGCTTCATTTGGATGCAATATCTGCTATAAAAATATTAAAAGGATTTGATTCATGAACTTCATACTGAATCGTACTTAAAAAAGTTGTATAATATAAGCTGTAAAATAAGCACCAGGAAGAATCCTTGGTGCTTTTTTCATGCAGAAAAATAGGAGGACAGGCAGTGGGGAGAAACAAAACAAACTTTGTTGACCTATGCCAAGGCGAGTTTGGCAGAAAAACTGCCTATACTGGCGTAGACCAGATTACTCCCCAGAATGTGGCACAGGTCCTTTCTGATACAATTGGAATCCATAACAGAAATAGAACCCTGATGGATTACCTTTATAGATATTACAAGGGCGATCAGCCAATTTTATATCGTGAAAAACTTGTTCGCCCAGAGGTCAACAATAAAGTTGTTGAGAATCATGCCCTTGAAACAGTCAAATTCAAGGCAGGACAGATATACGGAGAACCTATTCAGTATGTCTGCAAGAAGAAAAAAGCGAGTGAAAAAACAAACGAACAAGTTGACCGGCTTAATGATTATCTGGACGAAGCCAATGCAGACGCCAGAAATATTCAACTTGGGATATACCAGAGTGCAGTAGGAACTGCATATAAAGCAATCCTGAGAGAGGATGAATGGACAAAGGATGGAGACTTACCGCCATTCAGAATCTTCATACCGTGTCCGTGGGATGCTTATATCGTATATTCATCCGGAAATGGGAAACCGATGCTTTCGGTACAGATACTTAAAAACGAAGATAATCAGCAATATTATCTCTGCTATTCTTCAAAAATGTATTTCAAAATCCAGAACGGAAAGGTGACAGAATCTGGAATCAATGGTTTTGGCGGCATTCCTATCATTGAATATCCAAACAATCATGACAGACTTTCTGACATTGAAATTGCAATCACAATGTATGATGCAATCAATAAGTATCAATCTGACAGACTGAATGGTGTTGAGCAGTTCGTACAAGCTCTGATGAAATTCAAAAACTGTGAGATTGACGAAGCAGAATTTGTAAAAATGATAAAACTCGGTGCTGTATCTGTAAAAGATGTAGGCAACGGAACACAATCAGACGTTGACTTAATGACTGCTGAATTAAATCAGTCGGAAAGTCAGGTTGCTAAAGATGATATTTACAACAATATGCTGATTGTAGAAGCAATGCCGAATCGACAGAGCAATACCGGTGGAGACACAGGAAATGCAGTGTATCTGAGGAATGGTTGGGATTTTGCAGAACGAGACGCAAAATTGGTAGAAGCATTTACGAAAGAAGCTGAAAAAGCATCTGCCAGAATTATTTTGAATATCATCCGAAAAACTTCAATGGATGTAAATATTTCGACCAGAGATTTTGATGTAAAAATCACCAGAAACCCGACAGATAACATGCTTGTTAAAGCACAGGCGCTTGATTATCTGTTCAAAAATAAAATTCATCCGCTTATTGCACTGATTACTTGCGGATTATTTAGTGATCCACAAAAAGTATATGAAATGAGTTTGCCATATCTCGGAACTATTTATCCGGAATTGGCAGACCCAGACTCAGAGCTGCAGAAAGCGCAAGATTTGCTGAACGGCTTTAACAAGGATGTGATTTCAGAATGAGTGTTTCATCATACGATGAATTAAATATCAGACCCAACAATCACAGAAGTGAACCGTATAAAGAATATTTCAGCAAAATGTCAATTACATACTTTCATCGAAAGGAGAAGAATAATGGCAATTGCATTAAATACAGTGATCGTTGACGGCCAGGAATATAAACCGGGAGATGTGATTCCAGACTTCAAAAGCATAAAATGTGTTGATACAAGAGAACCAAGAAAATATCAGGGATTATCTACGGATGTTTCTGTCCTAAATGATGTTATTGCAAAATACGCTTCGGGCGGGGCATCCTGTTTTATGTCCGATACGGGAGAATACTATGAGTATGACCGTGAGGAAAAGACATGGAAACTTATCACCAATATCACAGAGCGTGGATTTGATTCTGAAAAAGCATATGGTGCTTTAAAACATATGCTTAAAAACGTCACTGTGAGTGATGAGAAGATACAAAGTGCTGTTACGAATTACCTGACGGTAAATCCAGTTCTCCCAGGTGCCACCACAGAACAGGCACAACAGATCGAGCAGAACAAGACGGACGTTGCTTCACTGAAAGAGAAAACTGGTTCGATAAAGGAAGATTTAAGTGATATAAAGAATGATGCGCTGTACACCCAATGTCCTAATAATCTGCTAGATAACGATGCTGTAACAAAAAATGCCATTATCAATGAACAAGGGAATGTAGTACCAAACGAAAATAATTCAATTACAGGTTATATTGATGCAAAATTCAGAGATGAACTTTGGTTTGCCTTTTCTGACACTTCTAATCCCATTACGCTTACCCAAACAAATGTCGAATTTGTTGCCGAATTTGATAGCAATGATAAATTTTTATTGCGTTCGAAGCAATATCCTTGTGTGGATTATCTATATAAAATTGAAAACCCATCTACTTCAAAAATTAAGGTTGTTTTATCAAATAATTTTATCAGTCGCCCCTACAAAATGATAGGGTTAAAAGACACGCCTGTTCTGTATGAACCATATTATAAACCCGTTATCAGAATTCTAACACCTGAATATAACATAAAAAACTATGGTGCAGATGAAACACATGATTTCGGAATTATCGCCAATAAAATAATAAGCGATAACCCAAATGGATGTGTGATAATGTTTCCACCGGGTGAATATATTTGCAGAACAACAGTAAAGCTACGTTCAAAAGTAATTGTAAAAGGACTTGGAAGAGGGCAAGCGGTTTTGTATCGTTTATCAAATATTAGTATATTTGAAAGTGCAGGAGATTCTGTCGATGCCGAAAGTGCCGAACAGTGTATGTGGGTGGAAGTGTCTGATTTTACGATACGTTCCGTTAATAATATGACAGATAAAACATCAATATATTTGTCAAGTCCGTTATTCAAATTACGTGGTGTGGCTTTATGTAAGTTTTCTGGATTGAGTATTGTTTCAAATGGCGTTCATTTCGATATGTCTGGTGTGCAGGATTCTTCCTGGTATAATTGTCATTTTTGGAGATCTGGCAAAGACTATACGGATGCTGATTTGATTTGCCCATCGTTTTTGCTATCGATCGATACAGACGTAAACGGAATCAAATATAGGAACTGTAATCAGCTGGAATTTTACAATTGCACTTGGGAAAGTTTCCTTAATCAGGTATGGGTGTCGAAAGAGGGATCGAACGACATATTTTTCAATTTTTGCAAATTTGAATCTATTAGATGTGCTACGAGTATATTCAGGCTGGGTTTTGGAGACTCGGATTCAAGATTTATTGTTTCCAGATTTAACTTTACAAAATGTGTTATTACTGCCCACAGTAAAAAATCAATAAAACCGTTGATTTATGCATCTTCATTAATTTTTAGCGAATTTGATATCAGTTTTTATATGCCATGGAAAGAGAGAATGTACCCCTTGATAAAAATTTTTACAGGAACCGTAGTTGGATGTACTTTCGATTTAAAAGGGGAATCGTGGCATACTATCGATGGTGAAACTGTAATAGCTTTAGCCGATGGAGTATATGCCGTTGAAAGCTCCAGGAGCGAAAACGGCAATATTCTTCTTGCTGGCAAAAATAACTTCTACAATAACTTTACAAGTTCCACATTAAACCGCAAAAGAATTGAAATACATCCCCCAGTAACATCATATCCGACAGACAAGCAATACTTTTGGGACAGAGGAACTATAATATACAATGATGCGTGTGGCGAATCTGAACCAATTGGGTGGATATGCGTTGAATCAGGATTCGGGGGTGTTTGGAGAACTATTAACTGAAGGATACACAGATAGCGCAGAAGATGCAGTAAAACCATCTTGGTGGACATCTCCGCTTACGAACTATCCTAAAAAAAGCTTTTGACAGTAAAATTGTATCAACGGATTTTGATGGTTCTGGAAGAATTTATAAAAAAGAAGGTGTTGAAAATGCCAAATTTAATATAGAAAATAATAATTGGAATGATTTGCAAGGTTGTGCGCCTTCAATAATATTTGCGTCATTTGGCGCTGAATCTGTAGGCGGTATCTTAGAAGCCACTAATCAAATATTATTTTGGGGGTGTAGATTCGAAAGTTTTACAGATGGCGCTTTGGCTATAATAGGCGAAGGTACAAACGGAATAAGATTTACAGATTGTAAATTTGAATCAAAATTGAATACCGTTCCTATAGTAATGGCGATTGGCACTTTTACGGCAAGCAGCTTTTGTAACTGCTATTTCTATAGACCTACTTCCTTATTCGGACGGGATGATGGGGTTAATGCAAAAGATGTGCCAATGCTTGCATTTATTGGCAAAACAGCAACGTCAACTTTTTCGGGAAATATTTCGATGACTGATATTTCCGACTTTCCGATAAAATTAGAAAAATCGCCGATATATATAAGTAATTTTTTTTCTGCTAATGAAATCAAATTTAAATTTACGAAACAAGATAGAAATGGTAACAACTACATAGATGATAACGTTAATTTTATAGAATCCACTGTTGATATTAATAACAACGAAATTAAAATACTAGGGCATTAAGTAATTTGTGCTGATATGAATTAACTAAAGAGTGGGCTTATATACGGAAAGTAAAGAAATTGTGAACTGCCGATGTTCGATTCAATACAGTTAATTAGAGACGAGTAAAATCGTCTCTTTTTTATTAAAAAAATATGCACCCCGATAGCGTAATCATGGGAGACACCTTGAGCTGAGCGAACAGCGTAAAAAAGCGTATTGGTGACAGGAGATTTCAATGACAAGAGAAGATGTAAAGAAGATCTTTCCAGATGCAACCGATGAGCAGATTACTTCATTTCTGAATCAGTCAAATTCTGATGTGGCTAAAGAGAAAGCAAAAGCCCAGAAAGCAAAAGAACAGGCTGATAAAGCAGAAGCACTGGAAAAAGAACTGGAAGAATTAAAAAAACAGAACATGACTGAAGCTGAGAAAGCAGAACTGGAACGTCAGAAAGAAAAAGCTGCAAACGAAAAAAGAATTTCTGACCTTGAATCTGCACTTGCAACTTCCCAGAAAGAAGCTCTGACAGGCAAAATTAATTCTATTTTTGCAAACGCAGGAATGAAAGGAGATGCCTATGCGGGAGCAATCAAAGCATTTTCAAATATGAATGCGGAGGATGCTCTTAAAGAAGCCCAGACATTTGTCGATGGAATTTCCGTAGAAAATAAAAACGCTCTTGATACCGCAAAAGCAGCTTGGGAGAAAGAAGCACTTGAAAATACACCTAATCCCGGTGGCGGTAAACCTGGTGGAGAACCAGAAAAGAAAAGTGAAGCATCTGAATACGCAAAAGCGTACTCAGCAAAAATGTGTCCAGAAAATAAACCGGCAGATGATAATGCCCCAGTAAATATTTGAGTAAAGGAGATTTAGATTATGGCTTTTATGAAAACAGAGCAGTACGAATCCACACCTAACATCCTCGAATCAGAGGTAGGACTGGTACTTAAAACCTATACAGCAGAACAGACAAATGCTGAAACCGTTGGAACTAAGAAGATTATCAAGGCAGGTTCTGTATATCCGACAAACGCAACCGGTGCTAAAGGCATTGTATTTGAAGACGTCGATATGACAGACGATACAAAACGACCGATTTCCGTAATTGTTGCAGGACGTGTTCTTGAAAAAAGACTTCCGGTAACAGTAGAAACCACTGCAAAAACAGAGCTTGAAAAAGCAGGTATCGTCTTTGTAACTACTACAGACCCAGAATTTTAAGGAGGTATAGCAGATGCCATTTAATGTTTTAGAATCAATCACACAGGAAGAAAGACTTAACTTTTCTCAGGATTTCAGCGTAAAAAGACCGGGCATTCTTGACACCATCTTCCCGGATGTCAAAACCCAGTTCTGGAAAGCTGAATACTACAGACTTATGGCTGGACAGAGACTTCCAGAGGTAGCGTTTGTTCATGCACTTGATACTGAAGCAGAAATCGGAACAAGACCGGGCTTCGAAAAAGTTCTGACTGAAAAACTCTTTATTAAGAGAAAAATCAATCAGTCTGAGAGATTACAGCAGGCAATTGAAAATGGTGTGCCGGATGATGAGAACTTAAAGAAGTTTGTATTTGATGATGCAGCTAACCTTTTTGAAGGTGTTGTTGCCAGAGCAAATGTTATGAAAGGTCAGTTCCTTTCTACAGGTGCCGTAAAAGTCAAAGAGAACAATGTAGATCTGAATATTGATTACGGCGTACCGACTGGTGCAAAAGTCACTCTTACAGACTGGTCTAGTCCAGATGCGGACATCATGGGCGATATCCAGAAGATGGTTGCTGTCGCAGAGGATAATGGTTTTGTGGTAAATAAAGCCCTTACATCTCTCAAAATGATTAACTACATGAGAAACAACACTGCAATGCAGACAGCGGTCTTAGGAGCAGCTAACAAACGTCTTCTGACAAAACAGGAACTTGCAAATCTGCTTATGCAGGAATACGGAATCACAATTGATCGTTGTGACGAGAAATTCAGATTCAGAAAAGCAGATGGTTCACTCAAAACAGGAAGATACTTCAAAGAGGATGTATTCACTCTGTATGAAGCAGAACCGAACGGTTCATTTGGTACTGGACTCTGGGGCGTAACACCAGAGGAACTTGAGTACAGACAGTTCATTCAAGAAGAAAACCGTTCTTTCGTAACACTGTCCATGTGGGCTACACAAGACCCAGTTGCAGTTTGGACTAAAGCATCAGGTATGTTTGTTCCAGTAGCAGCAAAAGCTAATGGCGGTATCGTAATCGGTACCAAAGCGGGGGAATAAACGGGCATAGTCTTGATGAAAACAGCCAGTCATTAGCTGTAGCAAGTGCAGATGATACGTCAGCACATAAGTATACAGAAAGCGAACTGTCAAGCATGACAGTGGTTCAACTGAAACAGCTCGCAAGTGACAATGGCTATGCCCTGACTCAAACAAATAAGGCTGGTATAATCGCGGAAATTTTAACTCAACAAGGATAGGTGGTTTGGAATGAACGAAGAGCTTATTAATGATTTGATGAATTATTTATCTGATGACATAGAAAATCCTGAGATGGTTTCTCTATCTGTTAAACGGGCGATTCGTTCATTCAAGAAGAAGAGAAATTATCCTTCTGGTTATACAGACGAAAAAATTTGCAATGATATGGAAAACTGCTATGACTGTATATTTGACTTAGCACTTTTCTTTCTTGTAAAACAAGGTGCTGAGTTTCAAGGTTCGCATTCTGAATCTTCTGTAAACCGAAGTTGGGAATCTGAGACTGAAATCTATATCAATCATGGAGTTTTTCCGTTTGCAGGAAGTTTGACATAAAAAGATGGTTGGGACACGTGACGCACTATCAAGTCCTCCCGAAGCGTCGCTGGGTTGCTTTATTTTCGGATGGGAAGAAGCAAGAATCATGTAGGGAGTGAGAAATGGAGTGGCGATGGGATGTGAACATGAATGTTTTAACGAACACCGCATAGAAGAACTTGAAAAAAATCTTCAACAGATGCAGGAAAGACAATCCGAACGCCATAAGGAATTTTATGAGCGTATCGGAGAACTGGAAAGAAAAACTGCTTTAAGCGAGAATGATTTGAACCATATCAAGTCAACTTTGGATGAGATGAATAACAATATAAAGACTCTCATGGCAGTTCCAGGTAAACGCTACGACACAATCATTGTATGTATCATTACTGCGATTGTTAGTGCAGCGGTAGGATTTATAATAAACGGTATTCTTCCAGTTTAATTCCACTTGTACGGGAGGACGGTGGATATGAATTATACAGACTTTTCAGAAGATGAAAGAAAATATTATCTGAGTCAATCGGGATTTGATTCACGTGAAAAAGAATTTTTTCGGTTAAGAGTTTATGAGGAAAAAACTTTGCTTGAAGCAGCGGAGATTATGGGGTATAGCCCACGAACTATTGATCGAATAAATAGAAAAATTAAACAGAAAATTCAGAAAGTTGCCCCGTCTTATGAACGGGGCTTTTCTTTGTATTGTGGCGAAAATATGGCGAAATAGTGACGTTCAAATGAAGAGTTCCTTCCTATATAATGTAAGCATAAGGAGAAAACAATATGCTTATGTTAGAGAACCCTTATGAAGGTTTATGGGAAAAGCATCTGTCAGTTGATGACATGGATGTAATTCTCGAAGCAAAAAGAATGGGAGGAACAGACTATGGCAGGTTATCCGTATTACCCACAGCCAATTATAAACAATCCATACGGACAAATACAGCCGTATCAGGACAGGCTGGCACAATTGCAGAGTAACTATCAGCAGACAATACCATATGGACAAATGCAGATGCAACAACCCGTACAGCAAATACCACAAGTCCCAATGATACAAGGACAAATGGTTGATGGTATTGACACTGTAAAGGCGAAAGATGTGGATATGTCCGGTAATCCTGTTTATTATCCGAAGACAGACGGAACCGAAATCTACAGAAAACAGCTTCAATCCGATGGAAGAAGCAGGATCTTTGTTTACCGACTTGTAAATTCAGACGAACAGCAACCAAAACAGGAAGGAAAACAGATTGATATTGAAGCAATGTTTAAACAGCTTCATGATGACGTTTGCTCTGAGATTTCTGGAATAAAAGATTTGCTACCGACACAAATGTCGGTCACAAATGATTCCCCAAGACAGCAGAACGGAGGAAAACAGAGATGAGTTTCAATCCAAATGCCATGATGCAAAAACAAGTTGAAAAAATGATTTCTCAGAGGTTCGGAAGTGTTGATAACATGATGAACGATATGAGCAAATTTGCAGGAAATAATCCAACATTGAAAAATGCTTTGGATTTGTATAAAAAAGGTGATACAGATCAGTTGCATCAAATACAGCAAAATGTATTTAACGAAAAGCACTTATCACCAGATGGAATTATACAAAAATTCCTTGGATTATAATACTTCCCCACAATTGGGTGATTAAAAATCGCTACAATTCGGGACGACAGCCGCGGATGTCTCCTATTGTAAATAATTTATAAGGAGACTAAAAACATGATGAATGGTTCTAATTACAGTCTTAGTGACATTGCTGCCGCTACAGGCTCTAATAACCGTGCCAATGACATGTGGGGCGGTGATGGTTTTTCACTTATCTGGCTCGTACTGATCTTCGCAATCTTCGGATGGGGAGGTTTCGGCGGCTGGGGCGGTGGCTTCGGTGGTAATGGTGGAAACGGTGCAAATGGTGCAGGATTCCAAGGATGGGCAACCCGCGCGGATATTAATGAGAGTTTTGCTCTTAATGATATTCAGAACGGTATCAGAGGAATTCAGCAGGGTATCTGCGATAGCACATATGCTCTCAACAATACCATGCAGAGTGGCTTCAATGGCGTGAACGTTGGAATGCTTCAGGGCTTCAATGGCGTTCAGCAGGCAATTAACGCTGACACTGTAGCCGGTATGCAGAATACCAATGCATTACAGTCTCAGTTAGCAAATTGCTGTTGTGAAACAAGGGAAGCTATCCAGGGTGTCAACTATAACATGGCTACCAACACTTGCGCTCTTCAGAACACAATGAATAACAATACCAGAGATATTCTGGACAATCAGAACAGCAATACAAGAGCAATCCTTGATTTCTTGACGAATGATAAGCTTGCAACATTACAGGCAGAGAACTCTGATCTGAAACGTGCTGCATCCCAGGATCG
>ERZ773185.2181-NODE-2181-length-13076-cov-3.168804_pt1 | contig 13076 bp, 11 predicted proteins | sample MGYA00580531_ERZ773185 | MGnify/ENA primary metagenome ERZ773185 (study PRJEB29015, sample SAMEA2737799) | human gut metagenome | biome: human gut; feature: human-associated habitat; material: faeces | place: China | collected 2012 ...
TGTTTGATTTGTCATTTTTATCAATGATCCCGAATATGACGATCATTTCTCCGAAAAACAGATGGGAAATGGCAGATATGATACGGTTTGCGGCAGATTTACCAAATCCGAGCACAGTGCGGGATCCAAGAGGCGAGGCATATGAAGGAATGAAACAATTCCGCAGTCCGATCTGTTACGGGAAAAGTGAACTGCTGTATGAAGAAGAAAAGATTGTGATCATATTTGTAGGTCATATGGCAGAACTTGCAGATCAGGTGAGAAAAGGCCTGAAAGAAAAAGGATATTGCTGTTCTCTTGTAAATGCAAGGTTTGTAAAACCTCTTGATACAGAATTGCTGGAAAGATTAGCGGAGAATCACGATCTGTATGTAACGATTGAAGAAAACATGCTGACAGGCGGATTCGGGGAACAGGTTCTTGATTATATTTCAGGAGCAGGTATTAATGTACGCGTGAAAAATTTCGGGATAGCCGATGACTATGTAGAACATGGAAATGTAGATCTGCTCCGCAGGGAAGTAGGTCTTGATAAAGATACGATCGTAAAGCAGATAATTGATGAATATGTGTAACTGAAAGGAAAAAAATATGAAAGAACGCTTGGATGTATTACTTGTAAAAAGAAATCTGGCGGAGTCAAGGGAAAAGGCAAAAGCGATCATTATGTCCGGAAATGTTTTTGTGGAGGGACAAAGAGAAGATAAAGCGGGAAGCACGTTCCCGGAAGAAGTCAGTATCGAAGTTCGGGGGCATACACTTCCGTATGTAAGCAGAGGCGGCTTGAAATTAGAAAAAGCGATCGCAAATTTTGATGTCAGCGTAAAAGATAAAGTCTGTACGGATGTCGGTTCTTCAACGGGCGGTTTTACAGATTGCATGCTTCAAAACGGTGCAAAAAAGGTGTTTGCGATCGATGTGGGACGAGGACAGCTTGATTGGAAACTGAGAAACGACCCGAGAGTTATCTGCATGGAAAAGACGAATATTCGATATGTGACACCTGAAGATTTGGGAGAAGAAATTGATTTTTCTTCTATTGATGTCTCATTTATTTCGCTTACGAAAGTATTGGAGCCGATTCGTAATTATTTGGCAAAAGACGGTGAGATCGTAGCTCTTATTAAACCGCAGTTTGAGGCAGGACGGGAAAAAGTAGGAAAAAAAGGAGTCGTCCGTGATAAAGCGGTTCATGAGGAAGTCATCCACAAAGTGATCGATCATGCGGTGGAGATTGGATTTCACATTTTAAATCTGGAGTATTCGCCAATCAAGGGACCTGAGGGAAATATTGAGTATCTTGTCTATATCAGAAAAGAAGCCGAAGGCAGCAGAGAGGAATCCGTCGATGTTCATGCAGTGGTAGAGGCTGCACATGGAGAACTGGACAAATAATATGAAACATTTTTTGATTATCACCAATGCATTCAAAGATAAAAACTTAAAACTGACCAATGAGATCAAAGGGTATATCGAAAAAAAAGGTGGCAGCTGCCAGTGCTTTACGAGTACCGGAGACGATGCAAAACATGCAGCGCCTGAGGCGGATGCAATTGCGCAGGAGACGGAGTGTGTGCTTGTTTTAGGCGGAGATGGCACACTGATCAGGGCTGCTTCCAAACTGGTGGAACAAAATATGGCGCTCATCGGAGTCAATCTTGGAACACTCGGATATCTTTGCGAACTGGAGGAGTCAAATGTTTTTGCAGCAGTGGATGAACTGATGGAAGAACATTATACCGTTGAGAAACGCATGATGCTTTGCGGTTATGGAATCAAGCAGAGTGAGAAGACAGAGCGCAAAGTGGCACTCAATGATATCGTCATCCACCGGACAGGGGCGCTGTCAGTGGTAAATCTGATCGTTTTTGTCAATGGGGAATATCTGAATACATTTCGTGCAGATGGAATCATCATCTCCACGCCGACAGGGTCTACCGGCTATAATATGTCCGCAGGCGGACCGATCGTCGATCCGAAGGCAAGCATGATCATTATCACTCCAATCAATGCGCATAATTTGAATTCCAGAAGTATTGTGATCGGTGCTGAAGACGAAGTGATGATCGAAATTGGCGAAAGACGTTCCCAGAAGGACGAGACAGTGGAAGTCAGCTTTGATGGGGACAATGCTGTGGGATTAGAGGTTGGAGATAAGTTTCTGATCCGGAAAGCAGATTCCACAACAAGAATCTGTAAACTCAACAATATGAGCTTTCTGGAAATACTGCGCAAAAAAATGAAAGCTTATACATAAACACAAAGCTTAGGAGGTCAGACCGGAAATGAAGACAAAACGTCAGACAAAAATGTTGGAACTGATAAAAAAACATGATATTGAGACACAGGAAGAGTTATCCGATTATCTCCAGAAAGAAGGATATCAGGTGACACAGGCAACGGTTTCCAGAGATATCCGGGAATTAAAACTTACGAAAGTTGCTATGAGTAATGGTCGACAGAAGTACGCTGCCCTGACAGAGGCGAATGAAGACCTTTCCGAAAAATATACCCGTGTTTTTCGGGATGCTTTTGTGTCTATGGATATGGCGCAGAATATTCTGGTGATCAAAACGGTTTCCGGAATGGCAATGGCAGTTGCGGCAGCGATAGATGCCATGCATCTGCATGAGATCGTCGGCTGTATTGCCGGTGATGATACCATAATGTGTGCAGTGCGAAGCGTAGATGACACGATTGCAGTGATGAGTCGTCTGCGTAAGCTTGTAGAAGATTAGAACATATACTTTTGGGGAGAGTAGAAGGAGACTATATGTTACAGAATCTACATGTGAAAAATCTGGCGTTGATTGACGAGACAGAGGTTGATTTCAGGAATGGGTTAAACATTTTATCCGGTGAGACCGGTGCGGGAAAATCAATTATCATTGGTTCTATCAATCTGGCGTTAGGGGAAAAAGTACAGAAGGAGATGCTTCGTGAAAATGCGGATTATGCGTTGGTGGAGCTTATTTTTTCTGTGACGGATGAAAAACAGAAAGAACTCTTACGAGAGCTGGACGTGTTCCCGGAGAATGACGAAGTCATCTTAAGCAGGAAGATCGTCAACGGCAGAGGTGTTGCAAAAGTGAATGCAGAGAGTGTTCCGGCATCCAAAATGCGTGAGATCGCCTCAATTTTGATCGACATTCATGGACAGCATGAACATCAGTCGCTTTTGTCGAAAAAGAAACATCTTGAAATCTTAGATGATTATGCAAAAGAAGAAATTTTTGATCCAAAGGAAAAGTTAAGGGAAGCCTACAAAAATTACCGTGCTCTGCTGGAAGAATTGAAGGAGGCAGATGTGGACGAGGAAGAACGGCTCCGGGAGATTTCGTTTCTGGAATACGAGATCAAAGAGATCGAGGAGGCAGACCTAAAAGAGGGCGAGGATGAGGTGCTGGAGGCTGACTACCGGAAATTCTCCAACGGAAAGAAAATCATGGAGGCAGTGAATGCCGCCTATCAGTATACCGGAAATCAGAGTGACAACGTATCTGAACTTACCGGAAGGGCATTGCGGGAATTGAATGCGGCGTCTGCATATGATGAAAAAGTAAAAGGGCTGGAAGAGCAGCTTTTGGAGATTGATAATCTAGTAAATGATTTTAATCGTGAGTTGGCAGATTATATCGATGAGACAGAGTTTGACGATGAGACGTTTTACCGGATGGAGAAACGTCTGGATGAACTGAATCATTTAAAATCAAAGTACGGAAGCACGATCGCAGATATATTGTCTGAATTGGAGAAAAAACAAAACCGATTACAACAATTGCAGGATTTTGACCAGTATATTGGAAATTTGAAGCAAAAACTTGCAGATGCGGAGCAGGAGTTAACAAAATACTGTGATAAAGTATCGAAAATCCGTAAAAAATATGCAAAAAAACTGACAGGTGCTGTGACAGAGGCATTGAAAGACTTAAACTTTTTAGATGTGAAATTCGAGATGGAGTTTGGACAGACCGCAGACTATACGGCAAACGGAACTGATGATCCGGAGTTCTTGATTTCCACCAATCCTGGAGAACCTGTAAAACCGTTGGGTAAAGTCGCATCCGGCGGTGAACTTTCGAGAATTATGCTTGCAATCAAAACGGTATTGGCAGATCAGGATGCAATCGAGACACTCATTTTCGATGAGATTGACAGTGGAATCAGCGGACGCACCGCACAGATGGTTTCGGAAAAAATGAATGTGCTTGCAAAAAATCATCAGATCATCTGTATCACGCATTTACCGCAGATTGCTGCAATGGCAGACGCACATTATCTGATCGAAAAATCTGTGGAAAACAAGACCACGGTATCGAAGATCAAGTGTCTTTCTGGGGAGGAGAGTATTGACGAACTGGCAAGAATGCTCGGCGGTGTGGAGATCACAGAGAAAGTCCGGGAGAGTGCAAGAGAGATGAAAGAACTTGCATATCAGAAAAAATGCCATTAATTGACACGAAAAAGACAGTTTGAAAAAAAGAAAGAGACACATAATAAAAGGGTACATAGCGTATATGTACTCTTTTTGTTATGGAGACAAGGAAAATAGCCCGATATTCATTGGGGTGCAGGAGATAAAAAATGGACAGATACAAAAGTTTTTTTCGTGGAATTGCATATGCAGGTTATTGTATCGTATTTTTATTTGCGGTCTATACATTTGAAAAATCAATACCGGATCAGATATATGTGAAAGCAGGGGAAGCAATCGATTACCAGTTTCAGGTACCTGTGACAATGGAAATACAGGAGGATAGCTCGCCTGTAGCAAAAAGCACAAATAATGCCAATGTGAGGCAGTCCTACATTGTCACCTGCCGCCTGTTTGGTATTTTTCCGGTGAAAGATATAGAAGTTGTACTTGTGGACGGAGATGCGGTCTATGCAGGCGGGATGCCGATCGGCATCTATGTGAAGACAAGAGGTGTCCTCGTGATCGGTACCAGTGAAGTGGAACGGCCGGATGGAAGTGAAGCTGCACCTGCGGAGAACATTTTGAAAGCCGGAGATTATATATTAAGTGTGAATGGGGAGAAGGTTGCAGAGAAGGAGGATCTGCAGCGCCTGGTACAGCAGAACGGTGCAGAAAAAGAAATTCTTAAAATTAACCGCAAGGGAGAAGAGGTTGAGGTTGGTGTGACACCCGTACAAAATAAAAATGGAACGTATATGCTAGGAGCATGGGTGCGTGATGATCTTGCCGGAATAGGAACTTTGACGTATTACAAAGAAGATGGAACCTATGGTGCTTTAGGGCATGCCGTCAGCGATGGAGATGTCGGCGAGCGCATCCAGATGCGTGAAGGCTATGTATACAATGCACAGATCATCGGAGTGAAAAAAGGACAAAAAGGAAATCCGGGCGAATTGTCTGGGATGATCCGTTACCAGAGTGCTGACTGCCTTGGAACAATCGAGGAAAATACAGACATTGGTATTTATGGAAAACTGGATGGGAATATTGCAGCACTGCCGCGTGGAGATTACTATAACATCTGTTACAAGCAGGATATTAAACAGGGACCGGCGACGATCATCTGTGGTTTTACCGGAGAGAAGAAAGAGTATGCGATTGAGATAGAGAGTCTTGATTACAGTGGAAGAGAGGCGAATAAAGGAATTCTATTCCGGGTGACGGATGAGCAGCTTTTAGACATGACAGGCGGTATTGTGCAGGGAATGAGTGGCAGTCCCATCCTTCAGGATGGAAAAATAATCGGCGCCGTGACACATGTCTTTGTCTCAGATTCGTCCATGGGCTATGGGATTTTTATTGAGAATATGGTAGAATGAAAAAAGAAATTGTAAAATAAAGTCCTTTGGTACACTTGCCGACGAAGTTCGACAAAATTTACGAGAGGAAAATGAGTATGCTGATAACACATGTAAAGATTTGCCAGGAAAAGGGAAGACGTGGCTTTTACATATGTTTGAAATAAGTCAGCAGGAGGACCAGCATGGAGAAACTGAATGTAGCAATCGCAGATGATAATGAGAGAATGTTGCGGTTATTGGGGGCTATCATCGAGAGTGATGAGGAACTCAATGTCGTTGGAACTGCTAAAGATGGGGAAGAGGCTTACAATGTGATCAAGACAAAGGAACCGGATGTTGTCTTGCTTGATATTGTAATGCCAAAATTAGATGGACTTGGAGTATTAGACCGTGTGAATCATGATAAGACAATCAAAAAACATCCGACGTTTATTATGATCAGTGCAATCGGTCAGGAAAAAATTACGGAAGATGCATTTGAATTAGGTGCAGATTACTATATTATGAAGCCGTTTGACAATGACATGGTGATCAACCGGATCAAGAAGGCAAAGACAGCAAAAACAGGAAAGAGCACGGAGCCGCGCAAGGTGAATGCCTACGAGAAGGCAGAGGATGTCAGCGAGAAGAATCTTGAGGCAGATGTGACTGAGATCATTCATGAGATCGGTGTTCCGGCACATATCAAGGGGTATCAGTATTTGCGTGATGCCATTGTCATGTCAATGATATGGATATGTTAAATTCCATCACAAAAATTTTATATCCGACCATTGCAAAAAAATACCAGACAACCTCAAGCCGCGTGGAGCGTGCCATCCGTCATGCAATTGAGGTGGCATGGAGCAGAGGTAAGATGGATACGATTGATGAGATGTTTGGCTATACCATTCACAATGGCAAAGGAAAGCCGACAAACTCTGAATTTATCGCGTTGATCACAGACCGTATCCGGCTGGAATATAAAATGTATTAATACCTTTTCAGAGCGAAAAAAAAGAGTTATAATATTCTTAAGATTTCGAAGTATTTCGGGGTTTGGAGGGGTTATAACATGAAGAAAATACTATTTGCTGCTTCAGAAGCTATTCCTTTTATCAAAACAGGAGGCCTTGCAGATGTAACCGGTTCCCTGCCAAAGTATTTTGACAGGAAAAAGTATGATGTGCGTATCATATTACCGAAGTATCTGTGCATGGACGAACGTTTTAAGGGACAGCTTCATTTTAAATGTCATTTTTATGTGAATCTAAGCTGGCGGAAACAATATGCCGGCATTTTTGAAGCAAAACAGGATGGTATCACCTATTATTTTGTAGATAATGAATTTTATTTTGCCGGAGATAAGCCGTACAATGAACTGTATCAGGATATTGAGAAGTTTGCATATTTTTCAAAAGCAGTCTTAGAGGCATTGCCGTTTCTTGATTTCTGTCCGGATATCATTCATTGTCATGACTGGCAGACAGGTCTGATCCCGGTATTTTTGAAAACTCTTTATGGAGATGAGAATTATTACAGGGGAATCAGGACTGTGTTTTCCATCCATAATCTGAAGTTTCAGGGACGCTGGAGTCTTCCGGCAGTTATGGATATCACAGGTCTGCCGGAACAGATTTTTACGGCGGACAAACTGGAATCTTACGGAGAGGCCAATTATTTAAAGGGTGGCATTGTCTATGCGGATGCAGTGACGACTGTCAGTGAGACTTATGCACGTGAGATCACAACAGAGCAGGGAGGAGAGGGCTTAGACGGACTGCTGCGTGCCAGAAAAAATGATCTGTATGGTATCTTAAATGGATTGGATTACGAAGAATATGATCCACAGAAAGATGGATATATTTATAATCACTTCAATGAGCAGAATTTTCAGGAAGGCAAGAAAATGAATAAAGCCAGACTACAGAAAGAACTTGGTCTTCCGGTGAAAGAGAATACCATGCTGATCGGTATTGTATCGAGAATGACAAGCCAGAAGGGATTTGATCTGGTAGCTTATATTATGGATGAACTGCTGGCAACCGAGGATGTGCAGCTTGCTGTGCTTGGAACAGGCGAGGAACAGTATCAGGATATGTTCCGCTATTTTACACAGAAGTATCCTGATAAAATCCAGGCTTCCATCGGTTATTCCGAGGAGCGCGCACACCGTATCTACGCATCCTGCGATGCCTTTCTGATGCCGTCCTTATTTGAGCCATGCGGATTGTCACAGTTGATGAGCCTGAGGTATGGAACTGTGCCGATCGTAAGGGAAACCGGCGGTCTGAAAGACACCGTGGAAGCGTATAATGAATATGAACATACGGGAACCGGTTTTTCTTTTGCAAATTATAATGCACATGAGATGCTTGGAACGATTCGTTATGCGCTCTCTGTTTTCCGTGACAGGAAACAGGACTGGAATGGATTGATCCAGAGAGGAATGAAACAGGATTTTTCCTGGAATCGTTCTGCAGGTAAATATGAAGCATTATATGAAAAACTTACCGATTTTGAATAATTCTGTACAGAAGTGATCACATTGAGATCTGACCAGTCTCACGGGAAAAAAAGTAGACATGATCGGATAAAATCTCTTCTTTGGATAACTGTGTAGAATTGACTTCTTTTACCATAGAGGTGAGTTCATCATAAGAATCATGGTCGTATGCAGGAATCAGGATTACTTCGTGGATGCTGCTTGGAAGAATATAGAGATCGCATTCTAGTTTTTCACAGAGATTATGCAACAGGTTGTGGTAAAAAATACAGCCGGAGCCATTCAGTTTGCTTTTGTTGGAGAGCACATACATTGGAACCATGTATTCAAATTCTTCCTTCATGGAATTGCAGGGAACACCGGCCATTAACTCGATCAGAACATCTGACATGTCCCGCAGTTCATAAGTGAGGAGAGCAGGAGTGTTTTTCATGGCGAGATGATAGAGGTCGTCCTTGGTGATATTCCAGAGAGACAGATGCTGGTTATAAATTAATATTGTTGCATTTCCGGTCTCGTCAGCATCTACAAGACAATTGAAGATGATGGCGAGATCTAATATTTTTATGTGAGGGATTTTTTGCAGCAAATTTTTATTCTGTTCATAATTGATAAGTTTAAACACAATACGTTTTTTTACCTGCTCATAGTTTGTAAAAAAGGAGATATCGATATTTCCGGACGGCTTGTTCTCCTCATAAACAGATAAAATATCATGGCAGATCTCTTCTAAGGATCTGCCCTTTAAATATTGTTTAAAATAAAAGTTCAGATAAATAGTTGGGGATATATTCAGCTGATTGGATAAGATCGTGAGACCATCATAATGAGTATCATTATTTTTGATGATCTCCTGAATCGTCACTTTCACATTAGAACCAAGCCGGTTCTGAATGACTGTTGTTACATTTTCTTTGAATTCCTGATATGTCATAAAAATCCTCCCAATGGCAGATGCCCTGGGAAAACAATTACATTCCGTATCAGTCGGATGATAAAACGATATGCAGATAACAGACTGGAAATTCAAACATCTGTTATAAAAAAATCCACGCATCGGGAACTGCGTGGATTTACTTTATCATGGATAAAATGGAAAAACAATAGGAAAAGAAAAAAGTTTCGAAAAATTTTATTATTCGGACTTTAATTTTTTCCAGAGATAATTCGATAACTTTGTCGTGTCGATGTCATATTGTTTATACACCTCACAATTGGCAAGCGTCTCATCTGTCGGGAAAATCGTTGTGTCGGATAATGTTTCCTCATCTAAATTTTCTTTGACAGCGAGATTTGGCGTAGCATAATAAACATAGTCAAAGTTTAGCATGCCAATGTCTTCCCGGCAGAGAAAATCCAGAAATTTTTCTGCATATTCGGTGTTATGGCAGGATTTTGGCATAAACCAGGAGTCGATCCAGAGGTTGGAGCCTTCTTCCGGGACACTGTAGGAGAGGTCATCATTTAATTCCATGGCGTAAGCAGCTTCCCCGGAATAAACAAGAGCCATCGCCGCATTTCCCATTGCCATTTCATCTCCGGTCTCATCGACATAATAGGCATAGACGAGCGGTTTCTGCCGGATCAGAAGATCAAGGGCATCATTTAACTGATTTTCATCGGTCGTATTGATATCATAGCCTGATAGTCTTAATGCCGGGGTAAAGCTGTCGCGGACAGAGTTCTGCATGATGATCGAGTCTTTGTATGCTTCATCCCAGAGAACGTTCCAGGTGGATACTTCCTCGTCGGATACCATCGTCGTGTTGTAGAGGATACCGAGCGTACCGTAAAAATAAGGCATGGAATATTTATTTTCCGGGTCAAAAATCTGTGATGCTTCAATAATGGATGAATCAAGATTTTTATAATATTCGAAATCATCAAAGTTGATCTCTAACACCTGATCTTCGTTGATCAGACGCTCCACCATGTAATCTGAGGTACAGACGAGATCATAATTGATGGAGCCTGCAGAAAACTTGGTATACATTTCCTCAGGACTTTCGTATTCCTCTAATTTGACCTTAATGCCGGTCTCTTTTTCAAATTGATCAAGAACAGATTCATCAATGTATTTTCCGTAATTTAAAATTACAAGCGTATTGTCATCTTTCTTTGTTGTCTCAGTGGAACTGGTGTCTTTTCCACAGGAGGAGAGAACACCTGTCATGAGGCACAGTGCAAAGAGCATTGCAAGTCGTTTTTTCATAGCTGCCTCCTAGATTGCCTGTTTTGCACCTTTTCCCTCGGAGGAAGAACGGTGGTTCATCACGAGAAGGAGCAGGAAGGCAATCAAAAATAAAATGGTCGATAAAGCATATAATTCCGGGCGGATCCCCTTTCGGAGCTCGGTGTAGAGCATGGTAGAGAGTGTATTGACGCCCGCACCTTTTGTAAAGAAGGTGATCGAAAAATCGTCCAGTGACATGGTGACTGCCATTAAAAATCCGGAGAACACACCGGACTTGATCTCAGGCCATGTGATCCTGAAAAAAGCATAGAGCGGTGTCGCACCGAGGTCTAAGGCAGCCTCGTAAGTGTAACGGTTTGCCTGATTTAATTTTGGAAGCACATTTAAGATAACGTAGGGAATGTCAAATGTGATATGTGCGATCAAAACTGTGACAAAGCCGAGGTTCATAAATTTTACAAATAAAAGCATCATTGCGATACCGGTTACGATATCTGCATTTAAAAGAGGAATGTTAGTAGCCCCTAACATGATCGCTTTATTCTTTTTTTTCATGGCGCTGATACCGATTGCTGCCAGTGTTCCGAGCAGCGTTGAGATAATAGCAGCGGCGAGTGTGATCTGGATCGTTGTCACAAAAGCATTTGTGATCGTCTCATTTTTAAAACATTCTGCGTACCATTTCAAGGTAAATCCACCCCATACAACACGGGATTTGGAATTGTTGAAAGACAGGACGATTAACACTAAAATTGGAAGATATAAAAATAAAAATATGAGTGCAAGATAAATTCTTGACGCAGCTTTTTTTACCATACCGCAGTACCTCCGCCGTCTTTATCAAAAATATTCATGAGTGCCATGCTTGCGACGACAAAAATCATTAACACAACAGAAAGACCGGAGCCCAAGTTCCAGTTGGTTCCCTGCATAAATTCCTGCTCGATCACGTTACCGATCAGAAGCACCTTTCCACCGCCTAACAGGTCAGAGATGACAAAGGAGGTCAGTGCAGGAACAAAGACCATGATAATGCCGCTGATAATGCCGGATAAGGTCAGCGGAATGATGATCTTGAATAAAATGATGGCGTCACTTGCACCAAGGTCTTTTGCTGCCTCAATGACATCATTTTTGATTCTTGCCATGGAGTTGTAAATTGGCAGTATCATAAACGGAAGAAAATCGTAGACCATACCAAATACAACGGCAGTCTGTGTATTGAGCATTTTTACGGTGCCAAATCCAAAAAACTGGAAGATTGCATTGACAATTCCGTTGTTGGATAACAGCAGACGCCATGCTAAGATCCTGAGCATGAAGTTCATCCACATTGGCAGAATAAAAATGAATACGACAAAGTTCTGCTGCTTGATTTTTAAGCCATTTAAAATCATAGCGAGCGGGTAAGCTAACAACAGACAGACTATCGTGCAGATTATACCAAGCTTTAAGGATAAAAGGATGGATCTGACATGCACGGGATCTGCGATGGCAGCCACATTTTCAAAAGTAAAAGTTCCTCCGGAGGTAGTGAACGCATAATAAATGATCATTGCCAGCGGAAGGAGGATAAAACCGATGATCCATATCAGGTATGGACCGGCGAATAACTGTCTTCCTGATTTACGCATCGATCTCCACTGCCTCCTCATCTTCGGATTCCGGTTTGTTCATGATCTGGATGTTGAATGGAATGACATTGATTCCGACATGCTCCCCCACATTGTGGAGCAGGGTGGTGTGGACAAGCCATTCAAAGCCGTTTGCCACAATCTCGATTTCATAGTGGACACCCTTGAAGATCACAGAGGTGATATCACCTTCCATAAATCCTTTTTCCGGTTCTACGATCTCAATATCCTCCGGGCGGATCACAACGTCCACCGGAGTGTTATTTCCAAAACCTTCATCGACACAAGGAATCTTTACACCGAGGATTTCCACGACTTTGTCCTGGATCATAGTTCCATCGATGATATTGCTGTCACCGATAAAGTCTGCGACGAAAGCGTTCGTAGGTTCATTGTAGATCATTTCCGGTGTACCGATCTGCTGGATGTATCCCTGATTCATAACGACGATCGTATCGGACATGGTAAGTGCTTCTTCCTGGTCATGTGTAATATAAATAAAAGTGATTCCCAGTTCTTCTTTCAGTTCCCGAAGTGCAGATTCCAATGGTTCATCTCCTGCCTGAATATGTCCGGCTGAAGAAGTATCAAATTTTCCCGGAAAGGAATCCTTATTCTGTGATCGTTTCTGTAAGAGAATCTGCACTCTGCCTTCTTTTTCACGGATGATCCATATATGAGCTGTCCTGTGCGGAATCCCCTCTGCATGCGCCTTTTCCCTTGACACGATCTGTCCTGTTGGATTTCCTTCACTGTCTATAACATCAAATAATTCCATTTCTACTCTTTCCTTCTTATCCGTATCAGTTTTTATTTCTCAATGAAATGTATTCTTTCAGGTGCAAATCGATTCTGCTGAGGTCTGGTTTCTGCCGGATAGCCCAGTGCAAACATAGAAAACACCTTCATATTTTCTGGAAGCTCCAGAAGGCTGTGGATTTCTTCCATACGTTCTTCCACTGGTGCGATACCAAACCATACTCCT
>ERZ773185.2184-NODE-2184-length-13060-cov-3.834679_pt1 | contig 13060 bp, 10 predicted proteins | sample MGYA00580531_ERZ773185 | MGnify/ENA primary metagenome ERZ773185 (study PRJEB29015, sample SAMEA2737799) | human gut metagenome | biome: human gut; feature: human-associated habitat; material: faeces | place: China | collected 2012 ...
CCGCGCGAACGGCGGCAGTCCGGGTCACGGTAGGTATAGGCGGAGACAAGCCCTGTTTCGCGGATGAGCAGGCCTGTGCCATACGCCCCGCCCTGTACACGGATCTCGTTCCAGTAATGGCCAAGCGACGCTGCGCGGCAGGCGATGCGCAGATCGCCGGAATACGCGTGAACATTGCCGCAGACAGCGGTAAACGAAACCTCGGACGGGATCACGATGCCCTCTTTGCAAATCGGCAGCAGCTGTGCACGGTATGGCGCACCGGACGCTGCGCCAGCAGGGAGCGCTTCATGCAGGCCGCTCTGAATAAGTGCACCACTCTGCCCGCCGCCTCCGGTGACGGAAAGACGCATCCGCGCGGTCACAAACAGCTTTTCGCAGAGTGTGCGCAACATCTCGATCAGTTCATCCGCCCGTGCGTCGAAATTCTGCTCCAATTCGCGCAGCCAGCGGTAATAGCTGACGCCCGCGCAGCGCTCTGAGCAGGCGCTGGCCGCGTTCAGTGCAGCAGAAGCGCGGAGCATCGCAGCGCTCGAACCAGAATTGACAATCTGCTGCTGGAGTCCGTCGCGCTGCTGGCGGATGAGTTCCAGCAGCTTTGCCTTGTCGGAAAAATCCGTCTGCGTCAGAATCTGCGCTGCCAGCCGGACAGCCTCCGGGAGTTTCGCCTCCAGTGCGCTGAAGGAAACGGCAGCGTAGAGCCGGTAACTTTGCGGGTCATGATACTGGCTGTAAGGCGCCAGCGCCACGCTGAAGCCGTCAAGCTTCAGACGCAGCTGCTTTTGCAGTTCCAGCGCATCCATGCCGCCAGCCGGAAGCTGTCCCAGCGCCGCGCGCAAAACGGACGTATACGGAAGCTGTTCCTCTGTCAGATCATCGGCCGCAAAATAAACCGTCGGATAGACAATACCGTCGGTCTGCACGGCATGGAGAACGAGCCGTCCGTCCTCCTCCACCTCCGTCGGAACAGGGGCCGGATCGCGCGGCAAGTCGGAAAGCCGGACATGCGGGATCGTAGAAAGCGCTTCCGGGCGGTCCGGCTCCTGCTGAAGTGCGGCAAGCCGCTCCTGTTCACTGATAATCCGGCTGCGCTGCGCCTCATCCAGTGTTTTGCATATTTTTCCCAGCGACTCGCGTTCACGATCCTGACGCGCCTGTCCGCAGGTCAGCGACGGCTGCAGGAGCACCTCGGCGGTATGCGGGTTCTCCAGCATCAGCCGGCGCAGAAGATTCTCATAATATCCCGTGCCGACGGCGGCGTGCAGCGTGTCAAACACCTCGCCGAACCGCAGGCGCACAGCAGGGTCGCCGCCGTAAAGCCAGCTGGACAGGATCTCAAGTTCAAAGACCAGACCGCGCGGCATTGTGCCGTAATCGCGTTCGCGCAGCTTGAATTCAAAGCTTGCCAGCGAAGCCTCGATCTGCGCACGGTCAAGTCCGTTTTCGCAGAGCGCGGTGAGCGTATTGCGGATCGTAGCCTCGATGGCGGGCAGGTCGGCTTCGCGGAAGTTCTGCACGCGCAGCAGAAGATTCGGCTGCATGCACTGCTCGTCGCAGCCGAGTACCACATCTTCTGCAAACCCCTGTTCCAGAATCGCGCGGCAGAGCGGCGCGTGGTTGCTGCCGCAGAGCACATCGCTCAGCACCTGCGCGGCAAAAAGCGTCTGCGTATCCTGATATGTCCCGAGCACATAGCCGCAGCCAAGCTTCCAGCGCTGCTGCGCCGGTTCTCCGGCCGGGAGCGGATATTCGATCGTCCGGCGCTCTGCCCGGACGGGCGGCTGCGCATGGATCTGCGTGTCTGGGTCGATGGCTGCAAACTGCGACAGATATTCATCCAGCAGGGCGAAGCTTTCGTCCTGATCGATGCTGCCGTCGAGCAGCAGATAAGAATTGGCTGGATGATAGAACCGCTTATGCGCGGCGGTAAAGGCTTCATAGGTAAGATTCGGGATGGCCTCGGGATCGCCGCCGGAGACGAAGCGGTAGGGCGAGGCCGGGAACAGTGCGCGCGACATGGCGTTTATCAGCAACTCGTCCGCGTCGGCAAACGCGCCCTTCATCTCGTTGAGCACAACGCCTGAACGCGTCAGAATGCCGTCGTGCAGTTCATAGTGCCAGCCCTCCTGCTGGAAGATCTCAGGCTTTTCATGGATGCTTGGGAAAAACACGGCGTCAAGATACACGCGCATCAGATTCAAAAAATCGCGGCTGTTGCGGCTGGCGACGGGATAGCACGTCTTGTCCGGGAACGTCAGTGCATTCAGGAACGTGTTCAAGGAGCCCTTCATCAGTTCGACAAACGGCTCTTTGACCGGGAAGTGCTTCGAGCCGCAGAGAACAGAATGCTCCAGAATGTGAAAAACGCCAGTATCGTCAAACGGAAGCGTCCGGAAGGCGGCACAGAAGGACTTGTTTTCATCCTCCCGCTCGAGCCAGCAGAGCCGCGCACCGGAGGCAGTGTGGATATATTCATGCAATGCGGCGTCCAGTTCATCAATACGGCGCTGCCGTGTCTGTTCAAAGCCATGCAGTACGGACATAAAAGAATCTCCTTTTTGTTTTTTTCATCATACCACATTCCGACAGCTTCCGCAACGGAAAACACTGGCCTGCCGGCAGCTGTGATGCCCTCTAAGCAGTAACCCCGGCCTGCCGCTCGCTTTGCGGCAGGTCGGGGCAGTTTGTTATTCAGCTTTGGGCGTCTGGCCCTCGCCGGACGGCTTTCTGGGGCCTCCGCTGCGGCGTCTGCGGCGGCGGGGCTTAGGCTGACCGTCGGAAGAAGACGCTTCTGCTTTTTCCGGGCGTTCCTGCTTCTGTGGAGCAGGCTTGCGCTCGGGCTTGTCCTGCTGAGGCGGCCGCTCCTTTTTGGGGCGCTCTCTGCGGGGCGCATCGGCGCGCGGCTGCTCCTTTGGTGCGGTTTTTTCCGGCACAGCAGCCTCCTGCGGGCGTTCGCCGGCGGGCTTTGTGCGGCGTCCGCCGCGCCGGCGGCGGCGATTGGCGTTTTTTCCCGCTTCTTCCGCCGCGTCCCCTGTCTCTTCCTCCGCCGCCTGCGTCTCCGGTGCAATCACGGCGACTGCGTCTGGATAAATGACCTCCGGCAGTTCCTCGAAAAACGCCTCTTTCTTCTGCACCGGACGCGGTTTGGAGGAAATGGGCGCAAAATCGCGCGGGATCGGCGGGTCGTTTTTGCGGGCCTTGCCGCTGCGCAGGATATAAATATCCGTATTTTTATAGGTACCGATCGTCTCCGGATGATCCTCCATGCGGACTCTGACGCTCTGGCGCAGGAGGTTGACCTCAATGACGGTTCCGCGCCCGTCCGCCGTGTCAACAAAGGACTCTACCTTCGGCGCAGTCTTGATGAGATCCTCATAGGCCTCCTGCTCGTATTTCAGGCAGCACATGAGTCTGCCGCAGGTGCCGGAAATCTTCGTCGGATTCAGACTGAGATTCTGCGTTTTAGCCATCTTGATGGAGACAGGCTGGAAATCGTCGAGGAATTCCTTGCAGCAGAAGGGTCTGCCGCATACGCCGAGTCCGCCGACCATCTTGGCCTTGTCACGCACGCCGATCTGCCGAAGTTCAATGCGGGTGCGGAAAACGGAGGCCAAGTCCTTGACCAGTTCACGGAAATCAACGCGCCCGTCCGCCGTGAAGAAAAACAGAAGCTTGCTGCCGTCAAAGGCGCACTCCGCCGAGACAAGCTGCATCTCCAGCCCATGCGCAGCGATCTTCTGCTGGCAGATTTCAAAGGCTTTCTTTTCCCGTTCCTGATTTTCCGCGTTTGTGCGTTCGTCTTGTTCGGTCGCCACGCGCAAAACCTTGCGCAGGGGCAGCACCAGTTCGCGTGGCTTGACCGGATGATTTCCAGCCGCGCAGACACCGAACTCGTCTCCGCGCGCCGTGTCGATGATGACATGCGCGCCGGTCATCAGCGTCAGCCCGGCAGGGTCAAAATAATAGGATTTTGCGTTATTGCGGAAGCGAATGTCCACAACGGTAACGGCAGCGGGCTCGTCCGGCTGGACGGGCGCTTCTTCCGCCGCAGGCGCGGCGGCCTGTGCAGGCTGCTGTATATTATCAGCCGCTGGCTCCTGCACCTGATCTTCCGGTTCTGATGCAGCTGTCTGCTGCTCCAGAACGGTATCGGGATTCTGTTCTTGCATGGTTCTCTCCAATCTGCCGCAGGGCCTGCGGCAAGGTAAAATTTCAGGTTCGGCGCTCAGCGCAGCTTCACCGTCAGATAGCCGACGACTGCGCCTGCCGACGCGTTGGCCATCAGCGCGTCAATGGCAGTCTGTATACTGTCAGACGCCTGCATAAGTTCTGAGCCGGAGCGGCTGGCAACGATCTGCGCGGCGCTCTCGGACGCGGCATCCAGTCCGCCCCGCTGCGCAAGCGCGCCGCAAATACACGCACGCAGCTGCTGCAGCGCGGGAAGCAGCTGCTCCCGCTTCGCCTTTTCCATGGGCAGCAGAATGTGCAGCAGCGCCATCCGGTCGCGCGCGGCATAGGCTGCAGCAAACTGCCGGACAAACGGCTCGTCCTCCGCATCCTGCAAAAGCGTCAGCACCTGTCCCAGAAAGCCGCCCGCACGCAGATAGGCCGCACGCAGAATACCGTCCGGTTTATCCGGCACGCGCTGCCGCAGAAACGGCAGCGCCTCGTGCTGCTCCACAGGGCCAAGCTGCAATTCCGCGCAGCGGCTGCGGATGGTGGGCAGCAGACGTTCCGCGTTGGTTGACAGGATCAGGAACACGCCGTAATCCGGCGGTTCCTCCAAAATTTTCAGCAGCGCGTTCTGCGCCGACTCGTTCATATCCTGTCCGCGCGGGATAATGTAGATCTTACGCTTTCCCTCATTCGGACGGATGAACATATCGCTTCTGGCCGCACGGATGGGCTCGACAGTCATGGACTTATGCTCAGGGTCGTCAACGGTGATGATATCCGGGTGGACGCCCTCAAGCGCCTTGCGGCAGCCGGAGCAGACACCGCAGGGAATCTTCTCTCCCCTGCCCTCGCACTGCATGGCCGCGCACAAAATCCGCGTAAGCGTATGCTTGCCGGAGCCGACGGGCCCGCAGATCAGATAGCTGTGTGCCACGCGTCCGCTGGCAAACGCGCCGCTCAGACGCGCCTTCACGGCATCATTGCCCAGAAAGCCGGTAAAGTCCATATTCGGTGTTCCTTTCTCGGCCTATACTTCGCCTTATATCATAGTATAACAGATTTTCCGCCGCTTCGCCACTATTTTTTCTGCATCGTGAACGCATAAAAAAAGACAGGCAGGGGGTTCTGCTCCCTGCCTGTTTGTTCAGCTTTCCATCTGTCGTCCAAGAAAGCCTGCGACGGTCTGCACGAGACGCTGCTCGGCCTCCCCGAGCGCAGGAGCGCCGTCCTCGCTCAGAAGCAGAACGCAGCCCATCAAATCCCCCTCGGCCACGATCGGAGCCGCAGCGCCGACGCGGTATCGGTCGGACGCATCCGTCGGCCGGACGGGCAGATCGCCGTCCTGATAGCGGTAGCTGCGCCGCAGTTCCATCAGCTGCTCCAGTTCCTGCGAGCAGCGCTTGTCCAGGAGTTCCCGCTTCTGCACGCCGTGCACCGCAATGATCGCATCCCGGTCGCAGACCGCAGCGATATATCCGGTGTTCTTCCCGATCGATTCACAGATCTGCCCGGCAAACTCCCCCAGATCTCCCATTGGCGAATATTTCTTAAAAATTACCTCGCCGTCCTTCTCCGTATATATCTCCAACGGGTCGCCCTCACGAATCCGCAGGGTGCGGCGGATTTCCTTGGGGATTACGACGCGGCCGAGGTCGTCGATGCGCCGGACAATGCCTGTTGCTTTCATATATGCTCCTCCAATGCCTTTCGTTTTGTACTGGTTCCAAAGCTATTGTTTGCATACGCAGGAGAAATATGCAGGTAAGGCCGCACCGCACAATTCGGCAGGTGCGTCCGCAAGCATCGTTAACTGTCAGTTCCATCGTTTCACGTTTCTGCGGAAGTGTTCCACATTTCCCCTGTTTTATGCTGTTCCGCTTATTTCAGTGTACAAAAGCCTTGTGAGATTTTGTGGATTGTCGTTGGATTTCCCGTTTTTTATACGGAATTCCCTTTTCAACACGCAAGGAGTGTGCTATACTGAAAAAGACCGCTGTGAGCGGTCTATGGATTTACAAAGGAGCGAAGCATATGAAAAAATTACGTTGGGGCGTGATTGGCGCCGGCGGCATTGCGGATCGCAGAACAATTCCCGGCATGATGCTGGCCAAGAACGCAGAACTGATCGCCGTCATGGACATCAATGCCGAGCAGGTTGAAAAAATCCGTCAGAAATACGGCGCAAAGCGCGGCTACACCAAAGAAGAGGATCTGCTGGCAGACCCGGAGGTCGATGCCGTTTATATTGCAACGCCCATCGTCCTGCACGCAAAGCAGGCCAAGCTGGCCGCAGATTACGGCAAGGATATTCTGATTGAAAAGCCGCTGGCCATGACGTCTGACGAAGGTCAGGAAGTCATCGACTACTGCGAACGTAAGGGCGTGAAGATCGCAGCGGGCTTCATGATGCGCTTCGGTTCGCACGTCATGAGTATGAAAAAAGCCATTGCCGAGGGCAAGATCGGCACGGTCGTATCCGGCTATTCGCAGTTTACGCTCTGGCTTCCGTATGAGCCCGGCAACTGGCGGCAGTGCAAAGCCAAAGCAGGCGGCGGCGCGATGATGGATCTGTCCGTCCACACCATCGACCTCATGGAGTATATCACCGGCATGCGCGTGACCGAGGTCGCATCCATGAACGAAAAAATCGCCTTCCCTGAGCCGCAGTATGACGTGGAAGACACGTCCACCATCCTCATGCGCATGGAAAACGGCGCGCAGTGCGTCGTGCAGTCCAACTTCAATATTCCGGACGAGGCGTCCAAGTGGCGCGTTGAGTTCTTCGGCACGAAGGGCCGTCTGCTTGGCGACACGATGATCGGCCAGATCGACGGCGGCAAGCTGAATGCCGTGTTCATTGACAAAAATGTCGCCTATTCCGCCGAGCAGACCCACGCCGACGATGTGGGCGTCGAAATTCCCGGCGACTTCGGCAATATGTACACCCGTGAAATCGAGAGTTTCTCGGATTCCATTCTCAACAATAAGCCCCTCGTTGTCCCCGCATCCGACGCCGTGCACGTCCAGCGCATCATGGAAAAAGCCTATGCCAGCGGTGAAGAATTGAAGATCATGAAGATTTAAGCTTTCTTACGGAATCTCCAGCGCATCCAGCAGCGCCCGGCACTCGTCAGGCGTCAGGATGCGCTGCGCTGTACGCGGGTCCTCCGCGGACGGCGCCCGACTCGGATCCGGGCGGTTTTCCTGCAGCCACTGCCGGGGCGACATCCCGAGATTTTTCTGAAAGCTTCGGTTCAGATACTTTGGATCGGAAAAGCCGCAGGCATAAGCCGCATCGGTCAGCGTCGTATCGGACTGGCGCAGCAGGAGCATCGCCGCCTCCAGCCGCAGCCGGGCCAGATAATCCTGAAACGGGATATGCAGCTGCTCACGGAACAAGTGCGACAGATAGGTCTGTGTCAGCCCCTCCCGTTCCGCGATTTCACTGAGGCGGACAGGCTCAGAATAGTGTGTTTCCAGATAATGCAGAATGCGGTGCATCCGCTCGGCGTTGCGCGTCTGCGTCATGTTTTCCGTGTCGCTCAGCACGCGGTACGGCGTATCGCTGAGCAGGATGGCGAAAATCTCGTTGACCTGCGCCATGCATGCAAACGGTGCTTCCGGTGTATCGCGCAGATAGGCGCGAAGCGCCAGCAGCATTGCGCGGCGAAGCGCCGTCAGCCGCTCCGGCAGCAGGCAAGCGGACAATCCCCGGCAGCCGAAGCGGATACTGCGGATCTGCGGATAAAACCGGGCGCAGAAGCTGTTGGAGATCTGCAGCGTCAGAAGCCTTGCCGGCACGCCGGATGCGCAGAGTTCATGGCTGCTGCCCGCATCAAACAGCAATACCTCGCCCGGCCCTGCTTCAACGCCTTGCCGGTCAGTGCTGACGCGGCAGCTGCCGCTCAGTACCACGCACAGTTCCAGTTCCTTATGCAGGTGCATGGGGCGATATACCATGTCAACAATAAACATGGTACAGTCTGCCAGTTTGGAATGAGAGATCAGTTCATATTCATTGTAGGATTCCATTTTTTCCTCGAAAAAGCATCATTGTCGGGCTGCAGACGCATCTTCATCGGTGATAAGCCTGCCCCGTTCCTTCATAATAACAGTAAGCAGAGAAAAAAACAAGAGCCGCTCGGCTCTGAAAACAGGGAGGACGTATGAAAAAAGGCATATGCTGTGCAGGCAATATGATCGTGGATATCACTTACCCGATTGAAACCTGGCCGAAGCAGAACGAATTGACACACATTACAGAAGGCATTACACGCTCCACCGGCGGCTCGGTCTGCAACACCATTTCCGATCTTGCGCGGCTGGATCCCAATCTGCCGCTCGTGGCCTCCGGCTTCGCCGGACATGACGCGGAGGGCGATTTTGTCCTGCAGGAAATGGGCAAATACAAAAACATCGATTGCTCCATGATCAAGCGCAGCGGCGATACGTCGTTTACGGCTGTCATGTCGAACAACCAGACAAAGGAACGCACGTTTTTCCAGTATGCGGGCGGCAACGCCTATTACGGAGAAGACGATATCGACTGGGACAAGCTGAATGTCGATATTTTCCACATTGGCTATATTCTTCTGCTGCCGCATCTGGATGAACCGGACGCGGAATACGGCACAAAGATGGCACGACTCCTGCACCGGGCGCAGCAGGCAGGCATGAAAACCTCCATCGATGTTGTTTCCGAAGCGGGCGAGCGCTTCGCACGGCTCGTGACCCCAGCGCTTAAATACACCGACTACTGCATCATCAACGAACTGGAGACGCAGCAGACCACGGGTGTCCTGCTGCGCGGAGAAGACGGCGCGCTGCATGTGGAGAATATGAAAGCCGCGCTGCAAAAGCTGCACGAACTGGGCGTAGCAAAGTGGGCCGTTATTCACTGCCCGGAGATTGGCTGCGGCATGGACGAAAACGGCAATTATTATGAATTTGAAAGCCTGAAGCTTCCGAAGGGCTATATCAAGGGCACGGTCGGCGCGGGCGATGCGTTCTGCGCGGGCGTTCTGTACGCAGCGGAAACGGATATGCCGCTGCCGGAGGCACTCAAGCTTGGCGCGTGCAGCGCGGCAGCCTCGCTCAGCGAGGTCAGCGCGTCTGACGGCGTAAAGGCGAAGGACGAAGTCCTGAATCTGTACGAGTTGTACGGCAAGAAATAAATAAAGAGGGTCAGAATCACTATGAAACAGGCAGTTATGTACGGCGGCGGCAACATCGGCCGCGGCTTTATCGGCGCAACGCTCAGCCAGTCCGGGTATGAGGTCACGTTCATCGATGTGGCGGAACCCGTGGTCAAGGCTTTGCAGGAAAAAAAGCAGTACCCCGTCCGCTATGTGTCCAGTGAGGGACATGAGGACGTGATGATCGAGCATGTGACCGCGGTCAACGGCAACGATCAGGAGGCAGCCTCCGAGGCCATCGCCAACTGCGACATCATGGCAACGGCTGTCGGCGCGAGAATCCTCAAATTCATCGTCGGCAACATTGTCGCGGGCCTCAGAAAGCGCTGGGCGCGGGACGACCGTCCGCTCAACATCATCATCTGCGAAAACCTGATGGACGCCAACAAGGTCATGGAGGGCATGCTCAAGGATCTCCTGACCGACGAGGAAAAGAAGCATTTCGATGAAAAGGTCGGCCTGGTCGAAGCGTCGATTGGCCGCATGGTACCGGTGCAGACCGAGGAGATGAAGGACGGCGACCCGATGCGCGTCTGCGTCGAGCGCTACGGCTTCCTGCCGGTCGATAAAGCCGCGTTCAAGGGTGAAATCCCGGAAATTACGAACATGGTTCCGTTCGAGCCGTTTGATTTCTACATCAAGCGTAAGCTGTACGTCCACAACATGGGCCACGCGACCTGCGCGTATCTGGGCGGTTACGAGGGCCGCAAATACATCTACCAGTCCATCGATGATCCCGAAATTCTGAACATCGTGCAGAATGCCATGCTCGAGAGCGCGCTGGGACTTTCTAAGAAGTACGGCGTCGAGTTGGAAAGCCTGATGCTGCACATCACCGATCTTCTTGGCCGCTTCCGCAACGCGGCGCTGAAGGACACCTGCAAACGTGTCGGCGGCGACCCGACAAGAAAACTCAGCGCGGCTGACCGTCTGATCGGCTCAAGCCTGCTGTGCCTGGAGCAGGGTGTGAAGCCCGCGTATATCGCCGTCGGCGCAGCCGGTGCGGTCTACCGTTATCTGAACGAGGCGGGCATCGAGCAGTCGAAGGAAGAAGCGGCAAAGGTTCTGAAGGACGTCTCCGGTCTGGAGGCCGACTCGGAACTGGCGGGGATGATTCTCGATATGTACGCCTACTTCCTTGAGGGTGAGCCCGTCTCCGCGCTGCGCCGCGCAGCACAGGCTGCGAAGACCGCGGGCCTCGGCCGGATCATCTGACCGAATCCATAGAACTCACAAAAAGCGCCAGCCGCTCGGGCTGGCGCTTTTCATTTACAGTTCCTGATAGACGGCTCTGGCGCCGCCGATATACTTGGGGCGGGTACGGGCACAGAGGATGTTCGCCTCGCCGATCTTTTTGATCGACAGCCGGACAGGAATCGCAACACGGCGCAGGTGCATGCCAATCAGCGTGCCGCCGATGTCAATGCCTGCATCTGCAACGATCGTCTCGACGAGCACGGGATCCTTGAAATTGGCCCACGCCGTCATGGCGAACGAGCCGCCCGCGTGCAACTGCGGGATGGCGTTGACAATCTCAAAGCCGTGCGCCTCAGCAACATCGCGCTCAACAACAAGCGCGCGGTTGAGGTGCTCGCAGCACTGCACGGCAAGTTCAATGCCGCGCTCCTGCAAAACGGGATAGATGCCCGCGAATGCGGCCTGCGCAGCCTCGAGGCTCGAGCCCTTGCCGATGCGCGCGCCGACCATCTCACTTGACGAGCAGCCGACGACAAAAATCTTGCCGGGCTTCAGCTTCGCAGCATCCAGCAGTTCTGTAACGGCCTGTTTCGCCTGCGTGGTAAGTTCTTCATACATGATTCATTTCACCTTTCCAGAAAGTTTTATGAAGTTCAGGGAGTTTGGAAAGCACCGTGTAGAGCACGACGGACAACATGAGGCCGACCGCCGCCTGCAGCAGGTTTTGGGGATGGACGCAGCCGCTGCAAGTCCCTGCCCAAGAATCAGTGCCTCATAGCCGAAATAGCCGGCAACCATAACCACCTCAGACGGCAGTTCGACAAGCGCCAGCTGCCAGAACGGAAGCTTTCTGCCTTTCTTCAGCAGCGGACGAAGCAGCAGTGCGGCCACCAGCGCCACAAGGCCCTTGATGACAAACGTTGCGGGAACGTAATACGCATACCCGGAAATCAGATCTGCAAGCGCGCTGCCAATGCCGGCCGCGAAAAAGCCGTACCACGGGCCGAGCACCAAGCCGGACAGCAGGCACATGCCCTCGCCGATGTTTGTATATCCTGCAACCGTCGGAATCTGCACAAGCATTGTCGCCGCCCAACACAACGCCGCAAACATGGCGCTCAGAACCAGCTGTCGGAGTGTTCTATTTTGCTGTTTCATATTGGAAATCTCGTCTCAGACAAAAAACGATTTTCAGACTACGAAATTCGTTATTCGCCCTTCCAGAACGCCTTATGAATTTCCGGAACCTTGGCCAGCGCAGTGTAGAGAACAACCGACAGGACGATGCCGACGGCAGCCTGTACCAGATTATTGGGGATGGATGCAGCGGCGGCAAGACCCTTACCGAGAATCAGCGCCTTATAGCCGAAATACCCGGCGACCATGATGACCTCGGACGGCAGTTCAATCAGCGCCAGACGCCAGAACGGGATCTTCTCGCCTTTTTTCAGCAGCGGCCGCAGCAGCAGCGCAGCCACCAACGCCACAAGGCCCTTGATGATAAACGTACCGGGGACATAATGCGCATAGCCTGCCAGCAGATCGGCAAGCCCGCTGCCGATACCGGCGGCAAAGAAGCCGTACCACGGACCGAGCACCAGACCGGCAAGCAGGCACATGCCCTCGCCGATGTTCGTATACCCGGCAACAGTCGGAAACTGCACAAGCATCGTCGTCACACAGCACAGCGCTGCAAACATCGCACTTAGAACCAGCATACGGATGGTTTCGTTTCTCTTTTTCATAATCGGAGTACCTCTCTTATTGGGATACCCTGATTATATCCGATACTGATACTATAAAAAGATGCAAAAACAGATATTTTTTTAGGGTCAGATTCAGAATCGCGCCATAATTGCAGTGTTACCCGTATCGAGCACCGCGTCCGCGCCTTCCCCAAGGATACGGCGCAGGAGCGCACGCTCGTCCATGCCCCCCTGTCCGTGCAAAACACGGTACGCGCCCGCGTCGCTTCCACAGGCAATTTTTGCGCCCAGCGTGGCAGCTTTTTTCACTGCGTTCCTCTGATAGGCCAGCAGCGGCTTTAAAACCTCGTCCGGAAAGCGCCCGCAGCCGATGAGATTGCCGATCGTCACGAGTGTCGGCACCCAGACAGCGCGCGATTCTGCAAGCTGGCAGAGCGTTTCATCTGTGAGATATGCGCCGTGTTCGATAGAATCCACACCGCCCGCAAGCGCCGCGCGCACGGCCTCGTCGCCGTTGGCGTGGGCCATGACGGAAAAGCCCTCGTCATGCGCGCAGGCGATCATATCCCGAATCAGTTTCGGCGGCAGCGGCTCGCTGGTCAGAACGCCGTAGCGTTCAAAATCCATCAGACCAGAAATCATGATCTTGATAAAGTGCGCACCGCGCGTTCTGGCTTCGCGGACAAGTGCACGGTATTCGACAAATTCATCAAAGCCGCGCCCGATGAATCCGCCGTAATGTCCGATTTTGTAGATTGGGAAGCCCGGCGACCGGTATCGGATGCC
>ERZ773185.2189-NODE-2189-length-13034-cov-6.830650_pt1 | contig 13034 bp, 12 predicted proteins | sample MGYA00580531_ERZ773185 | MGnify/ENA primary metagenome ERZ773185 (study PRJEB29015, sample SAMEA2737799) | human gut metagenome | biome: human gut; feature: human-associated habitat; material: faeces | place: China | collected 2012 ...
ATTTTCCACGCTCGCGACGTGGCTCGCGCCGCGGAACACGCCTTCGTAGTGTGCGATATGCCCTTCGGTAGCTACCAGATTTCAGAAGAAGACGGCATACGCAACGCCGTGCGCATCATGAAAGAGGCAGGCGTAGACGGCGTAAAGCTCGAAGGCGGAGCAGAGATAGCCCCTATGGTCAGCAAGATTGTGGCTGCAGGCATCCCCGTATGCGGACACCTCGGACTAACGCCGCAGAGCGTTCACCAGTTTGGCGGTTACGGTTTGCGCGCAAAGGAAGAAGCAGAAGCCGAGAAACTCATCGCTGATGCGAAGGCACTTGAGGCAGCTGGATGCTTCAGCATTGTACTTGAAAAGATACCTGCAAACCTTGCCGAGAAAGTAAGTGCAATCATAAAATGCCCGATTATTGGCATCGGAGCAGGCAATAAGTGCGATGGACAAGTGCTTGTATATGCCGATATGCTCGGCATGAACAAAGGTTTCAAGCCGAAGTTCTTGCGCCAGTACGCTGACCTTCACTCTATCATAACCGACGCCGTAGGCAAATATGTAGCAGACGTAAAGTCGTCGGACTTCCCTAACGAGAACGAGTCATACTAAGACATGGACACTCAATACACACCCACGTACAACCGATTGTGGAACCGCGAATTCACGCTGCTCACAATAGCCGAGCTATTGTTGTGCATATCGTGCTACATGACAATACCGCTACTACCGTTCCGCCTCACAACTGAGGAGCACGCAAGTATTTGTTTGGCAAGTTTCACAATCGTTACTTTCATCATAGGAGTCTGTATATCAGGCTTTTTCGGCAGTTGGTTAATACAAAACTACCGACGCAACAAGGTGTTCCTCGTATCGGCAATATGCCTCGGTGCTACAATTCTCGGACTCTCTGCTTTTGAATTTCAAGAGCAACCGATAGTGCGCGAGATAGAAGAATACACACTATTAGCAATCTGCTTCGCAAGCGGAGCTGTTTTCGGCACAGCCAAGCGTGTGCTCTCGTGTACGCTCCTGATAGACAAAACAGAATCGTGTCATCGCACCGATGCCAACTACACGGCTATATGGATAGCACGCCTAACGGTGATAATAGGTCCGATACTCGCCTTACTATTGCGCGAAGAGTTACGTGGCTCACTGTTCTACATCGTTGGAGCAGCCATGTCGCTCGCTTCAGCCGTGCTCGTGATGTGCGTAAAGTTCCCATTCCGTGCACCAGAAGAAGGTGTGCATTTAGTTTCTATCGACCGTTTCTTCCTGCCACGTGGCGCAACAATAGCACTTGTGATAGCACTTATCACCGCCTCGCTCGGCATAGTGATGACCACACGCCTAACGATAGAGTTCTGCACATCGGTGATGGTAGGCTTTTTCTTGGCTGCATGTGCGCTACACATACCAGCCATCAGGAACGCACGCTTCGCTTCTGCCGTAGGAAACACATTGGCGATAATAGCTATTCTCACAATGTTCGCACACGACGACATTCTGGACAGCACCCTAAAGCCCATGCTCTTCGGCTTCGGCATAGCACTCAGCTCGTCAGAGCAACTCTACAAACTGCTCGGTAGCTGCGACCACTGTCAACGCTCTACAGCCGAAAGTACCTATTTCCTCTCAAGCGACGGAGGATTGTTCCTCGGCATTGCAGCCGGATGGCAGCTAACAACAGCCGTGAAATCAGCCGAAGAAATAGCATTGGGACTACTCGTCGTAGCAACGATAATATGCTCGCTAAACGTGCTCATAAAGAAAAAGCAAGCAAAACATCATGCATAATAATTCTAAAAAAGGAGGTACAATATGATTATCGATTTTGAAAAAACAGAAGAAAAGGTAGTCGAGAACTTCAAAGGTGGCAACGGCACACTTATCATGCGCGCTGCCGACGATGGTAAAGTGAAGATAATGCGTAACACACTGACAGCTGGCAGTTCGATTGGTATGCACACACACGAAGGCAACAGCGAGGTGATGTATATAATAAAAGGTGAAATCACCTTCGTATGCGACGGAAAAGAAGAGACCGTGCACGCCGGAGAGGTTCACTACTGCCCATGCGGACACACCCACAGCGCAGAAAACCGCACAGCTGAAGATGCCGAATTCTTCGCCATTGTGCCCGAAACGAAGTTGTAGTTTTCGACAATTAGCCCTACCACGCCCACCATCCGATGCTTAACAACGTGAAAATTAATGAGTTCGGAGGGCAAATATTATGATATAACACAAAAAAGTTACTAAGAAATTTTCGTATAACACGAAAAACTTGTATCTTTGCACGTCCTTAGGAAAAGGTAATAACAAAAGAAATAATAATATAATACATTCAAATGACTAAAGCAGATATCATCAACAAGATTGCAGAAAGCACCGGATTACAGAAAAAAGACGTATCAGTAGTCGTAGAAAGCTTCATGGAAAATATCAAAAACAGTTTGTTGACAGAGAAAGAGAATGTGTACCTGCGTGGATTTGGAAGTTTCATCGTTAAGCATCGCGCCGCTAAAACAGCGAGAAACATACTCAAGAAGACAACAATGAAAATCGGCGCACACGACCAGCCAAGCTTCAAACCGGCGAAGTGCTTCATTGAGGAGATGAAGAACGCCACAATGGAGAAGTAAGGATTGACCAACATTCATTTGAACAAAAAGAGAATACATCATTAATATTAATATTAAACAATAAAAATTTAAAGCTATGCCAAACGGAAAGAAAAAAAAGGGACACAAGATGGCTACTCACAAGCGTAAAAAGAGATTACGTAAGAACAGACATAAGAGCAAGTAAGAAAGCCTGCCCATAAGGGTCAGTTCCGATATGGGGGCGCGTCAAAAACCCATTGCATCAGCAATAATTTTGATGCGCCCCCATGCTTTTATATCATTATTTAAAGAAAGTTCCTAAATTAGAAAAACAAAAGAGAAATGACCAGCGAAGTTGTAATCGATGTACAACAGAATGAAATCTCCATCGCGTTGCTTGAAGACAAGCGACTCGTGGAATATCAGACTGAGCCAAGGTCTGTTTCATTCTCTGTTGGAAACATCTATGTTGCAAAAGTAAAGAAGCTCATGCCTGGACTGAACGCAAGTTTTGTTGACGTGGGCTACGAACGTGATGCCTTTCTCCATTATCTTGATTTAGGCAACCAATTCAATTCTTACGAGAAGTACCTCAGGCAGGTACAAAGTGACAGAAAGAAACTTTATCCTTTTGCCAAGGCTACAAAGCAGCCCGACCTCAGAAAGGACGGAAGCGTACAGAGCACACTAACAGTAGGACAAGAGGTGTTGGTTCAGATCGTGAAAGAACCGATATCAACAAAGGGTCCACGACTCACGGGCGAACTTAGCTTCGCAGGACGCTACTTAGTACTCATGCCTTTCGGCGATAAAGTTTCGGTATCGACAAAAATCAAAAGCGGAGAAGAGCGCGCACGACTAAAGCAACTCATCAATAGCATCAAGCCAAAGAATTGCGGTGTTATTGTGAGAACAGTAGCTGAGGGTAAACGCGTAGCAGAGCTGGATGCAGAACTCAAAGTCCTGACAAAAAGATGGGAGGACGCACTCATAAAGGTGCAGAAAACCCAAAAACGTCCACAGTTGATCTTCGAAGAGACAGGTAGAGCTGTAGCCCTATTAAGAGATTTGTTCAATCCAACCTACGAAAACATATACGTCAACGACGAAAATGTTTTCCATGAAGTAAAAAACTATGTTTCACTCATCGCCCCAGAGAAAGCAAACATCGTTAAGTTATACACAGGAACAGTTCCCATCTTTGACAATTTCAACGTCACGAAGCAAATTAAATCCAGCTTCGGCAAAACCGTCAACTACAAACATGGTGCTTACTTGATTATTGAACACACAGAAGCACTGCACGTTGTAGACGTGAATAGCGGCAACCGCTCACATTCGGACAACGGTCAAGAAGCAAATGCTCTCGACGTAAACCTCGGAGCAGCCGATGAGTTGGCACGCCAACTGCGCCTGCGCGATATGGGAGGCATCATCGTGGTGGATTTCATCGACATGAATCTTGCCGAAGACCGACAGCTGCTCTATGAGCGCATGTGCAAGAACATGCAGAAGGACCGTGCCAAGCACAACATCCTGCCTCTGAGCAAGTTCGGACTGATGCAGATTACCCGCCAGCGTGTGCGCCCAGCGATGGACGTGAACGTAGAGGAGACCTGCCCTACCTGCTTCGGCACGGGCAAAATCAAGTCGAGCATCCTCTTCACCGACCAGTTGGAAAGAAAGATCGACCGCCTAGTCAACAAGATTGGCGTCAAGAAATTCACTTTGTATGTGAATCCTTATGTAGCTGCCTTCATCAACAAAGGCTTCGTTTCCCTGAAGCGCAGATGGCAGTTTAAATACGGATTCGGCTTCAATGTGATTCCTTCGCAGAAACTGGCGTTCCTCCAGTATGAATTCTACGACAAGGACAACCAGTATCTGGATATGCAGGAAGAGCAGGAGACAAAGTAAGTTTTTAATTCTCAGAAAAAAGCTCCATTCGCAATTTTATGATGCGAATGGAGCTTTTTTTGCTTCTTGTGCTTCTTTTTTGTTGCTTTTTACATATTTTTTGTTTTTTCCTGCAACCTTTTGCTGTATTTTATCGTCTAAGCTATAAAATAACATGTATAGTTACATAAATAAATAGTATAGATAACATAAAAAAGAAAGGAAAAAGATTATGATTTTAAGTACAACTCCAACCATAGAAGGCCACCCTATCCGTGAATATCGTGGCGTAGTTACTGGCGAAACCATCATTGGTACCAACTTTGTGAAGGATTTCTTTGCCAGTGTCCGTGATGTGATAGGTGGAAGAAGCGGTTCTTACGAAAGCACACTGCGAGAGGCCAAGGATACTGCCCTGAGAGAGATGGCCGACCGTGCCGCATCCCTGGGCTGCAACGCCATCGTGGGCATCGACCTGGATTACGAAACCGTGGGCAACAGCGGCTCCATGCTGATGGTAACATGCAGCGGAACGGCGGTGATTATCTAAGTTCAGCGACTGTAAAATAAAACAAAACATGCTTGAAATGGGGCGGTAACTGCCTTAAAAAACGAGTTACCGCCCTAGTTCAAGCATATTTTATCTAAAATCCTTTGCGGTATTCAAATAAAAATATTATCTTTGTAGCCAATTATCAGAGCCTTAGGGCTAATTGTTATCATAAAATAAGACTTTACCATTATGCTACAAAAAATAATAGGACGCAAGGAAGAACAGAAGATAGATTTGGTAATCGACCGACGAGACCAGACCATCAACCTATGCGAAATGAAGTTTTCGATGAAGCCCTTCGAGATTACTCCTTCCTATCTGGAACACATCATCTATCGCCGTGAGTTGTTCAGAGAAACCACTGGTACTAGCAAAGCTCTGCACCTCACCTTCGTTACGACTTACGGAGTGGCAAGAAATGCCCAATACGGCATGATACAGAGCGAGATTACAATGGATGATTTGTTTAAGCAATAAGTGATTCCATTTCATCTTATTGATTATCAATTAAATAATGTGGTGACCTTCATCAGATGAACCCCACCAACTCCTGTTCAATGTGGTGACATACATCTGATGAAGGTCACAGAAATATACAAACATCAAAATAATTAGGAGGATATGAATATGGCAAGACCAATAAGAGAAACCCCAATTCTAGTGAGTAAAGACGCTGAACGCTTCGTTAAAGAAATGAAGCGAGTGGAAAGCTTGACTCCAGAGCAGAGAAGAGCTAATCGAGAGAAACTGCATGCAGAAGTCGAAGAAATCAACAAAAAGTGGAACCTAACATATAATGCACTTTTAGGATGAATATTTATCGTTTTGATTCAGATAGGAACGATGACAACAAGTACACTAGAGCCATGTACTTCGATATGCTCGAATTATAAACAAAGACCTCAGGTGCAGGCATCAAGTATCGGATACCTACAACTGAGGTTTCTAGATTACCACAAAACAGGAAAAAAAGAGATTAAACGTCTATTTAATTTAACCTCCATTTACCTTGTTTTCCGTGGCAGAGTATAGGACTTCCATCATTTCGTTAGCTATTTTATGGTCAGCAATTCGCATGACATTATTTGTTTCCGAGTTATAGCCAAAGAAGTTGATATTTCCATACCAGACAATAGCCTTGTCTATGACAGCACATTGTAGCGTTTGTTCCTTGTTGCAAACCACATCCATTCCAGCATTTGACAGTTCTATCTCATTAGCCCCTTCCTCTTTAACATGTACAACCACAGAAACCCCATTATGAAGAAGGCTTACGAGTACAGACATGATAGAGGGTTTATATTTGAACTTCACTTTCGGTACTGCGATAACAACAGAATGTTTGGCTTTTGCCAAATCATTTCGGAATGCCACTTCGTAATTGTTTTGTTCATATATCAGTTCTTGAGGATTTTTGTCAGGTACAGGTGATGTCACATTCTTTCCATATCCAGCTTTAATATACCCTTTCAATCGTTTACGATACATAGAGTCGCAAAGTGGAACACGAATATCCACATAATCATATATGTACACTTCACTCTTTCCTTCATATTCTCTATGTAAACGCCCAGCATATTGCTCCACGTTTCCTTTCCAGGCTATAGGCATAGTAAGGAACAGGGTATCAAGGCGAGGATAATCGAAACCTTCGCCTACATACTTTCCTGTAGCCACAATCACAAGTGATTCTGATATGGGTATTGACTGTAGATTTTGTAATGCAAGACGTTTTTCTTTAGCAGAATCCGCACCAATGAGTTGTATAACATGATCGGCAAATGGCATTAGCATTTGTGCCAACACCTTGACATGAGCTGTACGAGTTGTCAGCACTAAAGGTGTTCGTCCTTTTTGAATCGCAGCCTTGACATCCTCCATAACGAATTCATTTCTAACCTTATCCCCGGATAACTCTTGCGTTATTTGAACATAAGTTTTACGGTCTGATATAACGCTTCGGAACGAGGTAAACCTTGGAATTAGCAGGCGTTTGAATCCTTGATTTTCCATTTGACTCTTGGCATCAGAGGTAAATCTTATCTTTCCGCATTGCATAAATATAATAGGTTGATGCCCATCTTTTCTGATTGGAGTTGCGGTCAAACCATAAACAAAAGTAGCAGTCACTTGTCGAAGAACTTGCTCGAAGCTGACAGAGGACACATGGTGACATTCATCGACTATCACCATACCGTAATCCTTGACAAAAGGCTTTACTTCGCCATTATTTAAACAAGATTGTATCAAAGCTATATCAATGATTCCATGCAACGTGTTCTTGCCTGCATACAAACAACCGATGGCAGAGAATTTCGTTTTTCTTCCTCGTTTTGTTTTAGGCTTTTCTATTGTTTCATCAATTTTAAGAAACGATTCCAACCGCTCCTTCCATTGCTCAAGCAATGCCTTGTTGTGAACAAGTATTAGTGTATTGACCTTTCTCTTTGCTACCATTCCGATGGCAAACACGGTCTTTCCAAACGCTGTTGTTGCTGATAGTGTTCCGACATTATGCCCAGCAAAAGCTTCCATTGCCTTTTGCTGTTCTTCTCGAAGACCTCCTCTGAATGTAACCTTTATACTACGCCCATGGTTAGTCTTGTCTGAAATCAAAACCTTAACATTATGCTGGGTTAGGATGGCACGAACCGCATCCTCACAACCACGAGGAAGAACAAGATAGTCGTCTGTTATTTCCGAACACGAAATGATACGTGGAATATTATACGTAGACAGGCGCATCCCTTGCTTCTCATAAAATTCAGGATTACGGAAAGCAGCCATGCGCTTGAAAACGTTCACGCATTTGGTAGACAGACTTGCCAAAGGTATATATAGCATATTAGCTCTTGTCAGCACAATTTCCTTTGGATAACAATCTGTTTGCATCATATCCATTTGAGGTGTCTCCCAAGGCTTTGCCTCACTGGTCTTCGAGAGTTCGCCCAATGTTGGCACAGTATGTAGCCGTAACAACATATCAAGTTCTACCTCCGACAACTTACGAATTTGTGATAACAATTCCCATTGGTCAGCATACGCATTGAAATCTTCATCAACGAATACACTGTTTCCTTTGCGTCGAACCATCCCCTGTAATGGTAAGGCTACAAGATTGCCAAGACCACCTTCGGGCAAGGTGTCTTGGTTAGGAAAGAATCGGTCGTATGACTTGAAAGAAAGATGGACATCACTATTCATCGCCTCTGTAAGAATGGCATTTCCTAACTTTCGTGCCTTGAAAGCAGTTATTGGCATATCAAAGAATATCCACACATGAGCTCCATTGCCAGAACGTGAGCGCTCGATGTAACAAGGCACATTCCAAGTTTTGCAAACATTTACAAAAGAAAGCACATCATTCTTGTAGCCATGTTCACAGCTTTTGTCATCAAAGTCTGTGCAAAGAAAACAGCAAGTATTGTCCTTTCGTATTGGATAAAGTCCAATAACATCACGTCCCCATACATCCTTTCCAGCAAGATGATTGAAAACGTCATTGTATGTCAAAGGAGCGAACTGCCTGTTGGGACAATCCGCACACTTATATTTTCGTTTATCGCAAAATTCTCGATTCCATTCTCTCGTGCATACAGGCTGATAGCCAGACTTTTGGGTCGTACTACTATACCAACGCTTAGCAAAAACATCATCACGACCTTGGAATACACTTTGAAATATAGAAACTTTTTCTTGTAAAGAGAATTGGCATATAGAAACTGATGCTGCTTTTATACGATTAGAGTTATAAGTCTTTGATTCTAAACTTTCATATTCTATCCCATTCTTGTCAAGAATCGCTTTAAGTCTGGCATTTTCTTTTTCCAATTCTTGAATTCTTAGGGCAAGAGCACTTACATCCCTTGCGTCCATAAAGGTTCGCTCTCCCATCCATTCGGAAATCCAAGAGCTGCCAGATTTATCTCCGGATAATTGGAAAATAGCGTTTGCATCTTGACTAACATATCATTGTTAGGCGATATAATATCAAGGAAATACTTGATGATGCAGATTGTAAAATATACTCTTTGAGGGTTTGAGGGCTGTGTAATCCAAGGAAGTGCAATCCTTCTTGGAGATACAGGCATGATAGAACTTACCTTATTCCACACTCTTGAATGGTGGCAACAGGCATTTCTCAACAATGTCAAAGATGTTATCCAAGATTCCAAGACTATAGGTTGCAAACCAAAATAGTGAGAGATGCGCTTACGTATCTTGTCTGCTTTCAGATTACGATAAACTATGTTCACATTACCCATTGTCAGCAACTCGCCCAAAATCCATGATGGAGGATATGGGTCACAATAGCTGTTTTTGAAGTGCTTGACAAACTCTTCTGTTGATTTTGCGTATTCCTTATCAATGGTGTTTTTTGTATCTTGGAAAGTTCTTTGGTTGGCAAAATGAACCGAATTAGTCAGCCAATAAATATCCCCAGTTATCTGCACAGGAATATTCATAATAGCCCTACGAATGGCTATCTCAACTTTTTCAATTTCATTGAGAAGAAACATACGCAACTTTTTGTCGAAACGATAAAGATTCAGCACTTGCTGAAAAGTTGTTTCTTCTTTATACTGATGGGATTCTTTTGGAACTTTCAAGAATGGATACATATAAGCAGAAAGACGATAGTACCCGATACTCTCCAAATATCGTACCGCTTTGGTTTCATCAGAAATGATAAGCCCACGACTTTCCAACAGAGCCACCAAATCCGTCTCTGTCATATAATGTTTTGCGAAGTGCGGTAATCTTTCCATTAGAGTATTTTGAGAATAAACGTATACATACAAAAAAGCCCCACGCATTTGAGCATCGTTGAGAGGCTTGGTGGGAACTGACGCTGCAAAGATACGAATAATTATTGATAATACAAACTTTTTAGCAAGAAAAATCACGCAAAAGTGGATTTCTTTGATATATTTATATTTAATAATGTTAAATCGGACCTTGAAATCATACTTTACCAACCAAACAAAGTAGTTTTCAAGGAAAAAGAGTTACCTTTGTAACATCTATACCCATACCAGAAGCCCCGATGGGCAGAGGTTGGGCAGACATATATACATATAAGGTGTTAAATTCAAAATCAGCAATAAAAAAATCTTACTTCAACTTGCGCTCCTTCTTGTAACATTTGCAGCAAATGCAGAATTAACAGAATGGAAAAATATTGTGAGTACAAACTTCGTGACTAGCATCTCCCATGACAGTAAATATATAAATGTGGCAACTAACGGAGGTGGACTAATTAGGGTGAACAAGCAAACGGGTGAACAAACATACTACAGCCGTTCTGAATATGGAATTCCAGACAATTCCATTATGAATGCAGTACCGCACAATTCTGAGCTTTGGCTGTGCAACCTTTACTATGGTTTAGCAAAAATGGACGACAAAGGCATTAAGCCAATCGATATTTCTGGCACTATGACAAATCAGTATGTCACATCTATTGCATTTGAAGATGATGAACAATGGCTATTGGGCGGCATGCACAATCTTTATCGCTTTAAAGACGGCAAGCTCTCCGACGCTTACCCTTTTTATAATCCACTATCGCCATTTTCCTACGTTAGCGACATTCAGATTTGCGACAATATGCGCACTTATGTAAGCTGGTACAACGCATGGAATGAGGATATTGGATTTTTCATCTTGACTAACGATGGCTTAGAACCTGTACGCTCGGCAAACGATAATACAACGTGTGGTAGCACATATAAAATGGCCATTGATGAACACAACAATGTTTGGTTAGCAACAGCCAATGACGGACTTGTCAAATATGATGGTAAGTTTTTTACCTATTTTGATATGGAAAACTCTGATATTCCGACAAACAGCATCACGGATGTGAAAATAGACGACGATGGAAATGTTTGGGGAGTTGGAGGTAACTTCCTTTTCCAATATGATGGTCATGTTTTTCACAAGATCATATACGATTCAAATTACACCAACGACTACCTACTGTCATTAGATGTTGATGGCGAAGATGTATACGTCGGGTCAAGATATCAAGGGCTACTGAAATTAAACAACGAGCGACTTTCCGTTATACCTCTTGAAGCTAACTCTATTCAGACCAATACGCTTACTGGCAGCGGATGCGTTGACGAGAAAGGCAACTTTTGGGGAGGTTGTTTGGAAGGGCTTGTCACATACAATTTACACACTAAAGAAAACCACATCAATCACTATCCACAAATTCACGAGACGATAATGGACAATGATGGTAGCGCATGGATACAATGGAACATCGGAGACACTGCTTATATAAAAATTTCAGGAAAAGAAAGCACTGTGATTCTTCGAGATAATCTTCCATTTGGCAAAAGCTATATTTCCCAAACGAAATTCGATAGACAGAACAACATGTGGATAGCTACCGCAAATGGCATTTACTGCCATGACGGCACTTCTTGGATTAGATTCGATAAGAGTAACACTGCCCTACAAACCAACAACGTGAATTGTATGGACTTCGACAGCAAAGGACATCTTTGGTGTGGAACTTATGGTGGTGGACTTTATAAATATGATGGCAATAAATGGATACGCTATAATACTCCATCTGGCTACATTGGTGCTATAGCCATTGACAAAAACGATGCCGTATGGCTAAACTGCAGAGATAGTGAATATCCAGACGAAATGACGCCAGAAAAAGGCTATGGTCTGACTTGTATTGATGGTGACAAAACGACCACATACAATTTAAGCAATTCACCAATTAAAGGAAACTTCATATCAGATATTAAAATAGATGACAACAATAATAAATGGCTGGCATTAGGAGGCAACATAGGCATCACATCTTTTGATGGCACCACGTGGAAGGACTATAACGTGGAGAACTCTGGGATAGCCCATAACGAAGTTTTGAAATTAATTATCGACAAAAAAAATGACTTGTTATGGATGGTACATTATACAGGGAACGCCATGTCCGTAGCCAAGCTCAACTGTGGAACGACAGGGATAAGTTTGCCACACAGAAATGATGGTCCAAGAAATGGAGTGGCTTGCGACTTGCAAGGACGGATCACTCCATCAAACTATTGGGGCATATACATTTATAATGGGAAGAAATATATCGGAACTCCCAACAAATAAAACATTAAATTAGCAGACAAAGTATGCCTTTATATTCTTTGTCTGCTAATCAAATAGAGAAGCAGAAGAACCAGCCTTTGGTTTTGCAGAAAGCCATTGACATGATAAAGAGTTCTCTTGCGGGTCACTATTCGCATAGTTCTCATTCTTCACACAGTTCTCACAGCTCGCATAGCTCACACTCGTCTCACTATTCAAGTCGTTACTAAGGATAGTGATTCGCAAGATTATTGCGAGCTGTAAAAAAAATTAGGAGGGGCGCATTCAAAATGCGCTCCTCCCTTAAAATATCTATCTACCAAAAACTTCCCTCCTCATTGACTTCATCATCTTTGTTGATTATTACACACATCGTCTCATCCCTTCTATCTCAGCAGATATTTCACAACCAAATCTCTGAGCATCGACTCTGGAAGATTCGACAATCCCGTCTCTTGAATCGTAGCATATTCGGGTTTGTTCTTTCCGATAATAAACTTACAGTCTCGCCCATCTATGCTTGCATACAAATGGAAGTTGCCTTTGTAAGCCTGCTCTATACGAACATCTGTACAGCTTTTGCCATCTATCTCAAAAGCAGCCAAATTGTTGTCCTTATCCTCCAATCCCCATGATACAAGATGAGCATTGATAGCTGACTCTATAGAACTGATCCACCTGTCTTGAACGGCATGCCGCTTGGCAATTTCACGGAATTGCCGCAGTGAATCAGCCACTTCCCTAATGATAACATCAGCACGACGAATACCATTGTCCTTGGCAAACTGAATGGCATCATCGTAAGAAATATGATGCAGTTTAGACCTCACATACATACAATGACCCGTATTGGGTAAATAGCCTCCTGTATCTATAAT
>ERZ773185.2209-NODE-2209-length-12963-cov-5.241711_pt1 | contig 12963 bp, 9 predicted proteins | sample MGYA00580531_ERZ773185 | MGnify/ENA primary metagenome ERZ773185 (study PRJEB29015, sample SAMEA2737799) | human gut metagenome | biome: human gut; feature: human-associated habitat; material: faeces | place: China | collected 2012 ...
CGATGGCCGTCGCGGCAGCGGCGTCTATGACAAGGTGCTGCACGCCATGTCCCTGTTGAAGGAGCGCCATCTGCCCTTTGGTATCTCCGCCTGCTATACCAGCGCCAATATGGACTCCATCACCAGCGAAGCTTTCATTGACAAGCTGATCGACTGGGGCGCTTACTTTATCTGGTACTTCCACTATATGCCCGTGGGCAACGACGCCAGCCCCGAGCTTCTGCCCACCCCGGAGCAGCGCCAGTATATCTATCACAAGATCCGGGACGATTACCGTCACCGCAAGCCGCTGTTCATCATGGACTTCCAGAATGACGGCGAGTATGTGGGCGGCTGCATCGCCGGCGGGCGGCGCTTCCTGCATATCAATGCCAACGGAGACTGCGACCCCTGTGTGTTCATCCACTATTCCGACTCCAATATCCGGGAGAAGACGCTGCTGGAGACGCTGACCTCTCCGCTGTTCATGGCCTATCATGATGGCCAGCCCTTCAATGAGAACCACCTGCGGCCCTGTCCCATGCTGGAGAATCCGGAGAAGATCCGCGAGATCATTGCCAAGACCGGCGCCCACTCCACCGATCTCCAGTCCCCGGAGAGCGTGGAGCACCTGACGGAAAAGACGGAGCCTTATGCCCGAAATTGGACGCCCTCCGCCAACGAGCTGTGGCAGTGCAGCCACAACTGCGCCGCCTGTGCCGGACATCCTGAGGAAAAGTAAACGGAAACAAAAAGCAAAAATCCCGCCGGGAATCGGCGGGATTTTTCCTGTAATGGGGTGTTAAATGCTGTGTGCCACGGCGTAGGCCTGACGCATGGCCTGCTGGACGGTGGCGGGCTTTTTGCAGTCGCCGATGATGGCGAAGCGGTCAGCGGTGCTGCTGAAGGCCAGCGCCTCGTCGGTCTTGGCGCGCATACCAAGGGAGATGACCACGTTGGTACTGATGGCCAGCGTGACCATGCAGGTGAGCACGCACATACCCACCAGCGTAACTGCAAAACTGCGGGAGTAGACCACGCCCGTATAGAATTTGCGGTAGACCAGATAAATAAGGATGCCCAGCGCCAACGCCGCCAGCAGCGCCACGGCAAGCTTCGGCGCATCATACTGGGTAAAGGCGTTCAGGACAGATTTTTTGATAAAGTCTTTTGTGCTCATGGTTCTTTGCAGATCCTTTCCCCTCAGGTTTCGTTCCAGTATTCAAACCCGTGCCGATAGGCGGTCTTATCGCAGCACAGCACATACTTGGAAACTGCAGTCAGCTCCTGCGCACGGGGCGGGAGGATATCCCGCACGACCTGCGGCAGATACTCTGTAAATTTGACTTCCATTACCAGTTTGCCCGGCTCCAGCACCGGCAGGGTGGGAAGCGTGGAGTCAAAAATGTCCCAGCTGCCCACAGCTGCCCGGACATTCCGGTCAAATGTAACGCGCACCGTGCCGGCATCCATGATCCACGGTTCGCGGTCGTAATCCACGATGACCCGGGGACGGAGCACATTGCACACACACTCGGTGTAGAACTCCTGACACAAACGGCGGGGACTGTGCAGCAGAAAGTCATAGTCTCCGGCGAGAATCGCATCAAACTCTGCGTGGGTCAAAGGCGCAGCTTCTTTATAGATGTAACTGCCAAATTTTTTCTTTCGCTCCAGCTTAATGCTGCGGTCGCTGCAGTTATAAATGCGGATGCGGTATTTCTTGCGCAGCAGCACGCCGGCATCTTTTTCCTCGTAAGCAGTATTCCAATAATCGTCAAAATACAGGCTGCGGATGAAGTACCCTCCCTGCTGCGCGTGAGGGTCCAGATGAAGCACCGGAGCCAGCCGCACAGCCAGCTCTGCCTTATCCGCATAGGAAATAAGATATTTCAGCTCGTGGCGGTATTTTTCTCCGGTGCGGGAGGGCGGCGGGGCCAGCAGGCTCCTGCTCCGCTCAAACAGGCTTGGCCCGGTGTGCTGCCCCGGTCTACTCTTCATAGGTATCCTCCACGATGCTGCCGTCCGGCTGGACGTAAAAACAGATCATGCCATAATGCTTGCCGGCCTCGGTAACATAATAATCAAACGCATCCTGCGTGTAACCGGATGCATTCGTTGCGCGGACCCGCAAAAAATATTGTCCAGCAGGAAGCGTATACATTGTAAGCTCTGGCAGGATCAGATTTTCCTGCCGGAAGAATACTGTGTTAAACAGATAATCTTTTGCAAGTTCGACCGTATAACAGATTTCCTCGACCTTAAAATTATAGGAAGGATCCCAATTCAGATGTAACTGACCGTTTGCTGCCTGCGGTATGCCAATGTAAAATGGCATGGGCCTACGGTAGCTCTCCCAGTAGTAATTATAGTTTTCTTCGATCTCCGGCCAGATGCTCTTCAGAACATCTTCGTATTCGGCATGCGTGATAGGTACATACATCCGGTCCGGCATCTGCCAGACATACGTTTCCGTCACACTTCGGTAATGTTCCAGCATGGACTGAATGCGTTCCTCATTCATGTAAGCATAAAGCTCCTTCATGGCAGCATCCAGCATATCACGGTAACTTTGTGTTTGCAGACAGCGCCGGAACAGCACATTGCCCCAGTAGTTGCTCACGCCGCGTTCCCAGCTTTCAGAGTCCGAGAACTTGATGATCTCACGTTCCCGGCGGCGGAGCATACCGTCATTGTCCCAGTCCCAGAGATACCATTTGCTGGAGTTTTGTGGGCTGTACAAGTAGACATTTCGATTTTGAGTGTCTGTGTTGCCGGTCAGCAGCTGAAATGCCATCCAATAGGCGATATTTTCCTTGTCAAAGTACGTTGCAAAGAGCTCATCCTCCATGGACGACGTTTCATCGTTGAGAACTTCCAGCATTTTGATCAATTTGGAGTGGTCACTGTCTCCCTTTATTTCCAGCCGCGCCTCAAATGCAGTTTGGTCATATGCAGGGTCCGTTGAGAGGCGGATAATATCTTCATAGCGCAAAAATTCAAAGGAATTGATTTTATACAGTTGTCCGTTTGGATCTGCTCCATGCGTCTTGAGAGCGGTCTTATTCAGCTGTTCGACCTGAGTATACAGCCCGTAATCTTCAAATACACCATTGTCGCTGTCGGTCAGGTCTTTGACGTACAAATGCACGAATTGGGTTTGAAGGCCCATCATCTGGTCGATCCCCTTAATAAGGTCATAGGCCATCTTATTGCGGAAGCGCAGACCCTCACCCATGTGCTTATTGAGGGCGATGGTGCGCTGACCGCGCCAGCTGCCCTTGTTTTTCTTGAGCTTTATTTTGTAGTTTTTCTGAGCATTCTCACTGGAGGTCTGACCACGTATCTGAACGGTGGCGTTTGGGGTCAGGGTCTCATATCCAAGCTCTCCCACGACTGGGCCGTTCTCATCACCGACCTGAAGCAGAGCGGCGACCTGATAGCGTGGCACCCCCATGGCCTCATAATCGTAGACCGAATAATGGTTGATCTCTGCCCAGCTGTGGTTTGTATTTTCGCTGTCGTTGCCCCGGCTCACGGTCAGGTACATCGTCACCACGCCGCTGTCATCGTAGACGTTGTACAGCTCTGCATTGTCGCGCAGGTGGACACTGTTGATTTCAGATGCGGGGGCCTTTTCCACCTTATCGACCGCTTTGTCCTCAGACGCCGCCTGTGAGCCGACAGCGCTCTCTGTACTCCCGGCTGGCAGCACGGCACAGCCTGCACACAGACCGGCAAGCGCCACGCCCAGCCCCAGCACCCTGCGGCGCGGGATCAGTTTCTTATCTTCCATCTTTTCTCTCCCCTCAAGAAGCACTATGTTTTGCACTCTTCGTCGGCTTTCGCTTTTTATGTTCCAGGAACAGCCCCAGCCGGGTGAAGCGCCCGGCTTTTGTTTCTGCCACAATAGGCTGCTGCCCCAACACCCGATAGGGCAGGTTGGCCGTAAAGACATCCAACCGGAACAGCGTTACCAGATAAAACAATGCCGCCCCGATCAGGAAGCCAAATCCGTAAAATGCAGGGTCAAGCGCCATGGAAAGTGCCGTAAGCCCGCTGGCAGAGACAGCAAACACAGCGGCGGCTGCAACAGCGCCGCCGTAATCCGTGAAGTAAAGCAGGATCATCAGGATGGTGTTGCCCACGGCGTAAAGGCCGTACCCCACACACAGGGTGCGGAAGTAGCCGTGCATCAGGTCGTTGAACCCAAGAGGCAGCAAAGCCAGCAGAGTGTTCTCCAGCGAAAGTACCGCCGCTGTGACGAACAGCTGTTTGAGGGCAGTGAACCGGAGTTCCCGATTCAGCACAGCCAGCATCTCTTCCTCTGCTGTGACGATATCGCCCACAACGCCGCCATCGTTGAACAGGCTGTAGTAATTCCGGTATTTGGGGTAGAAATTGACCTCCACTGACACCACAAAATTTACGCTCGTGACGAGAATGGTCAAAAACGCAATAAGGGCAGGCACATCATAGTACGGAGCCCCATAAAACAGGCCTTTGACCTGTACGCCCGACGGGCCTGCCCAGCAGATGACAAGGTGGGCAAACAGCCCGATGTTGGTGCACAGCCCCGTAAAGGCCAGCGGAAGGAACGCATCCACCCAGCGCAGAAACGCCCAAGGGCTCTCTTCACTCTGCGGGAAGTAACGGTAGAGCAGCACTACATCCCAGACCATCATCAGGCCGTAACCCATGGTCACAGCAAAGAGCATTCCTTCCAGCACCGGACAGCCCAGCAGCACCACCAGTACGAACCCCAGCCCGAACGCCAGCACAATAGCTGCCAGAAACGAACAGAGGATGCCCCGGTAGTCCTTGATGGCGGTCAGATAACTCATGGCGTTCCAGTTCACGATCATCTCTGCAAAAAGCCACAGGCAGAGCAGACCCTGCAAAAGAGTTGCTCCTGAAACAAGCAGAAACAGCCCATACAGCGTGCAGCCCAGTACAAGCATCATGCTGCTGGAGCCCCAGAACGAAGGCAGGATGGTCTGCTCCTGTTCCTCATACAGCATATCTGCCAGATACCGTGTTACCGGCATGGAAAAGAAGCTGGTGACCGTAAGGGAAAACAGCAGCGTATAGGTGATCATGCAGACCAGCAGATCCTGCTGATCCCGCGGGGCGCCCGCCCAGCTGCAGAGCAGCAAAATACCGAGCTGAAGCAGAACGCCCAGCAGCATGGGGCCGGTGCAGATGATGCCCGCATAGCCGTAGGCCCGCAGGGAGGCAAACAGCCCTTTGCGGCGGAACAGCTTTTTCAATTCAAATCCAATTCCTGCCATGGTTACTCCAAGTGATATTCCTTAGCTGTTTCGTCGTACATTTTGCGGTAGTTCGCCAGCATCTGCTCGTGGTGAAAGTAAGCATCCACCCGTCTTTGGCCAATGCGCCCCATCTCTTCGCGGCGGGTACGGCTGGCACACATCTTCTCCATCGCATCGGCCAGCCCCTGACGGTACATAGGGGGTACACAGTAGCCTGCAATGCCGAACGTATCCCCCGGGGCGCCTTCCAGCAGTTCCCGGCAGCACCCCACCTCGGTGGTCACACAGGGACGGCGGGCTGCCATGGATTCCAGCACAGAGAGCGGCTGTCCTTCCGAAATGCTGGTGAGGATGGTGAAGTCCAGCTTCTGCATATACTGCACCACGTCTACACGGCCGGTGAAGATCAGATTTTTGAGCTGTAATTCCTCCACCAGTGCATAGCACTCTTTCGCATAATCCTCATCATCCACGCCGCCCATGATGTGCAGCCGGACGTTGGGTACCCGGGAGGCCAGTTCAAAGAACGCGTAGATCATCGTCTTGACGTCCTTGATAGGAGCCAGACGCACCACTGCGCCGATATCCACCCAGCCATCCTCCTGTTTGAGCGGGATATTGCAGAACCGCTCGTACTGGACGCCGTTTGGGATAACGATGCACTTTTCAGCATTGCACCCCATCTCGATCTGCGTCCGGCGGGCATTATAGAACAGGCTGCTGACCCGGAACGCCCGCCGGTAGATCTCCTCAGAAAGGACATAGAAGAACCGGATCCATCGGCTCTTGAACGAGGGTACCACCCACTCTGCACGGATGATCTCCTCCTCACGTTCGCGGGTGTAGATGCCGTGTTCCGTAAGAAGCACCGGTGCATGGTTCAGGCTGCCGCCCAGACAGGCCAGCAGACCGCCGTAGCCGGTAGAGATCGCATGGTAGACATCCGCTTTCGGCACCCGGCCCGTAAGCAGATAGAGTACCGGCAGCAGCATCGAGCGCATGGTATGGAACGCATCCGCATAGGCCACATAGGGATACTCTCTCATGCAGATGTCCGTGAACAGCTCCATGAAGTCCCGGCTCTGCAAAAAAGAGAGCGGGTGGACGCCTTTTTCCTGAAACAGACGGTACAGCACATCCCAATCCGGTCTGCCCAGCCGTACCAGTTCCCGCAGGGCGGTGCGCTCGTCTGCGGTAAACAGGACCGGTTGCCGCTCACCGTGGAGACGGAGGGCATCATCCAGAAAAACCTCCTCCACCTCTTTCACGTTGGGCGGCAGCTCATACACAAACTTTCCCCGGTCCTGCGCTTTGGCACCGATGACCCAGAGGGAGAACTCCTGCTGAGGCATAGCCTGAATATAAGCGTGCATCCATGTGGATACGCCGCCGTGGACATAGGGGTATGACCCCTCCAGCACCAGACAGATGCGCATGGTCATGCTCCCTTCTTTTCAATGCGGACTGTGTCGGCATTGGCCTTGAGCAGATAAAGATCTCCGGTCAGGCGGGTCAGTTCGCCGCCCGTCACTTTGCCGGGAGTCCCCTCATTGGCGCGGAAGAAAAGCCATGCTTCATCCACAAAATTGCCAAGATGCAGCGTCCATGCGGTATCGGTGCTGTCCAGCGTGACCGTCAGCTGTGCATACCGCTGGATGGCAGCAGAGCACTCGGTGCCGGTCTGCCTGCGCAGATCCGGTGCAGCGGCACTGAGCCACTTGAGATAATCTTTCAGACCGCCCTTATAGGTTTCCCAGCCTTCCGCAGCACCGCGGTCTACATCCAGCAGATCGTCCGGGTGCATAAAGTGGGTGCTGACGTAATGCATATTCAACTCGCTCATCGCGGCCAGCCGCATATAGGTATCTCCCACCATACCGCCGGATACGATGCGGGGCTGCTCCACGATACCGTCGCTGGCCACACCGAATTCCTGCACATAGGGCAGGGATGTGCCATCCTCAAAGTAAGTGCTGGCAATGGTGCGGATCTGGGACACTTTGCTGCCCAGCACCTTCCGCCCTGCAGCGGAAAGGATGTTGGAGGGCGGCACATAGACACTACCCTCTGTGTTGGGCAGCACGGTCTTTTGAAAATCGATCAGTTCGTTCATCGCTGCCACAATGGCCTCCTCACTGGGCCACTGATGATAGGCATACAGTCCCTTGTAATCCGTATCGGGCAGTACCAGCGGCTGATGGTTGTAGCCGTGGAAGCCCGCTTCCCCTCCCTGCTGCAGCAGCAGACTGCCATAATATCGGAACTGCTGGGTGTCCGGCTGACGGACCGGCGCACTCTGGGTATCGTCCTCATAGTTTTCGATCATGACACCGGTAAAACGGATGGAGTATTGCTGTGCAAGCTTCATAAGATCCGGCCACCAGACCTTGGAATAGAAATCCGCAATACTCATCCCGTAGTCCCTGCGGATATAAGTACCATCGCCGCCGGGTACCGGAGATGGAAAATCGTCCAGATAGAACACCGAGCTGTTGATCACCGGGTAGGCAGCGGCATCGCACAGAAGGCTGAAGGACGCTGCATAGATGCCGCGCATGATTTTATCGTAGATGCCGATGTTGTCCACCACCACCCTGCCGGCACCAGACTTTGTACCCCACACCAGCGGAACGCCTTCGTCCCCCGTGCGGGCATAGACTGTGGCTTCCTCCCTGAGGCTGACGCTGAGGGACGACTGGAACGGGTCGCTGAACTCATACCGCTCCCCGCCGCCCAGCATAAACTCCTCCGCGGGAACGATGCTTTCTGCGGTCTTATACTCCCAGGAAGAGGACAATACCCCGAGGTTGGGCGAGATAGCGTCAAAATATGTTGTTTTCTGGGGCGTCATGGCAAACAGGACGCTGCCGCCGTCCTTTACCCAGTTCATCAGGTCGATCAGGCGGCTGCCTAACGCATCCAGATCGCTCATGAGGACCACAACGGTTTTATACCGGTCAAACTCCGGGATGCCTTCAAGAGCGGTCGTGTGTACATCCACAGCCTGCGTACTCACTTTCATATCCAGCAAGATCCGATCGAACTGCTTTTTTGCAAGGTCTGTACTATCCTGACCGGAATCGTAGAGCAGCAGGCAGGTGACGGGCTGGCCGAACATGGCGGTCTGTGCAGGCTCGACCTCTGTCCGGGGGAGATAATTGAGCTTGAATTTCGCTGCTTCGTATTGAATGCCGCTGCGCTCCGCAAACAGGATAGCGGCCATCGCCACGAACACGGCCCAGATGATCAGCAGCTTTTGCCAGCGGAACGCCCGCAGCCGGGAAAGGATCTCCTTTATCATTGCTGTTTCCCCTGCCAGAACCGCACGATCTCGCGGCCCTTTGCACTGAGGTAGACCTCCTTTTCCTCGATTTGACCCAGTGTTTTTCGGATAGCCTCCCCATCTCGCCGCGCTGCTGCCAGCCGCAGGCAGAGCACCCACGGCGCCTCGCGCTGGGGCCAGCGCGCCGTAAGCTCTTCCAGCGTTTTCTCTGCGCGGTCATACTCAGCAAGACTGAGTTGCACATCTGCCAGCCTGCATTCCAGCGTACAGCTGCGGCGTCCGCCAAGGTTTTCCAGCCGCTTTTTCAGCAGCTGCTCCAGCTGATGGCGCTGGATCTCTGCGGCTCTGCCCTGTACGAAACCGTCTTTCAGATAGCTTTCCAGATAATTGCAGTATTCTTCCAGCACTGCGGCATCGTCCGGGGCAGCGGCATAGCGCTGCTCCAGCTTCTGCAATTTCAGGTCCGCTTCCTTGGTGATCTGCGACAGCGCCGTGGAAGCATAGTGTACCACTTCGCTGTCGTTGTCCATACGGGCCTGCTGAAGCAGGTCATAATAGCCTGCGGGGTCATCCGTCAGCACCGAGAGGATGAGCTTGCGTTTCTGCGCGGGACTGTCAACCAGCAGCGCTTCCTCCAGTGGAACGACCATATCCTCGCCTTCGTCATCCGCCACAAGGATACTTTTGTGTATTTCTTCGTTGATATGCAGCTTTTCAAGTGTCTGTTCCCGCAGGCACCCGCCTGTAAGGCGGTTGGAAGTGTGGAGCAGCAGCACACACAGCGGTCCCCACAGCGGCACAAAAAGCATCACAGGAGCAAAATATCCCTCCACCTCCAGTACCTTGGCCCAGGCCAGCAGCCAGATCCCCCCGCATACGGCCAGATGTACTGCCAGCAGCACAAGACCAAGCCAGAACCCGTTACGCATGCGATGCCTCCTGTTTTGCAGCGCTGATCAGCCGCAGCTGCTCATCCAGCGGCACTGCAGTGACATGAAGCCCTCTTTCATCCAAGCGCCGGGTCAGCAGCGGCAGATTTTCTTCATCGGTCTGATTCATCAGCAGGTAAACGGCGTTGTTTGTTCCAACGCCTGCTGCATCGGTACTGCGGATGGAGCGCCTCACCCGGTCGTTGAATTCGGCCCGGTTTTTGAACGTTCCCGTCACCTGCAGCAGCAGATGATGCGCCATTTTGTCTTCCTGCAGGGTGCAGGCTGTAGCCAGCTGCTCCGCAAACACAGCCGGACGCAGCAGGCAGGTGTCGGGCAGATACCAGTTTTCTCGCACAACGCTCTCGTACTCAAAGGCCCGCACCAGTGCTGTTTCCACCAGTCCGCAGAGGATGCGGAACAGATTCTGGTAATACAGGGTCATCTGCTCTTCGCTGGCAGTATACAGCCCGATCAGTACCACAAGGCTGCCGTTCTGCCGCACGCCTGCAGCATACATCGGACGTCCGGGGAGGAAGCCGCGATTCACCCACAGCCCTTCCTGTTCGATGGCACGGATCACGTCCAGCCACTGATTCACCTCCAGCGAGTATGCCGGCTCCGGCGTCATTCCAGCACTGGCGGCGGTAAGTCGGGCAAACCCCTGGTTCTTTTCCATACGGTAGATGGTAAGGCTGTGGTTTTCCAGTACGTCTTCCATTATCTGCACCGTCTTGCGGCAGATCTCCTGCGGCTGCAGCATATCCAGCTGCTGGGTCACAGCATAGATCTTGCCAAAACTGTCCCGGCGGCCCAGGATCTGGCGGCGGAACGACCGTTTATCCTCCAGCGTATCCTGATACAGTTTCCGGGTAAATTCAAGCCGCTTATGCAGCAGCTCGTTTTCTCCCTGCACAAAACGGGCAGTCTCTGTATTACGCAGCTGCACATAGCCGCAGGACGCTCCCACCACAAAATATATAATGAACGCCAACCAGTTGGCAGGCTCATAAAACAGCAGCATCAGAGTGGTACTCTGCCGCAGATAGCCCGCTGTCAGAGAAACAGATGCCAGCACAGCAGACAGCACACCTGCATTGAGGCCATAGACCGTGCCGATCAGCACAACGAACATCAGCCGGAAATCGACCATCCGGAACTGCGCGTCCGTGCCTGTAATACGCACCAGCAGTTCCGTGGCCAGCCACGCGGCAGCGATCTCCACCAGCCGCAGCAGGAGTGGGCTCTGGCGGATCTTATCCACCATTTTGCGTATAAAGCTTTTTTTCTCTGTCTTCCGGGCGCACCACGCATTATAGATCGCCGGAAGATCATCCAGGATGCTGTACCGTTGGAACCAGCCGTACCTGCGGCGGACAGCATTATCTGCTGCGGGGTAGGTCTGGATCGTATCGGTTCCGTACAGCACCTTCAGCCCGGGCTGCAGCTTTTGCAGCACCTCGCCCAGCTGCCCCTGTGTGTTCCCAAAAACATCCGGCAGCGTAAATCGCTCCGGCTCCGGTGTCCATGTATCGAACACCCGGGCAACGAGATCGGCCAATTCTTCTGCACAGAGCGCCAGCAGCGGCTGCGCAGCCTGTTCATCCATTTGAACCGTACCGGCAGGCATCTGTTCGAATAGCCGCGCAAACTGATCCGCGCCGCTGGCCGAGACAGCATACAGGTAGGGCAGGCGGAACACCTTGACCTGAAGTTTGCTGGTTCTGGCGTAATGGAAGCAAAGTTCCTCCGCCGCATTGGCCAGCAGCGTTTTACCGGTGGACGGCGCAAATGCTGCCTCCGGCCCTGAGAGGTACAGCAGCTCCACTTCCCGCTCGCGGCAGGATTGCAGGACCCGGCGCAGGCGGTCCAGTTCACCTTCCTGATCACCGTGTGGCAGAAGATATTCAGAAAAATAGACAACGCGGTCAAACTGATAGGTCTCTGCAAGCTGATCCAACAGCTGCCTGCTTTCCAGCGTCACCGTCTTAATCTGGGTGTCCGACAGTGCCTCCCCTTTTGCGCAGGTAGTCAGCACATGATCATTCGGGAATGCCGTCTCGATCCACTCCTGCGTCAGAAACGCCGTAAAACCCGTGAGTAAAATCTCCATTGCATTTACCGTTTCCGCCTGTCCGGCCTTTTTTCAAAGGTTCAAAGGCTGGCGACGCATATTTTTAAGAGAAACATCCTTTTATGATAATGATAATATCATTCTTCGCATAAAATAACAATAGTTTTTCCTGATCCAGCCGCCCGTAAAACGCGCATTTTTTCACGGAAGAAATTTGTGCGGTCTGTACTTATACGCACTCGCACAGACAGCTCTTGAGAAACAAATCGTTTTTATTGAAAAGATTTTGGAACAATCCGTTTCCAGTATACCCGAAAACGCAATGGATTATTATGGAGCAGATGGTTTGCTCTCCTGCGGTAAGTGCCACACACCCAAAGAAGCCTTCTTTGCCAAGGGGCTTGTCTTGATAGGAAAGAACAAGCACCCGGCAGAATGCGCCTGTCATAAAGCCAAACGGGAACAGCAGGAAGCAGCTGTTAAGGAGCAGAAACATCTCGACCTTGTGCGGCAGCTGAAAGCAGAAGGTTTTTCTGACCCGGCACTGCTGGAGTGGACATTTGCAAACGGCAATGGTCGTAGCCTGCAGATGCGTCACACACATCGCTATGTAGAGCAGTGGCAGACCATTCACGCAGAGAACATCGGGCTACTGCTCTGGGGCGGTTTTGGCACCGGCAAGAGTTTCCTTGCCGGGTGCATTGCGAACGCTCTGATGGAGCAGAAAGTACCTGTGTGCATGACAAACTTTGCTCATGTCGTGAACGAATTGAATAGTAGTTTCTCTGGGCAGAACAAGGTGGTAGACCGGCTGTGCCGCTATCCGCTTCTCATCATTGACGATTTCGGGATGGAGCGCGGCACAGAGTATGCACTGGAACAGATCTACAACATTGTAGACAGTCGCTACCGCAGCCGGAAGCCCCTGATCGTCACGACCAATCTAACACTGGATGAGATCCGGCATCCGCAGGATACCGTTCACGCCCGAATCTATGACCGCCTGTTGGAGATGTGCGTTCCTGTTTCCTGCATCGGGGCCAGCTTCCGCAAGGAAAGCGCACAGGAAAAGCTAGAACAGCTGAAACTTTTGATCGGATAACCCGAAAATGTTGGAATGCAAAAATTGCCGGGTGAAAAAACACCCGGCTACAAGGAATTGGAGGTCTGCCTATGAAAAGGTATTCCCGGACAAGCTGGAGCGCAGCACCACTTCCCTTATTCTGAAAAGCACCAAAACGGCGTCCTCCTGCCGAACCATCTTCATGACCTCTGCTCTAAAAGAAGAGCTAAAGAAGTGGCTGAATCAGTTAGCGGCAGACGAGATGAAAGATCCGACACGCTACCATGACAGCGGAATGCTGTTCCGTCTGCCCAACGGTCTGGCGGTGGAGCCGGTGCTCATCCGCAAGAAGTTCCTGAAAT
>ERZ773185.2217-NODE-2217-length-12916-cov-3.617915_pt1 | contig 12916 bp, 8 predicted proteins | sample MGYA00580531_ERZ773185 | MGnify/ENA primary metagenome ERZ773185 (study PRJEB29015, sample SAMEA2737799) | human gut metagenome | biome: human gut; feature: human-associated habitat; material: faeces | place: China | collected 2012 ...
TGTAGATGGAAAACAGCTGGAAGAACTGGGAATCCAGGTTGCGGAAGAAGAAAAACAGTAATATTTTAAAATTTGAGGCAGTGCCTTTTGAGAAATGAGATCTCAGGGCACTGCTTTTTTATTTTTTAAATTTAACTATTGACATTCAGAAAAAAAGAACTATACTGTTTATATAAACATATGAACATTTATTCATATGTTAAGTGGCCGAAGGAGAGGAAAGGAGGAAAAAGATGGCATTAAATGATGTAGAGTGCTGTGATTTTTATCAGGTGCATGAGGATGTGGTAAAAGCCGTGAATGAGAAGATGCCTGATGAGGATGAACTGTGCGATCTGGCGGAGATTTTCAAAGTGTTTGGGGATTCCACCAGGATCAAGATTCTGTACGTGCTGTTCGAGGCGGAGATGTGCGTCTGCGATATCGCGCAGCGGTAAATGCGTCGTTGCCAGCGCCACGCGAAGTTCTTCGGTCGCCAGCATCATCACCACCTTTTTCGCCTGCGAACGCTCTTCGAAAAACTCGGTATGACCGGTAAAAGGAATGCCAGCGTCGTTAATAACGCCTTTATGCACCGGACCTGTGATCAGCGCGGCAAATTCGCCGTTCAGACAACCATCGCACGCTCGCGCCAGCGTTTCCACCACATAATGCCCATTTTCAACCGCTAACTGCCCCGCAGTGACAGGTGCACGTAGCGCGACAGGAAGTAGCGTTAATGTGCCCGCAGTTTGCGGTTGTGCAGGGGAGTTGGGGGAATAAGGGCGGAGGGTGAGCGGCAAACCGAGCATCGCTGCCCGGTCGGTAAGGAGAGTGGCATCGGCACAAACAACCAGTTCGACCGGCCACTCACGCTGTGCAAGCTGGACAACTAAGTCCGGGCCAATCCCGGCGGGCTCGCCGGGAGTGATCACAACACGTTGGGTTTTAACCATTAGTTGCTCAGGATTTTTACGTAGGCGCTGGCACGTTGTTCCTGCATCCAGCTTGCTGCTTCTTCCGAGAACTTACGGTTCATCAGCATGCGGTATGCACGATCTTTCTGCGCAGCGTCGGTTTTATCGACATTACGGGTATCCAGCAGTTCGATTAAATGCCAGCCGAATGAAGAGTGAACCGGTGCACTCATTTGACCTTTGTTCAGGCGGGTCAGGGCGTCACGGAAAGCCGGATCGAAAATATCTGGTGTAGCCCAGCCGAGATCGCCGCCCTGGTTAGCAGAGCCTGGATCCTGAGAGAACTCTTTCGCTGCGGCAGCAAAAGTCGTTTTACCACTCTTGATATCAGCAGCAATCTGTTCCAGTTTCACACGGGCCTGTTCGTCAGTCATGATCGGCGACGGTTTCAGCAGAATATGGCGAGCATGAACTTCGGTCACCGAGATATTTTTGCTTTCGCCGCGCAGGTCGTTAACTTTCAGAATATGGAAGCCAACGCCGGAACGAATCGGGCCAACAATGTCGCCTTTCTTCGCGGTGCTTAATGCCTGGGCGAAGATCCCGGGCAACTCCTGAATACGGCCCCAGCCCATCTGGCCGCCGTTCAGCGCCTGCTGGTCGGCAGAATGAGCAATCGCCAGCTTACCGAAATCAGCGCCGTTACGCGCCTGATCGACAATGGCGCGCGCCTGGCTTTCCGCTTCGTTCACTTGATCAGAGGTCGGGTTTTCCGGCAGCGGGATCAGGATGTGGCTCAGGTTCAGCTCAGTGCTGGCGTCGTTTTGGTTACCCACCTGCTGCGCCAGGGATTCGACTTCCTGCGGCAGGATGGTGATGCGACGACGCACCTCGTTGTTACGCACTTCAGAGATAATCATCTCTTTGCGGATCTGGTTACGATAGGTGTTGTAGTTCAGTCCATCGTAAGCCAGACGGCTGCGCATCTGATCCAGCGTCATGTTGTTCTGTTTCGCGATGTTAGCAATCGCCTGATCCAGCTGCTCATCGGAGATTTTCACTCCCATTTTCTGCCCCATCTGCAGGATGATTTGATCCATGATCAAACGTTCCATGATTTGGTGGCGCAGCGTCGCGTCATCAGGAAGTTGCTGCCTTGCCTGAGCAGCGTTCAGTTTTACCGACTGCATTAATCCATCAACGTCGCTTTCCAGCACGACGCCGTTATTGACGACGGCTGCGACTTTATCGACTACCTGGGGGGCAGCGAAACTGGTATTCGCGATCATGGCGATACCGAGAAGCAGCGTTTTCCAGTTCTTCATACTTTTTCCATTTCAATTAACCGCACTGCGGATTACGTGGTAAATCAACAAATCACAAAGTGTTTTGATACGGCAGAATGTTCGAACGCAGCATCTCTTGCGTACCCAGACCGTAGTTGGAGCTCAGGCCGCGAAGTTCGATGTTAAAGCCGATTGCGTTGTCATATACCGCATGTTGTTTATCGTTATCCCAACCGTTCAGCTTCCGCTCGTAACCGACGCGAATTGCATAGCAGCAGGAGCTGTATTGCACACCTAACATAGAGTCGGCTTGCTTGTTCGCATTGGTGTCGTAGTAGTAGGCCCCAACAATGGACCAACGATCGGCAATTGGCCAGCTGGCGACAGCACCTACCTGCGAAATACCATTCTTATATTGCTCAGCAGTGGAATAGTACTTAGGCAGCGTAGCCTGAATATATTCCGGGCTGGCGTAACGGTAATTCAGCTGTACCAGACGGTCTTCATCCCGACGGTATTCAATGCTGGAGTTACTGGTCGCTACGTTATCCAGACGTGTATCGTACTGAATCCCGCCACGCAATCCCCAACGCTCGGAGATACGCCAGTAAGTATCGCCTGCCCACACCAGTGAACCCGTTTTGTCGTCATTCTCCCATGTTATGTTGTCATCGCCAGTGCGAGACTCCGTGAAATAGTAGATTTGACCAACGGAAATATTAAAACGTTCAACGGCAGCATCATCATATATGCGAGATGTGACACCGGTCGTCACCTGGTTAGCGGAGGCAATACGGTCAAGACCGCCGTAAGTCCGGTCCCGGAACAGGCCAGAGTAGTCAGATTGCAGTAGAGACGAGTCGTAGTTATAGATGTCGCTCTGATCGCGATACGGCACGTACAAATACTGCGCGCGCGGTTCCAGCGTTTGGGTATAACCCGGAGCCAGCATTTCCATATCGCGTTCAAAGACCATTTTGCCGTCAACTTTGAATTGCGGCATTACGCGGTTAACGGATTCGTCCAGCTTGGTCGTGTTTCTGGAGTTATACCAGTCAAGATTAGTTTGCTGATAATGGGTTGCCAGCAACTTCGCTTCGGTATTGATGCTGCCCCAGTTATTAGAGAGCGGCAAATTGATGGTCGGTTCCAGGTGAACACGGGTTGCTTCAGGCATGTCGTCTCTGGTGTTAACAAAGTGCACTGCCTGGCCGTAAATACGCGTATCAAACGGACCAACATCATTCTGGTAGTAATTAACGTCTAACTGCGGCTCTGCCGAGTAGCTACTGGTATTCTGCTCGCTGAAGACCTGGAACTGCTTGGTTGAAACGGTGGCATTGAAGTTTTGCACCGCATAGCCAACGCTGAATTTTTGCGTTGCGTAGCCGTCAGTACTGGAACCGTACTTGTTATCGAAATCATTGAAGTAGCTAGGATCGCTGACCTTGGTGTAGTCGACGTTGAAACGCCACACTTGATCCATGACCCCGGAGTGGTTCCAGTAGAATAACCAACGACGTGAACTGTCATCGTTCGGGTGTTCATCTTCATAGACTTTATCTGAAGGCAGATAGTCCAGTTCCATCAAGCCAGCGCCCGCCTGGGAGAGGTAGCGGAATTCGTTCTCCCACATGATGTTGCCACGACGATGCATATAATGCGGCGTGATGGTGGCATCCATATTTGGCGCGATGTTCCAGTAATATGGCAGGTAGAACTCAAAGTAGTTGGTGGTGGTGTACTTGGCGTTCGGGATCAAGAAACCAGAGCGACGTTTGTCACCCACCGGCAACTGCAAATAGGGGCTATAAAAGATCGGTACCGGACCCACCTTAAAGCGGGCGTTCCAGATCTCCGCAACTTGTTCTTCGCGGTCATGAATAATTTCGCTACCTACCACGCTCCAGGTGTCAGAACCCGGCAGACAGGAGGTAAAGCTACCGTTATCCAGAATGGTATAGCGGTTTTCGCCACGTTGTTTCATCAGGTCCGCTTTACCGCGACCCAGGCGACCCACCATCTGGTAATCACCTTCCCAGACGTTGGTATCTTTGGTGTTCAGATTCGCCCAGCCTTTCGGCCCTTTGAGGATCACCTGGTTATCGTCGTAATGGACATTACCGAGCGCATCAACGGTTCGTACCGGCTCCGGTTGTCCTGGTGCCTCTTTTTGATGGAGCTGCACTTCGTCGGCCTGCAGACGGCTGTTACCCTGCATGATATCCACGCTGCCAGTAAACACGGCGTCATCCGGGTAGTCCCCTTTCGCGTGGTCAGCATTGATAGTCACGGGTAAGTCATTGGTATCGCCCTGTACCAGAGGACGGTCATAGCTTGGCACGCCCAACATGCACTGTGAGGCGAGGTCGGCTGCCAGTCCCTGTTGACTATAAAGGGCGGTGGCAATCATGGTGGCCAGGAGAGTGGGGATACGTTTTTTCATACGTTGATTTTATTGTTCCATCATCGGTAACGTTGCGCGTGACAAACGGTCAGAGACTAACGTACTCGTCATCTCTACGCTAGTGTTAATCCTGTCCGAATAGCGTCAGTGGTGTTAGGCACGGCATTGAATGACAGGTATGATAATGCAAATTATAGGCGATGTCCCACAATTGACCGCAGCCGGAAAACGGTAAAAGCACCTTTATATTGTGGGAGATAGCCCTGATATCCGTGTGTCGATTTGGGGAATATATGCAGTATTGGGGAAAAATCATTGGCGTGGCCGTGGCCTTACTGATGGGCGGCGGCTTTTGGGGCGTAGTGTTAGGCCTGTTAATTGGCCATATGTTTGATAAAGCCCGTAGCCGTAAAATGGCGTGGTTCGCCAACCAGCGTGAGCGTCAGGCGCTGTTTTTTGCCACCACTTTTGAAGTGATGGGGCATTTAACCAAATCCAAAGGTCGCGTCACGGAGGCTGATATTCATATCGCCAGCCAGTTGATGGACCGAATGAATCTTCATGGCGCTTCCCGTACTGCGGCGCAAAATGCGTTCCGGGTGGGAAAATCAGACAATTACCCGCTGCGCGAAAAGATGCGCCAGTTTCGCAGTGTCTGCTTTGGTCGTTTTGACTTAATTCGTATGTTTCTGGAGATCCAGATTCAGGCGGCGTTTGCTGATGGTTCACTGCACCCGAATGAACGGGCGGTGCTGTATGTCATTGCAGAAGAATTAGGGATCTCCCGCGCTCAGTTTGACCAGTTTTTGCGCATGATGCAGGGCGGTGCACAGTTTGGCGGCGGTTATCAGCAGCAAACTGGCGGTGGTAACTGGCAGCAAGCGCAGCGTGGCCCAACGCTGGAAGATGCCTGTAATGTGCTGGGCGTGAAGCCGACGGATGATGCGACCACCATCAAACGTGCCTACCGTAAGCTGATGAGTGAACACCATCCCGATAAGCTGGTGGCGAAAGGTTTGCCGCCTGAGATGATGGAGATGGCGAAGCAGAAAGCGCAGGAAATTCAGCAGGCATATGAGCTGATAAAGCAGCAGAAAGGGTTTAAATAAGTTTTAAACTGTAGGCCTGATAAGACGCGGCCCGCGTCGCATCAGGCAATCGGCGCACAATTGCCGGATGCGGCGTGAACGCCTTATCCGCCTACCGAACTGCGCCAGCGTGACGATTAAAAATCCGCTGGCGCTTTAAACGTCATACTATTGCCATACGCCGGATGGGTAATCGTCAACATCTCTGCATGTAGCAACAAACGCGGTGCCATCGCTCTCGCTTCTGGTGATGCATAAAAACGATCGCCGAGAATCGGATGACCCAGCGCCAGCATATGCACACGCAATTGATGCGAACGCCCGGTAATCGGTTTTAACACCACTCTTGCCGTGTTATCCGCCGCATACTCCACCACTTCATATTCCGTCTGCGCAGGTTTACCCGTTTCGTAACAGACTTTCTGTTTCGGGCGGTTTGGCCAGTCGCAAATCAGCGGCAGATCCACCAGACCTTCTGCGGGGGATGGATGCCCCCAGACGCGGGCCACATACTGCTTTTTCGGCTCGCGCTCGCGGAACTGGCGTTTTAACTCCCGCTCCGCGGCTTTGGTCAGCGCCACTACAATCACGCCGCTGGTAGCCATATCCAGACGATGCACCGATTCTGCCTGCGGATAATCACGCTGAATGCGCGTCATCACGCTGTCTTTGTGCTCTTCCAGACGACCCGGCACTGACAACAAACCGCTCGGCTTGTTGACCACCATAATATGGTCATCCTGATACAGGATAACCAACCAGGGTTCCTGCGGTGGATTGTAGTTTTCCATCCCCATTTTCGGCTCCGTTACTGATGCGTTACAACGATCAAACGCAGGGCATCCAGACGCCAACCTGCCTGATCCAGGCTTTCCATTACCTGCTGACGGTTGCTCTCAATGGCGGTCAGTTCGTCGTCACGAATGTTCGGGTTCACTGCACGCAGAGCTTCCAGACGAGACAGCTCGGCAGACAGTTTTTCGTCGGCTTCGTTACGCGCTGCATCAATCAATGCACGGGCAGATTTCTCGATCTGCGCTTCACCCAGTTGAAGGATAGCGTGAACATCCTGCTGCACGGCGTTAACCAGTTTGCTGCCGGTGTGACGGTTAACCGCGTTAAGCTGGCGGTTAAAGGTTTCAAACTCTACCTGCGCCGCTAGGTTGTTGCCGTTTTTATCCAGCAGCATACGTACCGGCGTCGGTGGCAGGAAGCGGTTGAGCTGCAACTGCTTCGGAGCCTGGGCTTCAACCACATAAATCAGTTCCACCAACAGCGTACCTACCGGCAACGCTTTGTTTTTTAACAGTGAAATCGTGCTGCTACCGGTATCGCCAGAAAGGATCAGATCCAGACCGTTGCGGATCAGCGGATGCTCCCAGGTAATAAACTGTGCATCTTCACGCGCCAGCGCCACTTCACGATCAAAGGTGATGGTGATGCCATCTTCCGACAGGCCAGGGAAGTCCGGCACCAGCATATGATCGGACGGCGTCAGCACGATCATGTTGTCGCCGCGATCGTCCTGATTGATACCGATAATATCGAACAGGTTCATGGCGAAGGCGATCAGGTTGGTATCGTCATCCTGCTCTTCAATGCTTTCTGCCAGTGCCTGGGCTTTTTCGCCACCGTTGGAGTGGATTTCCAGCAGGCGGTCACGACCCTGTTCCAGCTGTGCTTTCAGCGCTTCATGTTGCTCGCGGCAGTTTTTGATCAGATCGTCAAAGCCTTCGGTTTGATCCGGTGAAGCCAGATAGTTAATCAGATCGTTGTATACGCTATCGTAAATAGTGCGTCCGGTCGGGCAGGTGTGCTCAAATGCATCCAGACCTTCGTGATACCAGCGCACCAGCACCGACTGAGCGGTTTTCTCCAGATAAGGCACATGGATCTGAATATCGTGCGCCTGGCCGATACGATCCAGACGACCAATACGCTGCTCCAGTAGATCCGGGTTGAATGGCAGGTCAAACATCACCATGTGGCTGGCGAACTGGAAGTTACGTCCTTCAGAACCGATTTCTGAGCACAGCAGTACCTGTGCGCCGGTGTCTTCTTCGGCAAACCAGGCGGCAGCGCGGTCACGTTCGATAATCGACATACCTTCGTGGAACACCGCAGCGCGAATACCTTCACGTTCGCGCAGTACCTGCTCCAGTTGCAGCGCAGTGGCAGCTTTGGCGCAGATCACCAGCACTTTCTGAGAGCGATGGCTGGTCAGGTAGCCCATCAGCCACTCAACGCGCGGATCGAAGTTCCACCAGGTGGCGTTATCACCTTCAAATTCCTGATAAATACGCTCCGGGTAGAGCATATCGCGAGCACGATCTTCCGCACTTTTACGTGCGCCCATAATGCCGGAGACTTTAATAGCCGTCTGATACTGCGTCGGTAGCGGCAGCTTAATGGTGTGCAGCTCGCGTTTCGGGAATCCTTTCACACCGTTACGCGTGTTACGGAACAGCACGCGGCTGGTGCCGTGGCGATCCATCAGCATCGAAACCAGCTCCTGACGGGCGCTCTGGGCATCTTCGCTGTCGCTGTTTGCTGCCTGCAACAGCGGCTCGATATCCTGCTCGCCGATCATCTCGCCGAGCATGTTCAGTTCGTCATTGCTCAGTTTGTTACCTGCCAGCAGCATGGCAACGGCGTCCGCAACCGGACGATAATTTTTCTGCTCTTCAACGAACTGCGCAAAATCGTGGAAACGGTTCGGGTCCAGCAGACGCAGACGGGCGAAGTGGCTTTCCATCCCCAGCTGTTCCGGGGTCGCGGTCAGCAGCAGAACGCCCGGCACGTGCTCTGCCAGTTGTTCAATGGCCTGATATTCACGGCTTGGCGCATCTTCGCTCCACACCAGGTGATGCGCTTCATCGACCACCAGCAGGTCCCATTCGGCTTCACAGAGATGTTCCAGGCGCTGTTTGCTACGACGGGCAAAATCCAGCGAGCAAATCACCAGCTGTTCGGTGTCAAACGGGTTGTAAGCATCGTGCTGAGCTTCGGCATAACGCTCATCATCAAATAGCGCAAAGCGCAGGTTGAAACGGCGCAGCATTTCTACCAGCCACTGATGCTGTAAGGTTTCCGGGACGATAATTAGCACACGTTCAGCAGCGCCAGAGAGCAGTTGCTGATGCAGGATCATCCCGGCTTCAATGGTTTTCCCTAAACCCACTTCGTCAGCCAGCAGGACGCGCGGCGCGTGGCGGCGACCAACATCATGAGCGATGTTGAGCTGATGCGGGATCAGGCTGGTACGCTGACCGCGCAGGCCGCTGTACGGCATACGGAACTGTTCGCTGGAATATTTACGCGCGCGATAACGCAGCGCAAAGCGGTCCATACGGTCAATCTGCCCGGCAAACAGACGGTCCTGCGGTTTGCTGAACACCAGTTTGCTATCAAGGAAAACTTCACGCAGGGCTACGCCGGACTCTTCAGTATCCAGGCGAGTACCGATATAGGTCAGCAAGCCATTTTCTTCTTTTACTTCTTCGACTTGCATCTGCCAGCCGTCATGGCTGGTAATGGTATCACCAGGGTTGAACATCACGCGGGTCACGGGGGAATCACTGCGTGCGTACAGACGGTTTTCACCAGTAGATGGGAAAAGTAAAGTGACAGTTCGCGCATCCACCGCGACAACGGTTCCAAGTCCCAATTCGCTTTCTGTATCGCTGATCCAGCGTTGACCAAGTGTAAAAGGCATATGTGTTCGGCTCTATATCTTTAATTGCAGGCAATAACCACCCGCTACCGTGCTTATGAGGTAGTGGTGTTATTCAGGTCCAGGAATGGAAAGGGCGCTATGGTACTGGATGGCAAAGCATTCGTCACGCATCAAAATGGTATCTGGCGAACTCTTTTTTTTGCTCAAAATAGCCCAAGTTGCCCGGTCATAAGTGTAGCAAAATTATCCTCAATAAAAGGGAGTATTCCCTCCGCCACGGGTTGTAGCTGGCGGGTCAGATAGTGTTCGTAATCCAGTGGTGAACGTTGGTAGTCCAGCGGCTCCGGGCCGTTGGTGGTCCATACGTACTTAATGGTGCCGCGATTCTGATATTGCAAGGGGCGACCACGCTTTTGGTTTTCTTCATCGGCAAGGCGAGCGGCGCGTACATGAGGCGGCACATTACGCTGATACTCGCTCAGCGGACGGCGAAGGCGTTTACGGTAAACCAGTCGCGCATCCAGTTCACCCGCCATCAGTTTGTCGATGGTTTCGCGTACATATTCCTGATATGGCTCGTTGCGGAAGATGCGCAGGTATAGCTCCTGCTGAAACTGCTGGGCCAGCGGCGTCCAGTCGGTGCGCACGGTTTCCAGCCCTTTAAACACCATCCGCTGCTTGTCGCCCTCCTGAATCAGTCCGGCATAACGCTTTTTACTGCCGGTATCGGCTCCGCGAATGGTTGGCATCAGAAAACGGCAGAAATGGGTTTCATACTCCAGTTCTAATGCGCTGGTCAGCCGTTGTTTTTGCAGCGTTTCCGCCCACCAGGCGTTAACGTGCTGCACCAGTGCACGACCGATTTTCGCCGCTTCTTCTTCCGAATGTGCGCCTTTCAGCCAGACAAACGTTGAGTCGGTATCGCCGTAGATAACGTCGTAGCCCTGTGCTTCAATCAACGCTTTGGTTTGCCGCATGATCTGATGACCACGCATGGTGATCGACGATGCCAGCCGCGGATCGAAGAAGCGGCAGGCGGTGGTGCCGAGCACGCCATAAAAGGCATTCATGATGATTTTCAGCGCCTGCGACAGCGGTTTGTTACCCTGGCGTTTGGCTTCATCGCGCCCGTGCCAGATGTTAGTCACAATCTCCGGCAGGCAATGTTTTTCTCGCGAGAACCAGGCATCGAGAAAACCTTCGGTACTGTGCTCTGGATCAGGCTGCGCCATGCCTTCCACCAGCCCGACGGGATCAATCAGAAAGGTGCGGATGATCGACGGGTACAGGCTTTTATAGTCCAGCACCAGCACTGAATCATAAAGCCCTGGCCGTGAATCCATCACGTAGCCGCCAGGGCTGGCGTGCGGCGGCACTTCGCCGAGATTAGGCGCGACATAACCAGCGCGATGCATTCGCGGAAAATAGAGATGACCAAATGCCGCCACCGAACCGCCGTGTCGGTCCACCGGCAGGCCGTTCACCGTTGCCCGTTCGAGTAAAAATGGCATGATTTCAGTTTTGTGGAAGATCTGCGTCACCAGCTCGCAATCTTTCAGGTTATAAGTTGCCAGCGCAGGTTTATCTTCGGCGAAACGGCGGTCAATTTCGTCCATTCGATCCCACGGGTTATCGATAGATTTTCCTTCGCCTAATAGCTCCTGAGCGACAGTTTCCAGCGAGAATGAAGAGAAATTCCAGAACGCGGATTTCAGCGCCTCGATACCGTCGATAATTAGCCGACCTTTAGCCTGGGCAAAAAAGACGCCGTTTTTAAAGCCGTGCTCGCGCCACTCCAGCTCGCTATTATCGCGCCCAAGACGCAGCGGAAGACGGTAACGCTCGGCATGTTTTTGCAGCATTCGCAGATCGAACTGCACCACGTTCCAACCGATGATCACATCAGGATCGTAGTTGGCAAACCAGGCGTTGAGTTTTTCCAGCAACTGCGGGCGGCTGGCGACGTATTCCAGTTCAAAATCGAGCGCGGAGGCGTCGCCATTCTCTGGCCCCAGCATATAAACGATGCGCTGCCCGCAGCCTTCCAGGCCGATGCAGTACAGCTCACCGTGGCGGGTGGTTTCAATATCTATAGAAACCCACTTGAGCGGCGGACGATAGTCGGGATGCGGTTTCAGACGGGCATTAACGATAGTGCCATTGTGCATATCACCCTCGACCCACACCGGTGAGGTGATAAACCGCTCCATCAGATAGCGTTCTGGCGGACGCACATCGGCCTCGTAGACGGTAACGCCACCTTCACGCAGGCGCTTTTCGTAATTCATCAATTGGCGATGGGCGCGACAGTAAAGGCCATACACCGGCTGGCGGTGAAAATCCTTTAACGCCAGCGGTGTCAGGCGAAAGCCTTGTTCACCCTGCAAAATATGCTGAGCGCGGGGAACCTGATCGGCGGGAATAAACGCCACGGACTCTTGCGGTGCAAGCGTAACCTGCAACGGCCCGTTGTCCGTCGCCAGCCAGAAGGAGACTTCTGTCCCTTGCGGGGTGTCCCGCCAGTGTCGGGTTAAGATAAAACCTGCCTGCGCCACGCTGAAAATCCATCAAAAAACCAGGCTTGAGTATAGCCTTGTTTCGTTTGATTGGCTGTGGTTTTATACAGTCATTACTGCCCGTAATATGCCTTCGCGCCATGCTTACGCAGATAGTGTTTATTCAGCAGCGTTTGCTGCATATCCGGTAACTGCGGCGCTAACTGACGGCAGAATATCCCCATATAAGCGACCTCTTCCAGCACGATGGCGTTATGCACCGCATCTTCGGCATTTTTGCCCCATGCAAACGGGCCGTGGGAATGGACCAGAACGCCGGGCATTTGCGCTGCATCGATACCCTGTTTTTCAAAGGTTTCTACGATGACGTTACCGGTTTCCCACTCATATTCGCCGTTGATTTCTGCGTCGGTCATTTTGCGGGTGCAGGGAATGGTGCCGTAGAAATAGTCGGCGTGGGTGGTGCCGGTTGCTGGAATCGACTGACCCGCCTGCGCCCAGATGGTGGCGTGGCGCGAGTGCGTATGCACAATGCCGCCAATGGAGGGGAATGCCTGATAGAGCAGCCGGTGAGTTGGCGTGTCGGAGGAGGGCTTTTTCGTACCTTCAACCACTTCACCGGTTTCGATGCTAACCACGACCATATCGTCAGCGGTCATGATGCTGTAATCGACGCCGGAAGGTTTGATCACAAAGACGCCGCGCTCGCGATCAACGGCGCTGACGTTGCCCCATGTGAGCGTGACCAGGTTGTGTTTTGGCAGCGCCAGGTTGGCTTCTAATACCTGGCGTTTGAGATCTTCTAACATGTTGACTCCTTCGTGCCGGATGCGCTTTGCTTATCCGGCCTACAAAATCGCAGCGTGTAGGCCTGATAAGACGCGCCAGCGTCGCATCAGGCGTTGAATGCCGGATGCGCTTTGCTTATCCGGCCTACAAAATCGCAGCGTGTAGGCCTGATAAGACGCGCCAGCGTCGCATCAGGCGTTGAATGCCGGATGCGCTTTGCTTATCCGGCCTACAAAATCGCAGCGTGTAGGCCTGATA
>ERZ773185.2219-NODE-2219-length-12909-cov-5.790182_pt1 | contig 12909 bp, 8 predicted proteins | sample MGYA00580531_ERZ773185 | MGnify/ENA primary metagenome ERZ773185 (study PRJEB29015, sample SAMEA2737799) | human gut metagenome | biome: human gut; feature: human-associated habitat; material: faeces | place: China | collected 2012 ...
TAATACTGCCCGGTCACTGCATTTTTATCTCCGAGCTGCAGCGTCGTCGTGCCGTCTGCCGTGGTGAAGGTAATGATCCCCGACGGATTTTCCAGACCATACTGCGCCAGATCCTCGCCGTCTGTAATCTCACTCTCCGCCGTAAGGCCCGTGACCGCATCCAGCATGGCGTCGATCTGTGACGTGTCGAGGGTGAGTGAAATATCCCCGTCCCAGGTCCACTCTCCGTCCGTTTTCGTGTAGGCATAAACCTGACCGCCCAGCACGTACGAGAATGCCGTCACATCATCGGTTTTAAAATCGACGACTGTAAGCTTCTCTGCTTCCTCCTCATCATTCCCGTACCCAGCCGAGACATGGGGATACATCCGTCTCCCCTTTCCTCTGGTCAGGCGCATCATATTCTGGATAAAAACAGACAGCTCTGCGTTCGTCCGGATCCGGTTCGTCATCCGGAATGTCTGCACACCCGGCACAGATTTCCACACCATCTCAGCGCTCTCCCCCAGCTCATCCGGCGAGATCACATCCTCGCAGTCCCCGGAAAAGATCACCGGCCGCCGGCTACTGATCCCAGCCAGCAGCTCCCTCGCCCCAGGCTCAAGAAGATGTGCCTCATCCACCAGAACCGCGGAACACTCTTCCAGACCGCACTCCGCCCCAATTTCGGAATCTGGCAGATACTCCACCCGCCGGAGTCTCTCATGAAGCCGCTTCCAGTCCTTCTTGCTCTCCCCGCAGTGGATCATGCAGACCCTCTGCTTCCCGGAAAGCTTCATAGCGATATCGTAGAGCAGCAGCGTCTTTCCCGTCCCCGGAAGTCCCGTAAACCAGTACGCCCCGGTCCGCTCCGCCCGGATTTTCTTTAAGATCTGGCGTTCAATATCCCGCTGCTGGGCAGTCAGGAAATATTCCTTGTTCAGGAATCGCTCCGGCTCTGTGAGAGGCGAGATCAGATACAGTTCCGCCTGAAACAGCTCCTCCACATCGCCCTCATAGTCCTTTCCTCCATCCCTCAGATCCGCGCAAAGCTGTTCCCAGTCCGCGTCCACGATCCGGTCGTGGTTCGTAAGGCGGACAAGCCGGTTCTGGCTGCTGATATATGTATAGGACCGGATCGTCTTTCCCTGCACCGCGAGATAATATCGGTTCTGTATCAACTGTTTCCGCAGTGCCTCATCGGAGACTGCTCCGCTCTTCAGCTCCACATTCACGATCTGGTCCTCCCTGATCTGCAGAAGGTCAAACTCCTTTCCCAGTCTCGGAATCTGAAACGAGTAAAAGAACCAAAGCGCATACACCTCGTCCATCTCCTGCTCCATCAGTGGTTCCGCCGGTGGATTCTGGATCACATATTGATAATCCTTATATTTTTCTACCAGAATCTTCGCGGTGATATGATCTGTGTTATCATATTGGATTTTAAAGCTTCGCGCGTAATTTAATTTGTCTTCCTGCAACGCGTCATACGACGGAAGCTCAATATAGTCTTCATACAGATGTTCCAGATTTCTTGCTTTGTAGACCGTTCCATGAATAAAACTTAAGTCTTTGATGTCGATGCCGCTTTGCAGCGCATCCGCGATCTCCACAATGGCATGCTCACCCATACCATAGATCACAATATCCGCCTGTGCATCAACGAGAATCGAATGTTTCAACTTATTGGACCAGTAATCATAATGTGCCAGCCGGCGCAGACTTGCTTCGATACCGCCTGCCACAATTGCCGCATCCTTGTATTTCTTCCGGATCAGATTGCAGTAAACGATTGTCGCATAATCTGGTCGTTTTCCCATCTCGCCACCCGGGGTGTATGCATCTGTATGCCGTCTTTTCTTGGAAACAGTATAATGGTTCACCATTGAATCCATATTTCCGGCGCACACCAAAAAGGCAAGCTTCGGCCTGCCATAAATCGCAATCGAATTTTCATCCTTCCAGTCTGGCTGTGAAATGATTGCCACTTTATATCCATGTGCCTCTAACACACGGCTGATGATCGCCGGTCCAAAAGATGGATGATCCACATAGGCATCTCCGATCACATAGACAAAGTCCGGCTGTTCCCAGCCCTTTAATTGCATTTCCTTCTGCGTGAGTGGGAGGAACCGCTCATCATATGTATATTCCACACCATGTTCACGCAATGTTTTCTTCTTATTTTCCACGTATTTCTATCCTGTCTCTTACTCTTCCAAGGTTCTTCCGTCCTTGATATAATAATGGGCTGTTCCTGCACCTGTCGCAACAACCTGATCCGGATTCTTGATGTTCACAACCGGGACACCAATCTTATCCATAATAAGCTTGTCCATACCAAATATCTTGCTTCCGCCTCCGGCAAGGATAATACCATGCTCGGATATATCGGAAACCAGTTCCGGTGGTGCCGCCTCCAACATCTCCCGAACGGAATCCAAGATCTGATCTGTCTCCTCCTGACACGCCTCGATCATCTCAGAGGATTTGACTGCCATCTTCGTTGGAAGTCCGCGCACCAGTTCCTTTCCACGTGCATACCCGATCGCATCCTGTTCCCGCGGATACACAGAACCAATGTCCTTCTTCAACTGTTCGGCAGAGCTTTCGCCCAGCAGCACATTATGACGTTTCCGCATATAACGGATGATTGCCTCATCGAAATCATCGCCACCAATCTTGATGGAACTGCTATGCTGCACACCGCCTCTTGCTACGATTGCAATATCCGTCGTTCCCGCACCGATATCCACAACCATCGCACCAACTGCCGACTCAATATCCACACCTGCACCGATGGCTGCCGCAAATGGGTCCTCAAGCACATACACATTCTTTGCACCGGTACGGTATACTGCATCACACGCTGCACGCCGCTGTACGTCCGTGACACCACTTGGCACACAGACGCAGATGTTTGGTTTGCCCCAGATCTTTCGTTTTGCAATCGCTGACTTCACATAGATCTTGAGCATACGCTCCGTCATAATATAATCGGAGATAACACCATTCCGGATCGGACGTGTCACCTCAATATCCTCCGGTGTCTTTCCAAGCATCTTTTTGGCTTTATTTCCAACCGCAATGATCTTTTTACTTTTAGCCTCATATGCAACCACCGATGGCTGGTTGACTACGATTCCTTTGTCTTTTATGTATATGACCGTATTCGATGTTCCAAGGTCTATACCGATATCTATATTTACCACGTTTTATACCTCTTATCTTCTGGTTTCTTATTTATCATCCCGTCTATTGGCTTATCACGTAAAAAGCCGATGCTTAAATTATAAGCATCGGCTCTGATTTTTTCAACGATTATTTAAAATCTTCACTTAGTAAATATTTCCGGCTGGAACCTTTTGCCTTCTCACGATCGTCACATTTGAGCATTGCCTCATCGCAAGCCTTGAGCATACGATCGATATTTCCAGACTCCATTGCCATCAGGAGATTCTTTACAGTGCCTTCTACAGAATCATCTGTCTTAAAGCCCTGCTGTTTGAAATATCCCTTTGCAATCGCAAGCATATCCTGTGTAGAAATGCCTTCCATATTGATCTGGTGTGTAAACTTATCCTTGGCATCTCCAGTCGCTCCAAACAAGCGGTTGATAGACTCAGTCGCACCTGTCAGAATCACAACAACATCGTTTACATCCTTGGCTGTAAGTTTCATCAGCTCTGTCATCTTATCTGGTGCGATCAGACCTGCATTTTCAACAACCATACATCCACCGGCAAGCTTTGACATTGCATCTGCAAGTTTAACCTTGTTCAATGCCTGTGCCTTGATCTTCGCGATCGTCTTCGCCTTGCAGATTCCCATATCGTAGAAGCTTCTTGCGAAATCTTCTCCGACACTGGTCAGACCAAATCCGTGATCACCCATCATACATACGTTACGATTCTCCTGATCAACAGTAATGGCATTGAATGTATCCACGAGACTCTTTCCGGATTTCTCCATCTTTGTATACTTTTCAAGGTAAGATGCAGCAAGTGGAAGTTTTCCTTCCTCCGCTGGCTGTGTCAGGTCGATCTGAATGCTGTCTGCCTGCTCTGCCGCCTTCAGCGCTTCCTCTTCGGCCTTCTTTGCAGCCTCTAAGATCTTGCGGGCTTCCTCAGCCTTCGCCTTTGCTTCCGCCTCTGCCTTTGCAGCTTCCTCGGCTGCCTTCTTGCGAGCCTCTTCTTCTGCCTTTGCAGCAAGTTCTTCCGCTGCCTTCTTCTTTGCTTCCTCTTCGGCTTTCTTCTTTGCTTCCGCCTCTGCCTTCTTCTTAGCTTCTTCTTCAGCCTTCTTGCGTTTCTCTTCCTCAGCCTTTGCCTTTGCGGCTTCTTCCGCTGCCTTCTTTGCATCTGCCTCTGCCTTCTTACGAGCTTCCTCAGCTGCCTTTAGTGCTGCCTCTTCCGCCTTCTTTGCTTCTTCTAAGATACGCATAGCCTCTTCGGCTTTCTTACGGGCTTCTTCGGCTGCTTTCTTTGCTTCTTCCTCAGCCTTCTTACGGGCTTCTGCTTCGGCTTTCTTCTTGGCTTCTTCCTCTGCCTTCTTCTTTGCTTCCGCCTCTGCCTTCTTCTTTGCTTCCGCCTCTGCCTTCTTCTTTGCCTCTGCTTCGGCTTTCTTCTTTGCTTCTTCCTCAGCTTTCTTCTTTGCTTCTGCTTCGGCTTTCTTCTTGGCTTCTTCCTCAGCACGCTTCCGATTCTCTTCTGCACGCTTTGTTGCTTCTTCTTCTGCCTTCTGTGCCTGTTCTAAGATACGCTTTGCTTCTTCGGCTTTCTTCTTTGCCTCTTCCGCCTTCTTCAAAGCTTCCTGCTTTGCCTTGGCTCTTGCCTCTTCCTCAGCCTTCTTGCGGGCTTCCTCGGCTGCTTTCAGACGTGCCTCTTCCGCTTTCTTACGTTTTTCTTCCTCTTCTGCCTTGAGGCGTGCCTCCTCGGCTGCACGTTTCTCAGCGGCTGCAGCTGCACGCTGTCTGGCTGCTGCTTCTGCGATTCTACGCTCCTGTGCAGCTGCCTTTTCTTCTGCCTCTTTCAGCTTCTTTCTTCTGGCTTCTTCTTTCCGCTCAGCTTCCTCAATAGCCGCCTTCTTCTTGGCTGCCTCTGCCTCCGCTGCCTTCTTCGCCATCTCTTCCTGCGCCTTTTTCTTTTCTTCCTCTGCCTTATTCTCAGCATCGCCATACTGCGCAAGCTTTGATATCTCTGCACCCAGAGCATCCTCATCCTCATCGCCAAGATCGTACATACTCTTCACATCATTGGTTGGAGTACTCCGGTTTGGCACAATGCTGATGATATCATCTGCATCATCCTTGGATGCTTTGTTCTCCTGTGCTTTCCACTCTACACCATCGGAAATAATCGTTGTATTTCCCTGTTTTGTAAAGGATGCTTCCTCTTCTGCATCATCCCCATTGATTACCTTTACATCGCCACTGCCACCGGATAATTTTGTAGGACGCAATCTTGCTTTTTCATCATCCTGAGCCTTTTTCTTCTCAGGTGCTTTCTCTTCCTGCTTGTTACCCATGTCAATATTGAGACCAAGTCCTCCAGATGGCTCTGTAGCTCCAAGGCTACCGCCCAGTCCTCCAAGTCCTTTGCTCTCTGTCTTGCCACCTGACAGTCCGCCACCTACTGGTGCTCCAAGTCCGCCGCCAGCCGGCTTATCTAAGGATTTTCCAGACTTATCTGCCTGAATGCCAACACTCATGCCAAGTCCTTCATCACTTGCCTTCTTTGGCTCTTCCTTCGCAGGTTCTGCTGCCTTTGCAGGTGCCTCTTCTGGTTCCTCGTCCTCCAATTTAATACCAAGTTCTGCAGCTTTCTTACGACGTTTTTTCTCTTCGATTTTCGCAAGTTCTTCTGCTGACAGAGTTTTGTATTTTGGCTTATTGTGGTCTGCAGCAGTTTCTCCCGCATCTGCAGCTCCAGACAATTGCATTGCTTCCTGCTCTTTTTTCAATTTTGCAGCCTTGGCAGCTTTCTCCTTTTCTACCTGTGCTCTTACCGCAGCAATCAATGCTTCTCTTTGATCAATAGCCACTCCCATTGCCTCCTTTCAGTCATACCTTCTCTCGGTCATATCTTCTCGTCAAGAATTATCTGTATTCTTTCACACGTTTTAGCAAATTCTTCTTAACAGAATCTATCTTCAAAGATGCTTTTAACTCATCTCGTGAAGGTCCTTTTTGTACCGGCTGTTCCTCTTTCTTCTCGGCCTGTGGTGTTGTTGGAATCGAGTCTATGCTGATTCCAAGTGATGCAAGTAACGCTTCTGCCTCTCTCTGCATCTGCTCTTCCTTCTGCATGTTCTCTGTCATCTTATCCTGTGCTTCTTCCATGATCTCGTTGAAATTGTTCTCAACGATTTTCACTTCTTTGTGATAATCCGGGAATAACGATGACTTGAATACCGGGAAGTCCAACTTCTTTTTTTCCGGTTTCGTTGTAAATGGAGCTACATGGAATTCCTCTTTCGGTTCTTCCTCCGGCTCCTCGATTTCTTCCTCTGTCTCTGGTTCTTCTTCAACAGCTTCTTCTACTACTGTCTCCTCGATCTCCGGTTCTGACTCGGATTCCACCTCTGGCTCCGGTTCTACAACCTCTGGCTCCTCAATTTCTTCCTCAACCTCTGGTTCTTCTTCGACAGTCTCTTCAATCTCCAGTTCTGGCTCGGTTTCCACCTCTGGCTCTGGTTCTACGACCTCCGGCTCCTCGATTTCTTCCTCTGCCTCTGGTTCCTCTTCGACAGTCTCTTCAATCTCCAGTTCTGCCTCCGGTTCTTCTTTCACAGATTCTTCCACCGTCTCTTCGATTTCCGATTCTGGTTCGGCTTCAATCTCTGGCTCCGGTTCTACAACCTCTGGCTCCTCGATCTCTTCCTCAACCTCCGGTTCTTCTTCGACAGTCTCTTCTGCTATCTCTTCGATTTCCGGTTCTTCTTCCACAGTTTCTTCAATCTCAGGTTTCGGTTCCGGCATCTTCATCTCTCCGAATTCATCATCCACAGTTTCAGAGAAATCGTCAACCTCATATTCTTCCTCAAAATCTTCCGGCGCCAGTTCCACTGTCTGGAATTCAAACGTCGTTTTCTTGGCTGTTGTCACTTCTGCTTCCTTCGTCTCGGTCTCCTGCGTCACATGTTCCTTGGATGCAAGTTCCTCAATCGTATCCGCTTCTGCTTCAAAACCATCATCTTCATCTACTACGACTACATCTTTTGCAATTGTCCCTTTTCCATGTCTCATATCTTCCGCCTGCCCTGTTGTCTCTGCAATCTCTGATGAAATGTCACTATTTGATTCTTTCGGCTCTTCCGATGGTTTTACATCTTCCGATTCCGATGTTACTTCTTTTGTTTCTTCTATATCAGCATCCGTTGTCTCAGATTCTTCCTCGTGTTTCTTTCTCTTCCGTCTCTGGAAAAATCCCTTCTTTTTTTCTTTTTCCGGTTCTTCCGCTTCTGTCTCAGACGCTTCCTCTGCCGTTTTTTGTTCTGATGTTTCTGTCACAGATGCTTTCTCTGCTGTTTCTTGTTCTGTCACAGTTGTTTTCTCAGACGTCTTCTGTTCTGTCTCATCCGCAACTGTCTCAGGCACTTTCGTTTCGGTTTCCGTTTTTTCTTCGGTAGCAGGTTTCACTTCTGCCTCAGTCTTTTCAGCTTCCGCCGCTGCCGCAGCTTCTGCCTTTTCCTGCTGCTTTTGTTTTTTCAGCAGTTTCTTTTCTTTCCGTTGCTCCTCGCGTTCCTGCTTTTTGAGCATCTTCTGCACTTTCTTCTCCGAACCGGCAGGTGTATATGAATCCTCATACATGATCGTAATCTCTGCCTCTTTCGGATGCATCCGCAGATCATCGGCTGCAAGCAGCTCCTGTTCTTCTGCACGAAGTGCCTCCATATCTGGATCATCATCTACAGCTTCAGTGTCCGCATATATATCGAAATATGTATCTACCTTTACTTTTCCAGCTTCGATATCCAATATAATCTGGCTGTTATCGGAATTCTTGAACGATGCATGATATAACTCAGCCAGCGTCGCCGCCTCGTTCTGTTTTTCCTCTTTCTTGTAAAGCAGATATAACTCAAAGCTCCAGTCATAGTCCAGATTGTGTGCATACCCGGCAATCAATGGTTCCAGCGTCTTGTAATCGTCCGCATGTTCATGCTTATTCCAGACATATTCCATGTCCCGGCTGTCATATGCATTGGCATCAAACATATACATATCGTAATACGTCTTTGCCAGCTGGAAATATCCCATCCGCAAATACAGCTCCACAAACGTATACAAAACCCGCTTCGATTCCGGTCCCAGACGATGCGCCATGATCAGACATCGTCTGGCATCCTTATATCTATCATTTTTTATGTAAATCTCTCCACACAGTCTCAGGAACTGTGGGTTCAGGGATTTTGTCAAATCCTGATGTTCCACTAACTCAAGTGCCAGACTATATTCTCTGGAATTCGCCAACTCTTTAATTTTATTTACACTCGCCATGCTGAGTCCTGCGCCCATACCCTGTCACCTCTGCCAGTTTCATTTTACTTAGTGTCCTTCAAAGACCTTTTCTACCTTCTCGATTACGGTGTCTTTCATGTTGCCTCTTGTCTTTTCATACTGCAATCCTGACTCCATAATCTCCAAAAGTTCCATTCTGTACTCGCTATCAATATCCTTGATGTATTCCATCAATACATCCTTCAGTTCAATGACATATTCCTTCGTCTGCATCTTTGCAAGCATCTCATCTGGATTGAACTTCGATGTACTCTTCATGTCTTCCTGCTTACGTCCACAGATCAGACATTCATCTGCACCAGCCTCGTTTACATAACCACAGTTACATGTCCAGATCATGCCATCGGTACGATACTTCTCGACTGCATCAATACCACGTTTCTCTTTAAGTGCAGATAATCTATGTAACGGCATGCTGACATCGATTGGCTGGTCGTTGCACGCGAATACACCACGGCTTGTCACATATTTGGAGATGCGTACCTTTGCATCCTTCAAAAGCAGAATATCCTTTGCAGGAAGCTTACACTCCATATCCTTGGATTCGATCAGAGAAACATTTCCTTTCTCAAATACAAAATCCAGATCCTTTAACAGCAATCGTTCTTCATACAGGTTTGTCAGCTCGACGTCTGCACGGATTGCACGAATATCATCTTTGTTATAATTAAAGAAATCTGTAGAAATTGTTACCCCATTCTTAGAACCACGTAACCATACACGTACCGGTCTTGGCACCAGACGATTATAGTAGTTGCTGACATACAGAGATTTTTCTGTAACTGGATTCTCCTCTGGCTTCTTCTTCAGGCGAACAGCTGTACCAGAAGCGATCGTTCCTACGGAATAGCTTGCAAACTGTGTATAATTCAGTTCCACGCCAATTACCGCATCCGCTTTCTTTCTTGCTGCGATTGTCTGCAGACGCTTCAGTGCTGTCTCATTTACCTGCTCCAGCTTGCCTGTCAGCTTCTCACTCTCGGAATCTGACATCTCACTCACACCGGCTGCAAACCCCTTGAAAAAGTTCGAGCTAAGTACCGACTGTACATTTACAAATCCCAAATACTCTACGATTTCGTAACCCTCAAAGCCCTGTCCGGACGTCAACATTACTTCTGTCATTTTTATTACCCTCCCAAAATAAAAATAATCGCTCAAATTTACCTTAAATGATACCATACTTCCATCATATTTGAAAGACTTTTTGTATGATTTATAACATTTTCATCAATTATTTTGTGCATTTTATGCAAAAATCACCAAATTTCTAAAATGCTAATGGATTTTTATTCTCATATTTGTGGAAATAAAACTCCAAATCAAAATAGGTATGCTCGTCGCTGTCCGCGATCATTTCCCAGTTCTCCAGTTCATCCAGATTCGGGAAATGTGTATCCGCTGCATAATCATAGTTGATCTTCGTCACATGCGCATACTTGCAATACGGAAGCAGCATCTCGTAGATCTGTCCGCCACCGATTACAAAAATTTCCTTATCCTCATATTTTTTCAGTTCCTCGAACAGTTCTTCCTTCGAGTGAACAACCGTACCCCCTCGCACGGTATAATTCGGATCAGTCGATAAAATGATATTATCTCTTCCCGCAAGCGGCAGGCCATTCGGGAATCCTGCCAGTGTCTTTCTTCCAAGTACAACGACATTTCCCATTGTCGTCTGTCGGAAGAATTTGTGATCCTCTGGTATTGATACGAGCAGATCGCCCTTGTTTCCAATCGCCCAGTTGTTATCTACTGCTACTATTAAGTCCATATTACCCTCCAAATATTTCGCTCTAAACCGCTATTGGTATGTTCTTGATCTGTGGTCCGGTCTGATAATCTTCGATTGTAAAATCATCAACCGTAAAATCATAAAAATCTTTGACATCTGGATTGAGTGTTACTTTCGGCGCCGGATACGTCGGCCGGCTGATCAGCTCTTCCACGATTGGAATGTGTCTGTCATAGATGTGTGCATCTGCGATCACATGTACCAGCTCTCCCGGTTCAAATCCAGTTACCTGTGCCATCATATACACAAGTGCCGCATACTGTACGACATTCCAGTTATTCGCTGCAAGCACATCCTGCGAACGCTGATTCAAAATGGCATTTAATTTGTTGCCTGTGACATTGAACGTCACGCTGTACGCACACGGATACAGGTTCATCTCGGACAGATCCTGATGCACATAAATGTTCGTCATGATACGGCGGCTGTATGGATTGTTCTTCAGATCATAGATCACACGATCGACCTGATCCATCATACCCTCTTTATATTTGTGCTTCACACCGAGCTGGTAACCATACGCCTTGCCGATCGAACCATCTTCGTCTGCCCACGCGTCCCAGATATGGCTGTGCAGGTCATGGACGTTATTTGATTTTTTCTGCCAGATCCAGAGCAATTCATCAATTGCGGATTTGATATAAGTTTTTCGAAGCGTGATCGCCGGAAATTCCTCCGCCAGATTATATCGGTTTACAACACCAAACCGTTTGATCGTATATGCCGAAGTCCCATCCTCCCATTTCGGACGCACCTTTTCGCCCTTCGTATCGTAACCGTTCTCAATAATATCCTTACACATCGCAATGAACAAATCATCTGCTTTACTCATGTTTTGTCTCCTTCTCCTATTTTGTGCAGTATTCACAGTCTCACTTGTGAATATGTGCCAATCTTATTTTTTCTGCTTGTATTTTTTTCTTTTTCTGTTAACATAATGCCCATGGAGGTACATTCTATGATTCCAAAAGAATTCGGGCCTCGTCTAAAAATTTCGCGTCGTCAAAAACATCTCAATCAAACCGACATTTCCAAACGACTCAATATTACAAGACAAGCCTACAGTAACTATGAAACGGGAAGATGTGCGCCGCCAGTCGATGTTCTGGCTGAACTTACACTGCTTCTCGAATATGATTTCTTTTCTATTTTTCTGGAAGCGGCTGCTTCCAAATTATTTCATTCCAATTTTCAATTTTATCCAGAAAGCGAGGATCTATCATGTCAGACACAACCACCTTTGGAGCTATGCTCATTCGTCTCCGACTCCACTCCGGTTACACCCAGAAAGAAATAGCCGCATCGACCGGCATCTCACGTTCATCGTATTGTCATCTGGAAGCGGACTACCGAAAGCCAACGATGGAATTTTTTATTAAGCTTTGCATCTTCTATAAGCAAAATCCCGTGAAGCTCCTGCTTCCACTTTTCCCGGAAGAATCCATGGATTCCCAGAAGCATTATCTGCAATATTTAAATTCGTTATGTGAAATCCGATACAAATCAGACACGAAGCGCAATCGAAAGCGCAACGTCAAATGCTGGTCTAAGAAATAGCATCAAAGTTGTTCCCGATCAGAAATCCGGCTTCCGCCTGTTTCCGGTTCTTCTCGTATGGATTACTCTCTGAATACTGGATCTGTGTCGTCGTCTCTCCACCTGCAACATACGTTCTGCCGCATTCCGGACAGACCCCCATCTTCAATGTTACATTCGCCGATATCAGCTTCGCGCCCGGCTTGCTGCTTTTCTGAATCGCATTTGCCACGTGCTCCCGTTCATGCGCACTTACCTTCGCGTATGATTCTCCTGCCGCAATCTTGCCCGGTGTCTTAAACGACACATCCGGTTCGTTCGAACCATCGACATATTCCCGGTTCTTACACGTCTGACATTCGACCGGCTTCACCTTCGTGGAAGTGTCGACCGTATTGTCCGCATTGACCGGTGTCACGCGGCTGACACCGCTATATGGAATTATATAGTTGTTACTCATCGAACCAATATTCATTCCATCACCTCAAAAAATAAAGGTAACCAGACAGATTATCTGCATGGTTACCTTTATTTTACTATATTTCGCTTATATCCACAAGAGAAAGATTGTGTCTGTCAGATGACTCTAAGCTTGTAAGAAGCGCATGTGCGGTATCTAAGCTTGTGAGAACCGTCACACCTGTCTCGATTGCATTTCGGCGGATTACGAAGCCGTCCTTGCTGTGTTCCACACCCTGTGACGGTGTGTCGATAACAAGATCGATCTCATGTGACAGAATCAGATCTAACAGGTTCGGAGAAGGCTCTTCCACCTTGTTAATCGGTTTTGCAGGTACGCCATTCTCATTCAGGACACGGCAGGTACTTCTTGTCGAATAGATCTCATAACCAAGCGCGGTAAACCGCTGTCCGATTTCTACTGCATCCAGCTTATCGGAATCCTTTACTGTAAGTATCATCTTCTTGTACTTCGGCAGATTCACGCCGTTTCCAAGGAATGCCTTGAACAACGCTTCGTTGTAATTTTTCGAGATACCAAGGCACTCACCGGTTGATTTCATCTCCGGACCAAGGCTGATCTCAGCACCCCGGATCTTCTCAAAGGAGAATACCGGCATCT
>ERZ773185.2238-NODE-2238-length-12792-cov-4.362487_pt1 | contig 12792 bp, 10 predicted proteins | sample MGYA00580531_ERZ773185 | MGnify/ENA primary metagenome ERZ773185 (study PRJEB29015, sample SAMEA2737799) | human gut metagenome | biome: human gut; feature: human-associated habitat; material: faeces | place: China | collected 2012 ...
CACGGATTGACCCCGGTCGGCGCAGTTGCTGCAATACTCTCCTTAGAGTGCTGGCGCCAATCCGCCAGAATCTACTTTGACTATAGAGGTGAAGAATGAGACTGATTCCCCTGGTAACCGCTGAGCAGGTCGGTAAATGGGCTGCCCGCCATATCGTTAACCGCATTAATGCATTTAAACCAACCGCGGACCGTCCGTTCGTCCTGGGTCTGCCAACCGGTGGTACCCCGCTGACCGCCTACAAGGCGCTGGTTGAAATGCATAAAGCAGGCCAGGTTAGCTTCAAGCACGTCGTCACCTTTAACATGGATGAATACGTTGGCCTGCCGAAAGAGCATCCGGAAAGCTATCATAGCTTTATGCACCGTAATTTCTTTGACCACGTTGATATTCCGGCAGAAAATATCAACCTGCTGAATGGTAACGCGCCGGACATCGATGCGGAATGCCGTCGCTATGAAGAAAAAATTCGTTCCTACGGTAAAATCCACCTGTTCATGGGCGGCGTGGGCAACGATGGTCATATCGCGTTTAACGAACCGGCCTCTTCTCTGGCGTCCCGCACCCGTATTAAGACCCTGACCCATGAAACCCGCGTAGCGAACTCCCGCTTCTTCGACGGCGATGTGGATCTGGTGCCGAAATATGCCGATGAAGAGAGTTCTGCGTCTGGTGTGCGCATTGACCCGACTCAGACGCAGAATCTGGGGGTGAAAACGGCTACCGTCACGCGCGGACCGCTGACTTTTGCCCAGAGTTTCCCGGCGAATGTCAGTTACAACGAGTATCAGTATGCCATTGTGCAGGCTCGCGCTGCCGGGTTTATCGACAAGGTGTATCCGCTTACCGTGGGCGATAAAGTACAAAAGGGCACACCGCTTCTCGACCTGACCATTCCTGACTGGGTGGAAGCGCAGAGTGAGTATTTACTGCTGCGCGAAACCGGCGGTACGGCGACCCAGACTGAAGGCATTCTTGAGCGGCTGCGACTGGCGGGAATGCCGGAGGCGGATATTCGCCGCCTGATCGCCACGCAAAAAATCCAGACTCGCTTTACGCTCAAAGCGCCCATTGATGGCGTGATCACCGCGTTTGATCTGCGCGCGGGAATGAATATCGCCAAAGATAACGTGGTAGCGAAAATTCAGGGTATGGACCCGGTGTGGGTCACTGCTGCGATCCCGGAGTCTATCGCCTGGCTGGTGAAAGATGCCTCGCAGTTTACCCTCACCGTTCCGGCGCGACCGGATAAAACACTCACCATCCGCAAATGGACGCTGCTACCTGGCGTGGATGCCGCGACCCGCACGCTGCAGCTGCGTCTGGAAGTCGACAACGCCGACGAGGCGCTAAAACCGGGCATGAACGCCTGGTTGCAACTCAACACCGCCAGCGAACCGATGCTGCTCATTCCGTCACAAGCGCTGATTGATACCGGCAGCGAACAGCGGGTGATTACCGTTGATGCCGACGGGCGCTTTGTACCGAAACGCGTTGCTGTTTTCCAGGCATCGCAAGGCGTCACCGCATTACGCTCTGGTCTGGCGGAAGGTGAAAAGGTGGTTTCCAGCGGCCTGTTCCTGATTGATTCCGAAGCCAATATTTCTGGCGCACTGGAGCGGATGCGCTCTGAAAGTGCTACCCATGCGCATTGAGGGAATAACCAATGATTGAATGGATTATTCGTCGCTCGGTGGCGAACCGTTTTTTGGTGCTGATGGGCGCGTTGTTTCTGAGCATCTGGGGCACCTGGACCATCATTAATACGCCAGTGGATGCGCTGCCGGATCTCTCCGATGTGCAGGTTATTATTAAAACCAGCTATCCCGGTCAGGCACCACAAATCGTTGAAAATCAGGTGACTTATCCGCTAACCACCACCATGTTGTCGGTGCCTGGCGCGAAGACTGTGCGCGGTTTCTCACAGTTTGGCGACTCTTATGTGTATGTCATTTTCGAAGATGGCACCGATCCGTACTGGGCGCGTTCGCGGGTGCTGGAGTACCTCAACCAGGTACAGGGTAAGCTGCCTGCGGGAGTCAGCGCCGAGCTGGGGCCAGATGCCACGGGTGTTGGCTGGATCTATGAATATGCACTGGTGGATCGCAGCGGTAAGCACGATCTGGCCGATTTACGCTCATTACAGGACTGGTTTCTCAAATATGAGCTGAAAACCATCCCTGACGTTGCGGAAGTGGCGTCGGTGGGCGGTGTGGTGAAAGAGTATCAGGTGGTTATCGATCCCCAGCGCCTGGCGCAGTATGGCATCAGTCTCGCCGAAGTAAAAAGCGCGCTGGATGCTTCAAACCAGGAAGCGGGCGGTTCGTCGATCGAACTGGCGGAAGCGGAATATATGGTGCGCGCCAGCGGCTATCTGCAAACGCTCGACGACTTTAATCACATCGTTTTAAAAGCCAGTGAAAATGGCGTGCCCGTTTATCTGCGCGATGTTGCGAAGGTCCAGATTGGCCCGGAGATGCGCCGCGGTATCGCCGAGCTTAACGGCGAAGGCGAAGTGGCCGGCGGCGTGGTGATCCTGCGCTCCGGCAAGAACGCCCGCGAGGTGATCTCCGCGGTCAAAGCGAAGCTGGCGTCGCTGCAAAGCAGCCTGCCGGAAGGGGTGGAAGTGGTCACTACCTACGACCGCAGCCAGCTTATCGACCGCGCCATCGACAACCTCAGCTACAAGCTGCTGGAAGAGTTTATCGTCGTCGCCCTGGTCTGCGCCCTGTTCCTGTGGCACGTGCGCTCGGCGCTGGTGGCGATTATTTCGTTGCCGCTGGGGTTGTGTATTGCTTTTATTGTCATGCACTTCCAGGGACTGAATGCCAATATTATGTCGTTGGGTGGCATTGCGATTGCCGTCGGGGCGATGGTCGATGCTGCTATCGTCATGATCGAGAATGCGCATAAACGGCTGGAAGAGTGGCAGCACCAGCATCCTGACGCCACGCTGGATAATAAAACGCGCTGGCAGGTGATCACCGATGCGTCTGTTGAAGTGGGGCCGGCGCTATTTATCAGTCTGCTGATTATCACGTTGTCGTTTATCCCGATCTTCACCCTGGAAGGGCAGGAAGGGCGTCTGTTTGGCCCGTTGGCGTTCACCAAAACGTATGCGATGGCGGGTGCGGCGCTGCTGGCGATCGTAGTGATCCCGATCCTGATGGGCTACTGGATCCGTGGCAAAATTCCGCCGGAAAGCAGTAACCCGCTCAATCGCTTTTTGATTCGTGTTTATCATCCGCTGTTGCTGAAAGTACTGCACTGGCCGAAAACCACGCTGCTGGTGGCGGCGCTTTCGGTGCTGACGGTTCTCTGGCCGCTCAATAAAGTTGGCGGGGAATTTTTACCGCAGATCAATGAAGGCGACTTGTTGTATATGCCATCGACGCTGCCGGGGATTTCCGCAGCAGAGGCGGCGAGTATGCTGCAAAAAACCGACAAGCTAATTATGAGCGTACCTGAAGTGGCGCGGGTATTTGGCAAAACCGGGAAAGCGGAAACCGCCACCGATTCTGCTCCGCTGGAGATGGTAGAAACGACCATCCAGCTTAAGCCGCAGGAGCAGTGGCGGCCAGGCATGACGATGGACAAAATCATTGAGGAACTGGATAACACCGTGCGGCTGCCGGGGCTGGCGAATCTGTGGGTGCCGCCAATTCGTAACCGTATCGATATGCTCTCAACCGGCATTAAAAGCCCCATCGGCATTAAAGTTTCCGGCACTGTGCTGGCGGATATCGACGCGATGGCTGAGCAAATTGAAGAAGTAGCGCGAACGGTGCCAGGCGTAGCTTCTGCGCTTGCCGAGCGGCTGGAAGGTGGGCGCTATATCAACGTTGAGATTAACCGTGAAAAAGCCGCACGTTACGGTATGACGGTGGCGGATGTGCAGTTGTTTGTGACTTCTGCGGTGGGCGGGGCGATGGTTGGCGAAACGGTGGAAGGGATTGCCCGTTATCCAATTAATCTGCGTTATCCGCAAAGCTGGCGCGATAGTCCGCAGGCACTGCGCCAGCTGCCGATCCTGACGCCGATGAAGCAGCAAATCACCCTGGCAGACGTGGCCGACATTAAAGTCTCTACCGGACCGTCGATGCTGAAAACCGAGAATGCGCGCCCGACGAGCTGGATTTATATCGATGCCCGCGATCGTGACATGGTGTCGGTGGTTCACGATTTGCAAAAAGCGATAGCTGAAAAAGTGCAGTTAAAACCGGGCACCAGCGTGGCATTCTCCGGGCAGTTCGAGCTACTGGAGCGCGCCAACCATAAGCTTAAACTCATGGTGCCGATGACGTTGATGATTATCTTCGTGCTGTTGTATCTGGCGTTCCGTCGGGTGGGCGAAGCGTTGCTGATTATCAGCAGCGTACCGTTTGCGCTGGTGGGCGGCATCTGGTTGCTGTGGTGGATGGGCTTTCATCTTTCCGTGGCGACGGGCACTGGCTTTATCGCCCTCGCCGGGGTCGCCGCCGAATTTGGCGTGGTGATGCTGATGTATTTACGTCACGCCATAGAGGCCGTGCCGTCGTTGAATAATCCACAAACATTCAGCGAGCAGAAGCTGGATGAGGCGTTATATCACGGCGCGGTCCTGCGCGTGCGCCCGAAAGCGATGACGGTGGCGGTGATTATCGCCGGTCTGCTGCCGATTCTGTGGGGAACGGGGGCTGGTTCAGAGGTGATGAGCCGGATTGCCGCGCCGATGATTGGCGGCATGATCACCGCACCTTTGCTGTCGCTGTTTATTATCCCGGCGGCGTATAAGCTGATGTGGCTGCACCGACATCGGGTACGGAAATAAAAGCAGGATACCCCGTTTAACCGTGTGGATTGTGTCTTGCGACGATGGGCACTAAATGTTAAAAGGTGCCCCTCAACAAAAAAGACACACAGGGGAAAGGCGTGAAAAACGCGTCAACCGTATCGGAAGATACTGCGTCGAATCAAGAGCCGACGCTTCATCGCGGATTACATAACCGTCATATTCAACTGATTGCGTTGGGTGGCGCAATTGGTACTGGTCTGTTTCTTGGCATTGGCCCGGCGATTCAGATGGCGGGTCCGGCTGTATTGCTGGGCTACGGCGTCGCCGGGATCATCGCTTTCCTGATTATGCGCCAGCTTGGCGAAATGGTGGTTGAGGAGCCGGTATCCGGTTCATTTGCCCACTTTGCCTATAAATACTGGGGACCGTTTGCGGGCTTCCTCTCTGGCTGGAACTACTGGGTAATGTTCGTGCTGGTGGGAATGGCAGAGCTGACCGCTGCGGGCATCTATATGCAGTACTGGTTCCCGGATGTTCCAACGTGGATTTGGGCTGCCGCCTTCTTTATTATCATCAACGCCGTTAACCTGGTGAACGTGCGCTTATATGGCGAAACCGAGTTCTGGTTTGCGCTGATTAAAGTGCTGGCGATCATCGGTATGATCGGCTTTGGCCTGTGGCTGCTGTTTTCTGGTCACGGCGGCGAGAAAGCCAGTATCGACAACCTCTGGCGCTACGGTGGTTTCTTCGCCACCGGCTGGAATGGGCTGATTTTGTCGCTGGCGGTAATTATGTTCTCCTTCGGCGGTCTGGAGCTGATTGGGATTACTGCCGCTGAAGCGCGCGATCCGGAAAAAAGCATTCCAAAAGCGGTAAATCAGGTGGTGTATCGCATCCTGCTGTTTTACATCGGTTCACTGGTGGTTTTACTGGCGCTCTATCCGTGGATGGAAGTGAAATCCAACAGTAGCCCGTTTGTGATGATTTTCCATAATCTCGACAGCAACGTGGTAGCTTCTGCGCTGAACTTCGTCATTCTGGTAGCATCGCTGTCAGTGTATAACAGCGGGGTTTACTCTAACAGCCGCATGCTGTTTGGCCTTTCTGTGCAGGGTAATGCGCCGAAGTTTTTGACTCGCGTCAGCCGTCGCGGTGTGCCGATTAACTCGCTGATGCTTTCCGGAGCGATCACTTCGCTGGTGGTGTTAATCAACTATCTGCTGCCGCAAAAAGCGTTTGGTCTGCTGATGGCGCTGGTGGTAGCAACGCTGCTGTTGAACTGGATTATGATCTGTCTGGCGCATCTGCGTTTTCGTGCAGCGATGCGACGTCAGGGGCGTGAAACACAGTTTAAGGCGCTGCTTTATCCGTTCGGCAACTATCTTTGCATCGCCTTCCTCGGCATGATTTTGCTGCTGATGTGCACGATGGATGATATGCGCTTGTCAGCGATCCTGCTGCCGGTGTGGATTGTATTCCTGTTTGTGGCATTTAAAACGCTGCGTCGGAAATAAGGCATTCACGCTACATCCGACAAAACGATGTCCGCTCTCATCCATTCGATGAGAGCGGTTTTTTTAATTACTGCTTAAATGCACCCGCCAGAGAGCGAATATCATTGCCGGTTGGCGACTGATGAAGTCGCAGACCAAACTCTTCGACAATCGCAAATATGTGATCGAATATATCAGCCTGAATGCTTTCATATTCCAGCCACACCACGGTGTTGGTAAACGCATAGATCTCGAGCGGTAAACCATTATCACCTGGAGCCAGTTGGCGTACCATTAAAGTCATATCTTTACGAATCCGCGGATGGTTACGCAGATATTCGTTCAGATAGGCACGAAAGGTTCCAATATTGGTCATTCGGCGCAGGTTTAATACCGACTCCGTAGAACCTTGCTGGCGATTCCACTCATTAATTTCCTGATGGCGGCTGGTTAAATAAGGCTTTAACAAATGCGCTTTATTCAGACGTTGCATTTCGTCTTCATCAAGAAAACGAATACTGGTGACATCAATACTGATACTGCGCTTAATACGTCGCCCGCCAGATGCTGACATCCCGCTCCAGTTTTTAAAGGAGTCAGAAACCAGAGACCAGGTGGGAATAGTGGTAATGGTATTGTCCCAGTTACGCACTTTGACGGTGGTTAACCCAATATCGATCACCGCGCCATCCGCGCCGTATTTCGGCATCTCCAGCCAGTCGCCCAGTTTCAGCATATCGTTCGCGGAAAGCTGAATACCTGCCACCAGACCAAGAATCGGATCTTTAAATACCAACATCAGCACGGCAGCCATTGCACCAAGACCGCTGATCAGAATCGCTGGCGACTGACCAATCAGCAGCGAGATCATCAAAATGCCGACCAGAATCGCGCCGATCAGTTTAATCCCCTGAAATATCCCTTTCAGCGGTAACTGAGATGCTGCCGGGAATTTCTGCGCCAGATTCAAAATAACATCCAGCAACGAGAAGACTGAAAGCAGCGCATACATCATGATCCACAACTGCGCGCAGGTAGTCAGAATATCTGCCGCTTCGGTGCCTTTTTGCAGCCAGAATACCGCCTGAATATTGACGATAATCCCCTGCAGGGTAAAAGCTAAACGGTGGAAGAGTTTATTCTGGGTAATGATTTGCAACCAAAGCCGTGAACTGGCGATGGCACGTTTTTCGAAGGTCCGCAGTACCACCCAATGCAAAATAATATGCACCACGACGGCGGTCAGAAAAATAATACCGAAAATCATCACCATCGAGGTGGTGTGATCGATCTCAATACCCGCTAAATCTTCAACCTGGGATATTAAATCCTGCATAACGTCTCCTTTATACAACAGCAGCCTATGATGACGGCTGAAACAGGGTTATGCAAATCAGGAGAATCTGAGGGGAAATAGCCGGGCAGATGCCCGGCAAGAGAGAATTAGACTTCGGTTAAGGTGATGTTTTGCGGCAGACGTGATTTCGGCAGCGTAGCGTTAAAATCTTCAACGCTGTGATGACCTACCGGAACAACCACCAGACTGGTGTAGCCTTTCTCTTTCAGACCAAATTCTGCATCGAGGATGGCGGCGTCAAAACCTTCGATGGGTACCGCGTCCAGACCCAGCGCCGCCACGCCGAGCAGGAAGTTACCGACGTTGAGATAAACCTGTTTTGCCATCCACTCTGCATCATCATGCAGATCTTTACGGTGCATATCAGCGAAGAACTTGCGACCTTTATCGTTCGCGGCTTTCGCTTCCGGCGTGGCAAAGCGGCCATCAGCATCTTCCTGGTCAACAACCAGCTTCAGCCAGGCATCGTCCATCGCGGTTTTTGCACAGAACACCACGACGTGCGAGGCATCAAGTATTTTACGTTCGTTGAACACATAATTACCGGCAGCGGATTTGGCAACACGCGCTTTACCTTCTTCCGTGCTGGCAACAATAAAATGCCACGGCTGGGAGTTGGTGCTGGATGGGCTGTATTGCAGGAGAGTTTTGATCTGCTCGGCCTGTTCCGGGGTAAGTTTTTTACTGGCATCAAATGCCTTAGTGGAATGACGCTTTAAGGCGACAGAAATGATATCCATAAAGACTCCATGTGAAAGTAATTTTGCGTGCCAGCAGATTACAAGGTTCAACGAGAAATGGTAAGCGAGAAAAATGCGCTATAGATTTCCGCTTTAGCCTGGACGCACTTTTTTTTGATCGCGTTTAGCCAGACCATCAACCACCAGATTCCACGAATCGTTGATCAGATCGCGAAGTAACGCTTCGGAGATTTCCTCGCCGGGATACACCGAAATCCAGTGCTTTTTATTCATGTGATACCCTGGCTTAATGCTTGGGTATATTTGCTGATTTAACAGGGATTTTTGTGGATCGGACTTCAGATTGATAAAGGGGACGCCGCGTAGCTCCGACGACAGCATAAAAATCTTGCCGCCAATTTTAAAAACATCGAACTCCGGGCCAAAAGGCCAGCAAAGCTCGACAAAGGGTAACTCAAGGGCCAGGCGTTTCGCCGTTTCGTGCAGTGATTGCTTATCCATAAACGTTCCTTTAGGCGAAGGAGAATAAGCAAAGTATGCCGCGAAGTACGGCGATAATCGACGTTTAATCCGCCAGCGAGAACCAGCGTCGCCAGATAAAGCGCAGAACAAAATACTCAATAGCGCCCAGCACTAAAAACCACAGACAAAACAATAAAGTGTAAAGCTGACTAAGATCCATCAGATGGAACGTGCTCACCAGTTTTTGTGCCAGCGTCAGCCCCAATGCGGGGGCGGGAAGCAGCAGGCAAGAGAGGAAAGCCATCAGCAAAATGCCTGCTGCGGTGGTCAAGGTTTCTAAAGGGTGTTTCATAACATTGTTAAATGTAAGTTAAAACACCATTGTCAGGGATATTCTTCTGTAAGGCAATTCCCGACTTAGTCACCGGCCCAGATCTCACAATGCTTTTTTACCAGCCCAATCAGCGAGCCGCCATCGGCGACGAAATCGCGCATCAGCTGCGCTTCATTCAGACCGCTGACGACCTGGCGATGCAGTGCTTCAATTGCGCTCGATGCGCCAATTTTATGTGCGGAAGGGGCGATTTTTTCCAGCAATCGCAAGGTATCTTCCGTTAGCGGTCGACGATCACCAGTGTGCGGATCGGTAATGACGCCTTCCAGCCCATAGCGACAGGCCTGGAAACGGTTGAATTTATACAGCAGGTAATCTTTCTCCTGATGTTTGAACGGGCGTTCCGTCAGTAACCAGTGGGCGGTGGCCTGAATTAATCCCGCCATATTTACCGCGTGGCTAAGGGTTAACGGGGTATCCATCACCCGAACCTCCACCGTGCCAAAATGAGGACTGGGGCGAATATCCCAGTGCAGATCTTTAATGCTGTCGATCATCGTGGTGTAACTCAAACAGCGAAATAGGGCTTCAAATTGTTGCCAGTTACTGACCCACGGCATCGGGCCATTATCAGGAAAGGCGGAAAAAATATTCGGTCGTGAGGAGGCAAAACGCGTATCCGTTCCCTGCATATATGGCGACGCGGCGGAAAGGGCGATAAAGTGCGGCACAAATCGTGACAAGCCGTGCAGCAAATAAATGGCGTCATCGCCACTGGCGCAGCCAACATGGACATGCTGACCAAAAACGGTCGCCTGCTGAATGAGATAACCAAAGTTTTCCAGCGTGCGTTGATAACGTTCGTTATCGCATACCTCCTGACGCTGCCATTTCTGAAACGGGTGCGTGCCACCGCCGCAAATTTCCAGATGATGGTCTGTGGCTGCCTGCAATACGACTTTCTGCATCGCTGAAAACTGCCCGGCAGCCTGGTTGATATCACGGCAAACATCCGTCGCCAGCTCCAGCATACTTTCGGTGATATCGTGCTTTACCTCTCCGGCCGTGATCTTATTTTTAACCGCGTCAATCAGCATTGAAGAGTCCTGGCTTAAGTCATAGCCCGGCGGATTAACCACCTGCATTTCCAGTTCAATACCGAGGGTAAAAGGTTCAGAAACATGAAAATCGGGTAATGGCATAGGTTTCTCTTATGTTGGCGTTTTCTATTCAGTATAGAAGTCGGAGCGGCTGGGCGAGATGCGGAAGTTCTGGAATGTTTCTTTTTTTTGGTGATGGTGAACTGATGGTGCCTGAAGCAATTTGGCTACTTTTGCAATGTGACAAGTTATGGCAGTGCTGACTGGTGGCGAAGAATTTTGACGATTGAGTCATGCAGAAAAAAACGGGTTCAGCTTCAGTTGATTAAATGAGGAGTGAGAAGTCCGAAACAGGACTCACTGTATAAATAAACAGCTATTTTGTTGAGGAAGGGTAAGATAACGGCGGGTGCCTGAAGCTTTCCGGTTTCAGGTTTACTCTGAGGTCTGGAAAGATGAAGCCCCAGGAGATATTTCTATCAACCCTGTACTGCACCCATTTTGTTGGACGATGAAATGGAATAGCCCCTAATATGTCAAAGCCAAAATACCCTTTTGAAAAGCGCCTTGAAGTCGTGAATCACTACTTCACAACTGATGATGGTTACAGGATCATCTCGGCACGTTTTGGTGTCCCCCGAACCCAGGTCAGGACATGGGTTGCCCTCTATGAAAAACATGGAGAAAAAGGTTTAATTCCCAAACCTAAAGGCGTTAGTGCTGATCCAGAGTTGCGTATTAAGGTCGTGAAAGCTGTGATCGAGCAGCACATGTCCCTTAATCAGGCTGCTGCTCACTTTATGCTTGCTGGTAGTGGTTCTGTAGCCAGGTGGCTGAAGGTCTATGAAGAGCGCGGAGAAGCTGGTTTACGCGCGCTCAAGATTGGCACCAAAAGAAACATTGCAATATCAGTTGATCCAGAAAAAGCGGCATCAGCATTGGAGCTGTCAAAAGACCGACGCATTGAGGATCTTGAAAGGCAAGTTCGATTTCTTGAAACGCGGCTTATGTATCTAAAAAAGCTGAAAGCCTTAGCTCATCCCACGAAAAAGTGAAAGTACTCAACGAGCTAAGGCAGTTTTATCCTCTTGATGAGCTTCTCAGGGCTGCGGAGATACCGCGCAGTACGTTTTATTATCATCTAAAGGCTCTCAGCAAGCCTGACAAGTATGCGGACGTTAAAAAGCGTATTAGTGAGATTTATCACGAGAATAGAGGCCGATACGGATACCGTAGGGTAACGCTGTCTCTTCATCGAGAAGGGAAACAGATTAACCATAAAGCTGTTCAGCGCCTGATGGGAACCCTCTCACTTAAAGCAGCGATTAAGGTCAAGCGATACCGCTCTTACAGAGGAGAGGTAGGGCAAACCGCCCCTAATGTTCTCCAAAGAGATTTCAAGGCTACGCGGCCAAACGAGAAGTGGGTTACCGATGTTACTGAATTTGCAGTCAATGGGCGCAAGCTGTATTTGTCTCCAGTAATAGATCTCTTCAACAACGAAGTTATTTCTTACAGCCTTTCGGAAAGACCAGTGATGAACATGGTTGAGAATATGCTCGATCAGGCATTCAAAAAGCTTAATCCTCACGAGCATCCTGTTCTGCACTCTGACCAGGGATGGCAGTATCGTATGAGAAGATATCAAAATATCCTTAAAGAACATGGTATTAAACAAAGCATGTCCAGAAAAGGCAATTGTCTGGATAATGCTGTGGTGGAGTGTTTCTTTGGAACCTTAAAGTCGGAGTGTTTTTATCTTGATGAGTTCAGTAATATAAGCGAACTGAAGGATGCTGTTACGGAATATATTGAATACTACAACAGCAGAAGAATTAGCCTGAAATTAAAAGGTCTGACTCCAATTGAATATCGGAATCAGACCTATATGCCTCGTGTTTAACTGTCCAACTTTTTGGGGTCAGTACAAACTTTGATTTATAGTCAGGTGGGGCTTTTCTCTGTCTGCCTTTCGGTGAATACCTGAGACAAACAGTCTCAAGCACCCGTGGCTATTCTAGCTTAATAAGTTTGTTTCTTCTCCTTGATATAATCCTAAAAAAATCTCATAAAATTAATATATGAGATAATCTTTATTCAGCAGAAGATTATTAAAGGTTGCTGTATTATTTAGCGATAATAAAAAAAGCCTGCCAGATGGCAGGCTTTTTAATAACGGCGTTATTACTGCAACAGCGAAATATCCGCAACGCGCAGGAACAGTTCGCGCAGTTTCTCCAGCATGGTCAGACGGTTGATACGCAATTCTTTGTCATCAACCATGACCATCACTTTATCGAAGAAAGCATCAACCGGTTCACGCAGCTCAGCCAGTTCGACCAGCGCATCCTGGTAACGACCTTCCGTAAAGTACGGCTCCAGCTTGTCACGTAGCACCACAACCTGCATCGCCAGTTTAATTTCTTCCGGCTCTTTCAGGGTAGAGGCATTCACGCGGTCGCTCAGCACTTCGTCAGATTTCGCCAGAATGTTAGATACACGTTTGTTCGCCGCCGCCAGTGCAGCAGCTGCATCCAGGGTACGGAAATGCGATACCGCTTTCATACGGGC
>ERZ773185.2241-NODE-2241-length-12790-cov-4.255595_pt1 | contig 12790 bp, 13 predicted proteins | sample MGYA00580531_ERZ773185 | MGnify/ENA primary metagenome ERZ773185 (study PRJEB29015, sample SAMEA2737799) | human gut metagenome | biome: human gut; feature: human-associated habitat; material: faeces | place: China | collected 2012 ...
TATAAAATTTTCAAAGTTCTTTCATTTTAGCCTTGACTTTTTATTTGCAGGCTGTATTTATATTGTACATCTTCCTTTTTATCTGCTGTTTTCTGTTCATTATCCTTCCCGCTCCCAGCTTCGCTCAAGTAACAGCACAAACACCGCAATTACAAGCGCGAGCATCACAGATGCCGCCGCCATCTTATCCACCGAGAGCGTCTGGAACCAGTTGTTGAACACATGCTGCAACAGATAAATATTTTCCTGTGGATAGCTGCCCGCTGCCATGTAAACCTCCCGGAACGCCTTAAATGAATTTAAAACCGACAAAATGACAACGGTAAATGCCACCGGGCGGAGATTCGGAAGTGTGATATAGAAAAACGTTTTCCATTTTCCGGCTCCGTCCATCTCTGCCGCCTCATAAATCCCCTGCGGGATTGCAGAAAGCCCCGCCATCCAGAGCACAATATCGTATCCTAAATATTTCCAGACATAGCTGAATACGAGGATTCCAAATGCGGCATCGGTGTTCATCCAGTCTACCTCCTGCACCGACAAAACGTTTAAAATCTGCCCGATTCCGCTCATTCCTGACAGCGCATGGATCGCACTGTTCACAAATCCGTGGCTGTCAAAAAGAATCTTCCACAGTACGACCACACTTGCCGCCGGGATTGCCATCGGAAGCAGATACATACTTTTAAGTGCCGCTGCACTGCCCCGGTAAAACTGTTCCATCGTCACATCCCGGTGTTTTTTCTTTTTCTCTGCCAAAATCAAAACCTGCTGCAACAGCAGTGCCAGGATCAGCGATAATAGCAACAGGCATGGTATACAGGTGACCACAAAACGCAGTGTATTTTTCGCTGCAAGATTAAACGCATCATTTTTTATCACCTGCACGTAGTTACTGATCCCGACGAAACTGCCATCCACGGTCTGGAAAAAAGAGCGCCGCACCACATCTGCAAATGGGATCAGTCCAAACACCGATACTCCCAGAAATTCGGGCAACAGAAAATACCAGCCGGGATTTCGCTTTTTTCTGATTTTATGTCTTTTCATCCTCATGCCTTTCTCATAGCCTGCTGCAATCTCCCATCCTCTTCCTTTTTTACTGCTGCTCTGCAAGATACAAATTCACTTTCTTCGTGATCTCATTTACCGTTTCTTCGAGGTTCTGCTCTCCTTTTACATAGCTTGTTCCCCGTTCGATCACAAGATTCTGGATCGTACGGTCTGTGAGTGCTGACTGCTCCACTGCTTCCAGCTGCGCTAAAATCGCATCTGCTTCCTCCTGTGTCATGGAGCGGTATTCAATCGTATACATTTTGTCGCTTCCATCCCTGTTAAATGCCATACTTGTTTCCGTCCATCCCATCAATGCATTGATCTGATCCTTTAAAGCTGCCTCATTCACCGGGATTCCGTTGCTGGAAGCTCCTGCCTCTTTGCCGAGCAATGTTTTCACAAACGCTTTCCCTGCATCCTCATTGCCTCCAGATACCACACCTGCCTGTAAAAATGGGACATAAGAAGAAGTTCCACCATTCGACAACACCCCATAAACCGCTCCGTCCGTCGTACCGGCGCTCAACATCAACTGGAAATCCTCGACATCTGCAATGGTTCCAAATTCTACTTTACATCTCTCTGCAAATAAATCCATGCTGTCTAATGTTCCATAACGGTATCCATCGCACATTCCGCTCTCAAAAAAATTGCCATAGGATTCAATATCGCTGTGATCATCCACATCATAAATACGTTTCACCTGTGTCAGATAATCAGAAACTTTCGTTTCATCCAGACTTCCGTCCTCTTTTACCCAGTTTTTGGAATCTACATTGTAAAAATCAAGCAGTAACTCTTCCGCCATCTTCTGCTGTACCACATAAGTCGTACTTTTGTCCTTTGCCAGGGTTTCGATGCGGTCTGCAAGTGCCTGCGTGGACTTTCCTGCATCTACCGTCTGCTGATCTGACGTGATAAATGATACTAAGAAACGTGTCGGAATCGTATATATCTTTCCATCCTTTGTGCTGTCTTTCACAATGGAATCCACAAGTCCATCCGAAGCCTTTACCTCATCCACAACATCACTGATATCTGTTAAAATTCCTTTTTCCACATAGCTGTCCACCGGCATTCCATCTAAGATAAGCACATCCGGTCCATTTCCTGCCAGGATATCCGTGCTCAACGTCTTCAATGCGTCCTCTAACGTCACTCCATTATCATCCGTCATGCCAATTTCAAGGTTTACATAAATATCTGCATACTCCTGACGGAAAATAATGACCGCCTGACGCAGCGTATCGGAATCCTGCAATGCATAAATATTGAGTTCCTGATTCAGGTTGGCAGATGCGTCTGCATCGTAGGTGTAGCTGTAGAGTGCACCCTCCATTCCGTTATTTCCTGCCACAAAAAGATGCGTCTCATCCTGCATATACACTCCGTAAAAAATCGCACCGCTGTTGCTCAATGCAGTCTGCTCGCCCTGTACCAGCTCCTCCACAACTGCTCCACCTGTTGTATAGTGGAAAATTCCTTTATAATCTGCAAAAATAATACTGTTATCATTCTCCGCTTTTGCAAACGTCACCGGAAGTCCGGTATCGGTATTTCGATAAACGAGGTTATCATCTGAACAGATCTGCTCAGTCAATGCGGTCAGCTCGTCCGTCTCTTTTCCGGTTGTCGTGTCATAGCAAAGCACCTTGTCACTTGTGACGATATAGCAATTCGTTCCAACCACATCAAAATAAGGAATATAGGTATCCTCATCGATTTCAAATGTCACTGTTTTGCTTCCATCTGTACAGTCAATTCCATACAAACCGCCCAATGTATCGCGTACGATCAGCTGTTTGTTACTGTCAAATGCTGCAACTGATACAACGGCATCTTCTGCAGGCATTTCAATCGAAAATGTATGTGTGCTTCCGTCCGCGTCCACAATTGTAACCGGACATAATCCGTTTTCTGTGTAATCAAGAAACGCAACTGTTCCATCCTCTGCGACTGCGACATCGCTGTAAGAGATATCTTTCAGCGGTGTTGTCTCCCAGTTTCCGCCTCCATCACTGCTTTTTGCCACATAGATGCTATAATCTGCATCCTGCCCTACAACTTCAAGTGTTCCATCTGACAGTGCTTTGAACTGTAAAATGCTATTGATCTCTTCCGGAAGTGCTACTTTTGATTCAATAAATCTTCCTTTGCCGCCTCCTGCGCTGCCATCAGCATTCGTGCCACTGCTTTCTGTTCCATCTAAGCCTCCGCCTGCATTTTTTCCACAGCCGGTGAATATTCCTGCTATCAATGTCATCAGAAGAACTAAAACCATTGTGACAACTAGCATGCTTAGTTTTTGCCTGTTTTTTATCTTTGCATTTTTCATTTTGTTTTCATGACCTTTCTTTTTTTATTTTGCTTTTATAATTGCAGCTCCACAATCATTGCCAGAACAAGCAGCTGTTCCTCTGCTTTGGCATTCTACATGCAGCATTTTGCGTTTCTGGTTTTATCTTACAGAAGAAATCTTAGAAAAATCTTTAAATTTGGCTTTAATTGTTGTCTTTCATTTTATTTTTTGCATTGTATGTACGCTTTGCGTGTGTTATAATACATAAAATTATACGCAATGTGTGTATTTTGTGTATGATTGTTACTTCCTCCACAGGTGCATGCTACGCTGAAATTGCAAATATTTTTGGATCAAAAACAAACGTCATATTATATCAGGAGGTTTTATGGATAGTAGAGAATATTTAATTGAATTGAGAACAAGTACCGGCATGACACGCAGAGAATTCTGCGAATATTTCGAAATTCCTTACCGGACACTCCAGGACTGGGAACTTGGAAACCGCAAAATGCCGGATTATCTGTTACGGCTGATGGCTTATAAAGCTAAAATGGAAAAACTTGCAGAGGAAAAAAATTGATATCTTGACAATATGTTGTTTACAACATACTATAATATTAACGGAAAGAGGAATACTATTGTACGAAATCATTTTTTATGATACGGCGGATGGTAAATGTCCTGTTCAGGATTTTTTAGACTCTCTGGAACCTAAATTCCTTGCAAAAACATTACGGACAATTGATTTATTAGAAACAAATGGTCCATTATTAAGAGAACCTTATTCTAAACTACTTGAAAATGGAATATTCGAGCTTCGCACCAAACATGGTTCTGATATTAACAGAGTATTTTATTTTTTTATTATAGGTCAAAAAATTATTCTGACAAATGGGATTATAAAAAAGACAGCCAAAACTCCTAAATCCGCTATTGATCTCGCCAAAAAATATAAAACCGATTATGAATGGAGGCACCGTAATGAGCAATTATAAAGATTACAAAAAGAAAGTCCTGCAAAATCCTGAAATCAAATCAGAATATGATGCTTTGCAACCGGAATATGATATTATCCAGGCAATGATTGATGCCCGATTACAGCAAAACCTCACTCAAAAGGATTTATCTGCCAGAACCGGAATTACGCAAGCTGATATCAGCCGCATCGAAAATGGTACACGAAATCCAAGCTTAAGTATGGTCAAAAAACTTGCACATGGGCTTGGTATGCAATTAAAACTTGAATTTATACAGACTCCTGCTAAGTAATAATTTAACTGTTACATTTCAAAATAATCTACAAATTTAAAGATTTTTCTAAGATTTCTATGCTATACTCATCCTTATAAATCTCAGGAGACATTATTATGCGTATTTTATTGATCGAAGATGATCTGAATTTTTGTGAAACCCTGCGTTTTCAGTTGGAGCAGGAAGCTTATGAGGTGGATGTATGCCACGACGGAAGAGACGGTCTTGACCTCTTCTTACAGGACGCGCACGACATTGTCCTGCTCGACCGCATGCTCCCGACTATGAATGGTCTGCTCGTGCTGCAAAAAGCTAGACAGGCCGGAATTTCCACGCCTGTCATACTGATCACCGCCCTCGGCGAACTTTACGACCGGATTGAAGGGCTGGATGCCGGTGCAGACGATTACATTGTAAAACCATTCGCCTTCGAAGAACTGACCGCCCGCATCCGCTCCCTCGGCAGACGCAGCGGCAAATGGGAAGATGACAATTTACTTACCATCTGCGACATCAGTTATGACTGCAACGCGAGACTGCTAAGTGGATCTACTGGCTCCATCCGGCTCTCCGGTCGTGAGGGCAGATTGCTTGAAGTTCTTCTGCGAAGTTTTGAGCTCGTCATCCGCCGTGAAGTACTTCTTAGCCGTGTCTGGGGCGTGGATGCAGAAGTGGAGGATTGTAACCTTGACACTTACATCCATTACCTGCGCAAGCGGCTCTCCTACGTTGGAAGCACGCTTGCCTTAAAAACCATCCGCGGTGTCGGATATACGCTGGCTTCCTCCTGATCCCTGATTTTCCATATAAGATCATGAAGCTTCTGTATAGCTGCCGTTACTTTTCAATTATTTTATCCTTATTGCAATTTACAGATACCTTTTTTCACCATCTGCTTTATGTACATTATCAGGAGGTTTCTCATGTTTCCACACTTCACCTTTTCCGGCACAACCTATCAGGCTTTGCATCGCAAACTCACCTTATTTTGTACCTGCGTCACACAGATCATTCTCCTTGCCTTAAGTGCTCTGTGTGTTTTTGTTGCAAAAAAAAATATAAAGCAGGGAAACGAAACCGCTTTTCTCACAGAGACAAGTTCTGTCATTTCCCATTTGCAGGAGCAGGATGTCATCTCACACCAGTGGTTAAACCAGTTACAGGAAAACAGTTCTATCCAGATTTATCTTTATGAGAATGGGACTCCACTCTTTTATGACCAGTATCATCAGACAACTGCAGACGAGCAATTATGTGAAAATGCACTTCTCGCCGCAGAAGAGCTTACCGGGAACCCTCCTTTTTTCACGAAAAATAAAAGGCTTTCCTCGCATACGGAATATCAGTTCAACTCCGGCGATAACATTCCCTACATTGCATCCGTCGGCAGTATCCCAAAAGGCGGCAGCTACTTAAACTTTCTGATCCTGCGCTCGCTCGCCGAACAGTCTCACCAGATGCTGTCGTTAAGAATTATCGTGATCATTGCAAATATTGCCGCATTTTTACTGCTGTTTCTCTTTTTCCACTTCTTCATCCGAAAAATGTTAGAACCAGTCGAAACTGCACAGAAAAAGCAGACACAATTCATCGCCTCCGCCTCCCACGAGCTACGCACCCCATTAGCGGTTGTCCGCTCCAGCTTGGAATCCATTGAAAAATGTTCAAATGAAGCGGAACGAAACCACTTTCTCCATCTGATGTCCGAAGAGACCGTCCACATGAAACGTCTGATTGACGATATGCTGCTGCTCGCAAATTCGGATGCTGACACGCTCACCATCAAACCGGAAGCCTGCCAGCCCGATTTGCTGCTCTTAGACACTTATGAAAAGTTTGAACCACTGGCAAAGAAAAACGGGCTTCACCTTATCCTCACTCTGCCGGAAGAAATTCTCCCGGACTGCTTCTGTGATATCCACCGCACAGAACAGATTTTTTCCATTATCGTGGATAATGCACTCTGTTACACACCATCCGGTGGAAAAGTGACACTCTCCTGCCATGCTGAAAATGAAATGCTTTGTTTTCTATTCGAAGATACCGGATGTGGAATTTCAGAGGAAAAGAAATCCCATATTTTCGAACGATTTTACCGCGCCGACGATGCCCATACCGACAGAGAACACTTTGGACTTGGACTCTGCATTGCGAAAGAGCTCACCGAAAAGCAAAATGGGAACATCCAGGTTGTGGATGCTCCCATTTCCGGCAGCTGCTTTATGGTACAATTGCCATGTGCACTTTAATTTTTATGTGATCTCTACGCTCTCCTGTCAGGTTATATTTTTCCTGTTATTCCACATTTTTCAGTGCCTGATCCATCGGAATACGCTTGATCCTTCTGAAATCCAATACCATGACAAGCAGATATCCGATCAGTATAAACAGGAACATTTTCACATAGCCCATCGTGCTTATGCGAAAAGCGTACCATCCACTGTAGGAAAAGAGCATGATCCTCCAGACAGCCTTCATGATGACGACACCTAAAATCACGCTGACAACATCGATCACCACAAGAACGATGGTTGTAGACAACAGATATAAGCTTGCAATCTCCCGGTTCTCATAGCCCAGGATTTTTGTCATGGAAATTGCATTTTCGTTCTTCTCGATGATCAGCTTCGTGAGCAGGTAAATCAATACTGCGGATAACAGGATGCACAGATACTGGAAGTAGGTCATATAAGAGCCCATGGAATGATCGAGCTGATCACACATTTTCGTAATGTCATGTTCTGTGATGACGGTTGCGATTTCATCCTCATCAATATCTGTGATCTCTGAATCCGAGAGATAGCCTGTGAATGCATCACTGTCCATGTCAAAGATTTCACAATACTGCTCATTGGACAGAAATACTGCCAGCGCCTGACTGTGATCATAGATTCCTGCAACCTCAAACTCATACTGTTTGTTCTCATATTTTTCGTCAAGAACCACTGTGTCACCCACGCTCAGGCTGTATTTATCTGCATAGGAAGCAGAAATATATGCCTCGTTTCCTTTCAGGGCAGACAGGTCACTGATTTTCACATACCGGCTGTCATCCTCGATTCCGTAGACAGAAATCTCCTCATCTAACGTATCGCTCTTGTGCTGCAGAGATGTCATATTGAATTTCTCTGCATCCTTATTATCCGTTGTGATAATGTCTCCATCCTCATTCTCATAAGACTTTAACACATACTGATAATTCGTGAACATCATATCTGAAACATTGGATTTGTAATAGTCGAGCGTCTCCGGCATACCGACCGCCATTGCGAGCATAATGCCGATAAACCAGATCCCCACAAATAAAATCAGGTAATTCGTCACGTTCTGGAACATGATACGCAGGCGGAAACGGCTTAAAAAGCTCCATTTTGGCAGGCGCATCGCTTTTTTACGTTTTGTTTTTTTCAGATCATGGCGTAAAAACTGTAATGGTGTATGCCGCATCATTTTTATAATGACGATGAGATTGACCACAAGCATTAAAACAACCGGAATGATCGTTGTCTTGAAAAAGGCATCCGGGTTCCAGACTGTCTGATAAGTCGGAAGACTGTAGCTGTTATAATACATGCCGACAACCACATTTTTAAATACGGTATAGCCGAGGATATTTCCAACGCACGCTGCGAGAAGTGTCACGATCACCGGCATGGAAATATAATGTCTGACCAGTTCACCTCTCGTATAACCAGAAGCTCTCAATGTTCCGATCGTAGAAGCCTCCTTCACGATCGTATTGCTGATGGTCACTGCAAAAATAAATGCAATGATCACGATCAAAATATCCAGTAAAACACCACCCATAGCTTTGTCTGAACCCATATCATCCGTTGCAAAATTAATAGCCGGATTTGCATAGCGCGGCATATAGTCCTCTAACTCTTTGTCAGCACACACAACCTGTGTGAGCAGTGCTTTCATGAAATCATCGGATTTTGCTTTCTGCTCCACTTCATCTGCAGGAGTATCCACATAATTCCATGTGTAAGCATAATGAACAGTTTTATGTAAACTATCCAATCCTTCCTGTGTGACCATAGCCACATCGAATTTGATCGCATCAAACATCATATCCGTTGACTTCTCATGCAGTGTCGCATAATTGACATAGGCGATCAGTCCGACAACTTTGAACCTCTGCCCGCTGACAGAAATCTCATCTCCCACTTTGACGCCGACATTGTCTGCATGCATACGGTCAATTGCGATCTCATCCGCTTTTTCCGGAAATGCTCCGTCAAGCAGGCAGGCAAGATCCACGTTATCATTTTTTGCATAGACACGGATGTTTCCTTCTGCCTCGCCGTCGTTGTTGTAATCTTCCTCCTCATTTCGGAAGAAGTTCTCATATACTTTTACCGGAACTTCTGTAAAATCAGGATCGTTTAACTCATATTTTTCTTCTGCGTCAGCATATTTATCATCAATTTCCTTTACAATTTTATCCCATGCCTTGTCGTAGGCTTCCGGATAAGCCTTTTCATCCAACTTTTCGTCCAGCTCTTTTTTCGCTTTGTCAAGATAATACTGTCTGACGTCCGCTTTTGTTCCTGTCTCGATAGCAGAAAGTAACGTCTCATCTGCCTTTTTGTCCAGCTCAAAATGTCCATCCTCTAACTTATATTTTGTCACACCTTCATTTGCTGCAACGAGCATACTCTCATTTGCAACATACATACCGGAAACAAAGCCGATCGTGAGGATCAGGAATAATGCCACCACAAGATATTTTTTCCAGTCACCGAGCAATTCACGCGGAATACGTCTGATGAGTGGATTTTTAATTTTTTTCTTTTTCATAACTGCCACACTCCTTACCACTCAAGATCTGCTGCTGAAATCTTGTGCTCGTTCCTCTCGTTGTGGCGCACGGCTCCATCACGAAGTTTTATAACATGATCTGCCATGTTCTTGATTGCCTCGTTGTGTGTTACCATGATGATCGTATTTCCATATTTTTTGTTTACATCTTCAATCAGTTTTAAAATTTCTTTGGAGGTGTTATAATCCAAAGCGCCGGTCGGTTCATCGCAGAGCAGGATATCCGGGTTTTTCACGATCGCACGACCGATGGAAACACGCTGCTGCTGACCACCGGACAACTGATTCGGCAGCTTGTATCTGTGCTCGTAAAGTCCCAGCGTGTGAAGCAGCTCGTCAATGTCCAGCGCATTGTCGGAAAGATACGCTCCGACTTCAATGTTTTCCTTCACGTTCAGATTGGCGATCAGATTGTACATCTGAAATACATAGCCGAGATGTTTTCTGCGGTATTGGGTTAGTTTCTTCTCACTCATATCTTCGAGCTTATCGCCGTTGATCGAGATGTAACCGGAATCGGCACTGTCGATTCCTCCGATAATATTTAATAAAGTTGATTTTCCGGAACCGGACGGTCCAAGCAGAACGCAGAACTCTCCTTTTGCCACGGAAAAGTTCATTCCGCGCAATACTTCCTGACGTGTTTCTCCACTTCCAAAACCTTTTTTCAGGTCAACGATCTCCAAAAATTTTTTCTCTTCCTCTGACATAGTCTCCCCTTTTTCAAAAAACGTATTTGGCAACTGCCATTTTTGGTGTTTTAGTTAGTCGTAACTAATCTCAAGAGAATTATAGCACATGATATTGGGGATACAAGGAAGAGATATTGTTGTTGAGAAATTTTGTCAGTTACAACAAGAATTTTAATTCCATAAATATGATTGCACCATCTATATTTTATGCTATGATACTATTAGTTAGATTTCCATTTTTTACGATATGGAGTGTTTTTATGAATAACCAAAGCGTTATGATCCCTTTGAAAAAATATCAAGTGCTCCCAAAATCTATTGTCTTGAATAAATATAAACACAAAACATTCGAGGAACGCGTTGCTGAATATAACGGTGAAATTTCAGTTTGTGATTTTGATTGGGGAGAACCTGTCGGAAAAGAAATATTATAATTGAGAAACAAGGAGGCTTCCCATGACCGAAACCCTATCGAAAGCCTGGTCATTATTTGACGCAGGCAATTACACTGATGCAGAAACGCTTTATAAAGAATGTTATGCAAAGATTCCTTCCACCGACCATGACAATTACTGGCAGGTTCTCATGGGATTGATTTATGCAGAAAGCTTTCTAGAACATTTTGCAGAGGCTCGTACCTACGCTTCGCAGTTGATTTCGTGTGCAATTGATCACGAAGAAAAACACATTGCAATCCATCAGGCAGGCATGATCGAACGGATGGCTGGTGCGTATGACAAGGCTATGAACTTATTTTTACAGGAAGAAGCACTCATTGAAAAAAATTTCCCGGATGATGCACTTGCCCGCTCCGCAAATCTCTATGAGCAGGGCTATGTTTCCATGAAGCTTCATGATCTTCCTCTCGCAGAAAAAAACATGCTTTCAGCCTTAGATTTTGCTGAAAAGTCGAACGATCTTATCTCCATCGGCTGTGCTTACCGCGGTCTTGGGGAAATCCTGAAAGCGTCAGAAAAAGCAGAGGATGCGTCTGTCTATTTTGAAAAAGCTATCACCGCTTTCCAGAAAGCCGGAGATACCTACGGTGTGGAAGAAGTAAAAGAACTCATGTCAAAATAACATCTTACATAAATATACTTATGTTCACCACATCCGTTTTTAAATGAAACATGTTTTTCAAAAACACGCCGGCACCGATAATGCAGATTATTGCAGACTCACCCCACATAAAGTTATTTACTATATTGTTTCCGAGTGTACAAAAAAATCCAACGACTTATACATTTTTCATAATTTTCACCAGCCGACTCGTGCCAAGCCGGTCTGCGCCAAGTTCAATAAATTTTTCTGCATCCGCAAAAGAAGAAATTCCTCCGGCTGCCTTTACTTTCACGTTTGTGCCAACGTATTGTCTCATCAGTTCCACATCCGAAAAAGTAGCTCCTGCGGTGGAAAATCCGGTGGAGGTCTTAATGAACTCTGCGCCTGCACTCGTCACGATCTCACACATCTTGATTTTCTCCTCATCTGTCAGAAGGCATGTCTCAATGATCACTTTTAAGGTTTTTCCGCTGCATGCCTCATGGATTTTTCGGATTTCCTGCTCGATTTCATCATACCGTTTGTCTTTCAAAAATCCGATATTAATGACCATATCGATCTCGTCGGCTCCGTTTGCGACCGCATCCCTTGTCTCGAAAATTTTCGTCGCCGTTGTGTGGTATCCGTTTGGGAATCCGATCACTGTACAGATTGGCAGTTTCCCTTCAACATACTCTGCCGCCTGTTTCACATAACAAGCCGGGATACAGGCAGAAGCGCATCCATATTTTATTCCATCGTCTAAAATCTGCCGGATTTCCTCCCATGTTGCAGTCTGTGAAAGCAGTGTGTGATCTACTCTGCTTAAAATATCTTTTTTATCCATGTTTTTCCTTTCTACTGCCGGCTGTACAGGCATCGTATTGCTTACTCATCATGCGAAGATGTATTTCTTGATTTTCTGCTATGTTTTGCTTTCTCAATCTGCTGTCACTTCAGTATTTCATGTTCTTATGTCATTTCAACTCTGCAAGCAATGACGTACCAATCGTGCCTTCCGGCATCTGCACACCAAAATTATCTGCGATCGTTGCCCCGATCACTGCAAATGTATCCTGATCTTCAAGCTTTCCTGACTCCTTCATGGAAGGCGAATATGCAACAAACATCACCTGTTCCCTGGTGTGGTCTGTTCCCTTATAGGTTGGATCATTTCCGTGATCTGCCGTGATGATAAGAAGATCATCTTCCCGAAGTACCTTAAGAAGTTCGCCGAGTTTCACGTCAAAGCGTTCCAGTTCTTCTGCGTATCCTTTTACGTTTCTTCTGTGTCCCCAAAGTGCATCAAAATCTACCAGATTCACAAAGCAAAGTCCGGTAAAATCGCGCTCTGCGATCTCGATCGTCTGCTCCATTCCATGTACCGAGCTTTTGGACTTATTGGATTCCGTGATTCCTTCCCCGTCAAAAATATCCCGGATTTTTCCGACAGAGATCACATCATATCCGGCGTCTTTTAACGCATTTAATGCGGTTCTTCCATATGGCTTTAAGGCATAATCATGACGGTTGCTGGTGCGGACAAACTCACCTTTTTTCTTTCCAACATAAGGTCTTGCAATGACACGCCCCACTTTCCATTCATCTTTCATGGTAATCTCTC
>ERZ773185.2242-NODE-2242-length-12790-cov-2.854181_pt1 | contig 12790 bp, 35 predicted proteins | sample MGYA00580531_ERZ773185 | MGnify/ENA primary metagenome ERZ773185 (study PRJEB29015, sample SAMEA2737799) | human gut metagenome | biome: human gut; feature: human-associated habitat; material: faeces | place: China | collected 2012 ...
ATCAGATTCATTAAGAAATGTCTCTTGAAGTGTCTTAAATTACGATACCATTATAATATGAAGATATGAGAATCAGGTTCATTAATTGGCGAGATAGAGAATGTAAAATCAAATGCTTGTGTAATCATTCATATTCCATTAATTATCTATGGTATAGAGATAAAGAAGTATGTTTGAAATGTCCTAAATGTAATAAAGTAAAAAGAATCCAATTAAACGACAAAACATTTGAAACATTTTGTGAAGTATGGAAAGAGGAATGTAAGAATAGATGAGCAACGTAAAAATATACACAGTCGATGACGAAGAACCAAAGTGTAACAGATGTGATCATGTATGTGATTCAGATAAATGGTGTCAGAAATATTGTGGGGGAGCGCACAGTTGGAATAGATATGAGCGAATCGAATTTATCGAAGATGGAGAATAAAAATTATGAGACTTATTGATATAGAAAAATTGAAAGGTTGCGCAATAGTAAGACCACATACACATGAAGATATTATGGCAATAGAAAGTTGTAGTGAAAAAATTGCACATAAAGACATCCCAACTGCGTTTGATATTAATAATGTAATCAAAGAAATCAGAGATGAAAGTTTTGAAGTGCAAGTCGACGCAATCCCAGACACATCATTCAATGGGATTCTTACAGACGATGTTATTAGTATCATAAATGAAAACGTTAAAAATATAGAGTAAGAATTAGATACATATGCATGTAACGAGTAAATCACTCTTCCAAAGGAGACAGAATTTTGCAGATTTCAATATTAAATAGAAATATCAAAAATATAGAAAATATAGAATTTGTAGAAGAAGATAATAAATATTATATTAACTTATCCATGATTATCGAAACAGAAAGTTCTGTTGATAGATGTAAGACAAAACTCGAATTACCCAATATAGATACAATCAAAATATCTAGAGAAATGTGTGGTTATGGAACTTACGGAACTTTTATGGATCTTGGATTTGGAGATTTGAGATGCGTGGATGACAAAGTAGAGTATAAGAATATATATAAGAAAGAACATGAGATGACTCTTTCAGAAATTGAAAGAAAACTTGGATATAAGATTAAGCTTGTGAGTGAGAAGGAGTAGAGAATATGGAAAAGCCACAGAAACATGAATCAAGACCTTATTATGATCTAATCTGTGTATTAAATTATGTAGATAAAAAAGTCAAACGATTCAAAAATAAAATGTGGGATAGGTTGTGTGATTTAGGTTACATAAATAACGATACAACCACATCCATTTGGTTTGAAGGATTTTATTCAGATGTAGAAGATGAAGATATTATAGAAGGTCTTGAATATATGTTTGAAGAATTCCCGGATATAAAAAATAATGAAGTAGATTTCTGGATTAGTTGGTAATGGAGGAGAGAATACATATGTGTAACTACTGTGAAGAAAATTCTTCTGAATGTTGCATTTACATTGATCCATTATCCAATGATTATTACTTAGACATCGAAACTTCAGAATGGGACTATTACGATGATGGATTCGTGCATCAGAAAGAATATATTAACTACTGCCCGTGGTGTGGCAGAAAATTAAATGGAAGAAAGGATTAATAGAAGAATGAAATTATATGTCATAAGTGCAGATACATACAACGATTCATGGGGTTCTCAGATTAGTATGTTTGGAGTATTTGATGAAGAACATGTAGACATTGCGTTAAAAGGATTACAAGAAAAATACGATTACTATTTTGAAGTGAATGAAATAAGTCTAAATGAGTGCAACGAAACGTATCTTGGTGGCTATTTTGAGTAGATGAAACTGCGCTTTCATTTAGGGAATAATATTATGAAAATAAAATTTAAAAATGAAAATTATTTAGAACCTATCAAATCAACCGATATCAAAAGAAGTTATCGTGTAGATAAATTAAAGGAGTTTTATTTAAAATATCCTGATGTTTTTCTTGAGAATTATTTTGATATTGAATTGTTAGAATACCAGAAACTTTTTATTAGATTAATCGTAAGGGATACAGACAAGTGAAGAACGAATATATTTTAGCAAAATGTAACTGTGGTGGTGAAGTTGAGTTAAATCCATCAACTCCGTGGAACCAAGATCCATCAATTCACTGTACTAAGTGTGGAGGAATATGGAAGTACGGTACATATTCAGACGTGTTAACTGTCAAAGAATGAAACAAATTACATGGATTTATTAGAGAATAAAACAATATAAAAAAATTTAGGGAGGAACATTTAATATGAAAGAAAAGAATACGAACTGGAAAATTCCACTCATTATTGTAGTAGGAGTAATTGCTGTAATTTTAATGGGAATCTTTTGGGTACAGGGATTCCAGAATAAAGCAATTAATTACGAAGAACAGGTAAATACCGCACAGTCTGATATTAAAGTTCAGGAAAAACGAAGAGTAGATCTTGTATATAATCTTGCAGATTGTGTAAAACAGTATGATAAACATGAAGCGGAAACGTTGAAAGCTGTTGTAGACGGTCGTAGTTCCGGAAGTGCAAATATTGAAAATGTATCAACATCAATTGCAGCAGTGTCAGAAGCTTATCCGGAACTTAAATCTAATAAGAATTACAAACAATTAATGACTGAGCTTGCCACCACAGAAAATCTTATTGCAAATTATCGAGAAAATTACAATAAACAGGTTAAAGATTACAGAAGATATGTAAAAGGTTTTCCGGCAAGAACATTCTTAAATATGCTTGGATATGACAAACAGGATTATAAATTATTAGATTATAATGCTCCAAAAACAGCACCGCAGAATCTCTTCAATGAGGATTAATATATGAGAAAATGGAGTTTAGATTTTGGAGAATTTGAAATAACTCTTCGAGAGATATTGGCGAGTGTTTCTATCATTGCGGTAATGTTACTCATTGGCTTTGTGATTTCTGGAAAGATTTCACAAAGCAATATAGATGCAAATGAAAAATACAATAAAGCAATAAAAATTGAGAACGATAAAGATATGTTTCAGTATGGTATGGAGACAAATGTTGGTAATGCTTTTGTACATGGAAAGCTTAAGGCAGTTGATACAGTAACATTCCCTGAGATTGGTGGGGAATATATGTATGTTAAAAAAGTAGAAGAACATTATAACATGCATACACAAACATATACAACAACTGACAGTAAAGGGCACAAGCATACACACACCAGAATTTATTGGTCATGGGATTATGCTGGTGAAGAATCAAAAGAATGTAAAGAGATTAGTTTTTGCAACACTAAGTTTCCGAGCAAGAAAATAGCACACCCAAGTACAAGTTACATAAAAACAATCAAAGAGTCTAGCCACGTAAGATTTAAATATTACGGAACTGGAACAAAATTTAATGGAACAATTTTTGCAGAGCTAAAAGATAAAACAATACCAGACAATACAAGATTCTTTGTGAATACTAATATAGAAGAAACTATGGATGTATTAGTATCTGACGGTACATTCTGGCAAATTCTATTTTGGATTTTTTGGATTGTATTAACCGGAGCAGCAGTATTTGGATTCTATTACTTAGATAATGAATGGTTAGAGTAAAGAAAAGTATGATTCATGGAAGGAGAATATATGAATTTAAGTTATTATAATACAAAATTCCAAAGTTTGATTGATGAAGCAAGAAAAGATGGCTTTAAATTATCTGATAATGAATTTGTAAAAACAGAAGATGAAAAATTTCCTGTGATGGAAGTCTTTCTTGTTAATAATACAACATATGAAGATTCTGGACGATTTAACATCTATAAAAAGACAGTGAAAATATCACAAGAAGATTATGATAAAATAATTGCTCATGCAAAAGAAAATGATTGCAAAACAATTAAATGTGATTATAGCAATGGCGACGAGCTTATAGAAAGAATAATCTATAGTAATGATGAACCTAATATTGACTTTTCTATGTGTAGCATTGGCGGAAATATAAGTATTAGATACAATAGTTATCGTGTTTATAGTGATAATGATGAATGTGTGGATCTCTTCTTTACTAAAGAAAATGATGATGACGATTTCCCAAGAGGATATATTAGTTTTTATATTATGGAACGTCGTGATTTTGAAAAAGCAGAAAATGTAAATTTAAATTTAGAGAAATTCATGAGAGACAACAAGTAAACCGTTGTTTCATAAGGAGGAATATTTTGAAGATAGAAACTAATAATTTAGATATATTAATGAAGAATGTAGAAGTAGGAGAATGCTTTATATTCAAAGATAAGTTGCATATGAAAATCGACAACGGATCAGATAAAAGAAGCAAAGCGTAATGTTCAGAAGTATATGAGAAAACATAAAAGCGATGAAGATTTTATTGAAAATATCAGTGACGACTTTGTGATGGGATTTATGATTTCTCAGAGAATGGCATGGAGCGATTATGATAATGGGATTCAACCATGTTATCATAACAATTAAGGAGAGTAAAATATGGCAGTAATTGAAATATGCGATATTTGTGGAAAAGAAGTTTCAGATGCAAATGGCATCACAGTGAATTGCTCTGATTGGAATGGTTTAGAGTTTATTGCAGGAGTTCATCCTAGTAGAACAAAGAGAGAATATAAAATTCGGATCTGCGACAAATGCAAAGAAAATATTATTAAATATTGCAAGAAGAATACGAGGTAGAAATGACAAATACAAAAGAAATAACACGATTGTTAATGAGACATTACTTTAAAGGACGTTATTTTGATTTGCATAAAGATGATGTCATATTAAATACAATTCAAGTATATGAAATCAGAGACGGAGAGTTTGGAAGGCAAGTTCCCTTTGATATCCAAGTAGCTGGGGAAGATGAATATAGAATAGTTCCGAATTCATCTAATTATGAATTCTTTATTGCATATTATTGTCTTGTCAAAACAAGGAAAATTGTAATTAAGGCAGAAGATATCCCCAATAAGAACATGGATGGATCTATATCAATAAGCTTTGATAAAAATGGAACTGTTATAAATTAAGATGGAGATACAATTATGAAGAAAATTAAAGGAATTATATTTGCAGCAGGATTTGTATTATGTGGATTTATTGCCGGATCTTGCGTAAATACTGTTGAAGCAGGACAAAAAGATCCTTTTGAATTTAAGCCTGTCGATAACGACAATAGTGATTTGCAAACATATATCATGACAGATAATAAAAAAGATATGGAATATATTGTTGTTACCGGGTGGACATACGGACAAGGACAAAGTGTTGCAATTACACCTAGACTAAATAAAAATAAATAGCATGAAACGAAATGAAATATGTTTTTCAATGAGAGGTGGAGAATGAGTCGAATTATTACGCATGAAAAATGTGACCATTGCAAAAAAGAATACAAAAATTTTCACATAAGCTTTGGTCATCCAGACCATGATATCACATGGAAATGGAAGTGTGATAAGTGTGGAAGTATAAATGAAAGATTAATCAAAGCTTGGAAAGTGCCTGATGATTTAGGTTGGATTAATTTGAAAGATTTGGAAGAGGATTAATATGAGTATACTTTGGTTTATGTTTATAATGTTTTGTTATGGCAGTGGAGCAAAAGTTACAGATCTTAATCTTCTGATGGTTCCGGTATTTTACATTGGAGATTGTATTCTATTAACAAACAGGAGGTAAGGTAATGACATTTGAGACAAGTAAAAGATTAGATAATTGGTGCAAAAGACATCAAGAAAATGGCTGTGTGTCACATGCAACAGCCGGTGAACAGTTTGTATATAAATTCTTGCCAAGCGGTATTGTAGAATGCCAGACTGTTAAATGTCTTTGCTGTGGCAAAGAATTCACAGATTATGTAGATTAAGAAGGAAATAATATGAAAAAATTAGAACCAGATTGGTGTAAAAATGCTTTAGATAAGGAATATAAAGTATGTTATGAAACAGAAAAGGGATTAGAACAATGGGTTAGAGCAAAACTCGTTAATTATTATTGGGGTAATGTAATTCTGTATGATGATAACAAAAATGAAATTTATCACATTCCATATTCAGGTTTGAAATGGATATTACCTTGCAAAGAAAAAAGAAAAACATAAGAGAGAAGCTGTGGTGATAAAAATGGACAGAAGTTTTATTGGCAATCTGAACGAAGTAGAAATACGACACGCAAAAAAGGGTTGTATGTGTAAGGTGTGCGACAGAGAACTAAATGATGATATGATTGTATATCTTAGATCGTGTCGCCTACATGGACAACCATATCATATATGCATTCCTTGTTGGAGGAAGATTAACGCATTAGTCAACATCTAGGAGGTGAAAATATTGGCGGTAAGCAATGATTCTTATTATAAACCAGACGAAGCCTTGCATGAATTACAGATGCAGGAAACTATTATGAAAGCATTGGTTGATGTACAAGTAGTGTTGCGAATTCTAGTGGACAAAGAAATTGTAACTCGTGAAGAAGTGCAAAAATATAGAAATGAAGTAGGCAATAGTCCAAAGTATAAGCCCGTATTAGATGATATTCAGAGGCAGAAAAGAGGATTCCAGGCTGCAAAAGATAATCCACAAGAATATCTAAAAGCTATCTTCAATGCAAAGATGAATGGAGATATTAAATAATGAAAGTGATATATAAAAAATGGTTTGGAAATACATCAAAAGTATTTTCTATTATAAATTATAAAGATTCTTGGAGGAAAAACGGAAATAAACCAAGAATAGATTTTTTCAAGAGAAAGAGTGGAAACAAATGTTTTGATGTTTATCTTATTATAGGGTACACCATATTTAATTATTGTAATTACAATCTTTGATACGAGGTAATTAAAATGAAGTTTTATGTACAATATTTTCCAATCACAAAATCATTTGGATATATAACAAATGCAGATAATATTTCGTTGGATTCATTTTGTGAGCTTGTAAGAATTTCGGACGAATTTTGTCATTCAATTGTTATGTCTGTATTTGCTAATTCAATTCGTGATGTAGAAAATGATGTTAATGATTATTTTAAAACAATTTCTTAGAGCGTTTCAGCTCAATAATTTCCAATTGGACAAGAGAATAAAGTAAATGAATGGTAGAAACCACAATTTCAAAAAGAAAGGAAAATTAAATAATGGATATTAAATTCAACAATATTGATACATACGAAATTACTTTAAAAGAAGGTATTAATTGGTCTATTTGCTGTAATAATATTACGAGTTGTAAACAGCATTTCTTAGATTATATATCAGCAGAATTTGATAGAATCGTAAACAAGAAACTTGGTGATTACGGTTTCATTAAAGAAAAATAAGTAGAAATTAATTTTTCAACGGCTGGCTCTTGTAATTGAGAGTCAGTCATTAAAAAGGAGATAGCATGTACGAAATGAAAAATGGAACACTGTTCTTTCAAGATAATGATGGTAACAATGTTCTTGCGCTAGATAATGTAAATGAAGTTGTGCTGACTTCAGCAACTGAAGAAAGAGATATTCTTGGAAATGTAGAGAATATAAATATAAAGAAAGGTGAAACAACATTATCATTCACCAGTACAATTGAAAAGGAAACTTTATTTAAAGTATTGGGAGTAGATATATCTAAGACTCCAGATGCATATAAAATTCAAGTTACAAAACCAGTTCAAAGACGAAAACATAAAAAGAAAAGAATTAATAAAAAATGGTTAAAGAAATATGGCTACAAAATATTGGTAGACTTCAGAGATGGATGGCATATTAAATCATACGCAGATGGACATTATGAATTTGTAAAAGGAGAAGATTAATGGAAGAACTTAATTTAATGGAAGGACTTAATGTAAATTTTAAAGAATTAGAACATATGGATTTAGACAAAGCGAAAGAAATCGTAAGTCATTTCGACAACGAAGATGATTTTGAAGAACTTGGAGCAACAATTGATGGTGTTGAATATGGATTAGACATTGTTGACGAGAGCAATTGGGACGACCAAGGTAAATATCAGTACAAAGATGTGACAGGTATTTTGTGTGAGATCTTAGAAGATGGTTCAGTTACTAAGTATGATATTGCTGTTACACAATACATCACAAGGTCAGGTTCTTATTTCTCAGATTATTATTATGACTACGATCCATTACAGGTTGACCAGTTAGTGCAGAAAGTAATTCCACAGCAGATTATTCCAGAGAGAACTATCATTGTTTTCGCAGAATAGAATAACAACGAGCAAGCTGTTCAAAAAAATATGAGAGCGACAAATCATGATTATTTTAAAATCTATCGGCTATTCCATAGTCGGTTTAATAACATTTGTTTTCTTATTTTTCTTTTTTCTCATTTATGACAATCTCAAAAAAATAGTAAAGAAAAATAAATATGCAGATAAGACAGTAGCAATTGCAATAAATTTATTTTTTATTGTCATTTTGTTATTTGGATTTTGCTTAATAGGACATGCGGTTTGTAGATCCATCGGATTATAAAAAAGGAGTGATTATATATAGCAACTTATACAAGTAGAGAGATAATGAGAGACTTCAAGCCTGGTGATAAAATCTGGGCTTGCTCATATGAATTTGACAACAAAAAGACAGTAAAAAGTAATGTAAAACCAACATTAGGAGTACTTACAGATGGATGGAATGATGTAACAGGCAATAATGTATGTTATTTTACAACAATAAAGAAAGATGGATCTCCGTCAAGATCAAAGAAAGTTTGTCCACAAGTAAGAGAATATGCTGATACTGAAGAAGAATGTATTGAATTATACAACAGTCTCGTACAGAAGAAGATAGATTACTTTCAACAGAGAATAGAAGAAGTGAAAAAAGAATTTATCAAGGAGGATTTTGTATGAAAACAGAAGTAAATTTTGAAGAAATGGAATCATTTTATAATGATTTGTTAGAGGTTCAGAAAAAACATCTACCGGATTGTACCATCGGATCATTTCTAATTGGCTTTCTAAATTTCGTAAGTTTGAATTGTAGAAGACCAGACTTTATCGATAATGAAGCATTGAGAATGTGCTTACCGGCATATGCAGCGCAGTTAGAAGAGGAAAAGAAAAGATGAAAAAAGTAGGAAAATGGATGAAAAGAAACTATGTGATGTTTGTTACATTTGCAATTTTATTTCTTATGATTGCATTTTGGATTGCAAATTATAAATGTTCCACAACGATCCTAGCAATAATTGGAAGTTACAAACTAGGCGATTGGCTTGGCAGATTTTCAGTGTGGGCAAATGACAAAGTTTTAGGAATTGAGGAGGATTCAAATGAAGATTGATGAAAATGTAATTTACAAAGAAGCATATGAGTCTATGAAAGACGTAAAAGATTGGTGCTTTGAACCTGACGTATCCGGCAAAGAAGTTGGAAATTTCATTGATGGAATCACATTGGCAAGAAAATTATTGAATACATTGGAGGAAGATTAAAATTGGGAACAGTAATTATTACAGAAGATACAACAAAACATCCTATCACTATGATTGGACGATATGCAGGAGTATGTTGGGGAGCAAATACATCTGACAACGAAAAAAATTACAAAAGAGGGTTAGATTGTATTGAAAGTGAACACGGAAGAACATGGGAATTCCCAGATGTGTATGCTATTATTGACGGTTATTCAGCAAAAACCATTCGTGAATGGTATACACATGTAGGAGGTTTACCTACTAGATTACAAGCATCTACAAGATATATTGATTATTCAAAAAATGATGGTTTTAAATATGTTACTCCACCTACTATCGAAAAGAATTTAAAAGCGTATTATGAATGGGTTGATACAATGTCTTATATTAACGATATGATTAACAAACTTATCAATGTATACAACATTCCAGTTGAAGATGCGACAATGGCATTACCATTATCATATGAAACAAAAATGGTTGAAAAGCGTAATTTTAGAAACATTGTTGATATGTCAGCACAGAGAACTTGTTCTAGAGCGTACTGGGAGTATAGAAATCATTTAATGAAAGACTACCTCAATGCATTGAAAAATTATTCGGAAGAATGGAATACATTAATTGATATGACATGTAAACCAAAATGTGAGAAAACTGGATTTTGTACAGAAAAGAATACATGTGAAAGAAGACCAAGAAAAGGTGAATAGCCAATGCAAAAACAATTAATATTAGTTGATAATGAAATTGAAGAGTATGAAGAATTGGGAAAAACTCTAGAGTATTATCGAAAGAAATGTAAAATTTTGGAAGAAGCAGTAGCGAAGCATGAAAGACGAGAAACACCTGAAAGAAAAATATTTTGGAAGGGTTTTCGGCACTGTCCAATATGTGATTATGTAGTTGATAATAAAGTACCATCCCAAAATTATTGCGATAGATGTGGGCAAAGATTATGGAAAGAAGGTACAACACATGAGAGAACCTAAAAGATTGCCACCATTATATATGCATCTGTTATGTATGCATTCTATCTATTATCCTGACATGAGAGTGTGCCAGTTCCTTGATAACTTCTTCAGTTTTCTAAGAAAAAAAGGATTAGATCCATTCTTTGTTGAGGACGATGAAGAAAAATTTAAGGATTATGTAAATGAATTTGTCGGAAGGAGTAGGTAGATGAACGATGTAAAAATGATAAAAGAGCTTGTTGAATTGTTAAATAAGGCATCTGAAGCATATTACAAATATGACAATCCGATTATGTCTGACAAACAATTTGATGATTTATATGACAAACTTGCTGCTTTAGAAAATAAAACAGGCATTATTCTGAATAATTCACCAACACAAAATGTTGGAGGAGAAATTATACCAGAACTAAAGAAGGTACAACATACAAGACCGATGCTTTCTTCAGACAAAACAAAAGATATTTCAGAAATAAAGAAGTTTGTTTCTAAGCATCCATGTATGATGAGTTGGAAGGAAGACGGCTTAACTGTTGTACTAAGGTACAAAGACGGTAAATTTGTGCAAGCAATTACAAGAGGATCTGGTGGATTAATTGGGGAAGATGTAACACATACAATGAAAATGTGTTCTGACGTTCCAATGAGACTTCCGTATTGCACTGATATGCAAGTCAGAGGAGAATGCCTTATCTCTTATGAAGAGTTTGATAGAATTAATAGTGGTTTGGTTGAAGGATATAAAACACCTAGAAATCTTGCTGCCGGAACGGTTAGACAGTTAGATTCTAATATCGTAAGAGAAAGAAAACTTACATATAAAGCATTCGAATTAGATCAGGAAGATACGTTATCTAATCCAGATACGTATGACCAAATTATGACAGTGGAAGAATCTTTTAATTATCTGGAAGAATGCGGATTTAATGTCGTAGAACATATTCTTGTAGACGAAAATAATGTAGAAGAAATGATTGAAAAATTTAATCCAGAAGAATATGAGCTTCCCGTGGACGGACTTATTTTTAAGTATAACGATGTATTTTATGGCAATTCATTGGGAAAGACAGCAAAATATCCATTAGATATGTTAGCACTAAAATGGGAAGATGAAGTATTTGAAACAAAATTGTTTAACATTGAATGGACTATGGGAAAGGTTGGAAGTCTTTGCCCAACAGCAATTTTCTCTCCTGTGGAGATTGATGGAACAATAGTTGAGCGAGCAAGTCTTCACAACGTATCTGTTATGAAATCATTATTAGGACATCCCTATGTTGGACAAACAATTGGTGTATATAAAAGCAATATGATAATTCCGCAGCTTGCATGGGCAGATAAAGATAATAATTACAATCCAAGTAGAGAATATTTAGATATTCCAGAAACATGTCCCGTATGTGGAACACATGTTAATATCGTAAAAGACAAAGATTCGGAAGTCCTTATGTGTGAAAATCCTGACTGTAGTGGAAAATTATTAGGAAAAATTTCTCATGCATCTACCATTCACGCATTAAATATCGTTGGATTTTCAGACGAAACAATTCAGAAATTCATTAATCTTGGTTGGTTAAAATCAATCAGAGATATCTATTACCTTAAAGACCACAAGCAACAGATGATTGTTCTTGATGGATTAGGTAAGAAATCAGTAGAAAAACTCCTAAATTCAATTGAAAAAAGTAGAGATATTGATCTTGGAAGGTTCATTAATGCATGTTCAATCCCGTTATTTGGATATACAAATAGTAAACAAATTGCTAAATACTGTGATGATGATTTTGATATTTTTGCGAAAAAGCTATCAGAAAAATCAGGAGCATTTAATCATTTAGAAGGAATCGGAGAAGAAAAGAGTAGATCTTTGGATAAATGGTGGAATGAACACTGTTTATCTTGTGTTAAATTCGCAAAAGAGCTGAGATTCGCAAAGAAAGAAATTGTAGAATCAGATATTGATTTATCCGGAATGTCATTTGTAATCACTGGCTCACTGAATAAATTTAAAAACCGTGATGCTCTAAAGGAGAAAATCGAATCTCTTGGAGGTAAGGTTGCTGGATCAGTCAGCTCAAAAACGACAGCACTTATTAATAACGATGTGGAATCAACCTCATCCAAAAATAAGAAAGCAAAAAGTTTGGGAGTGCCAATCTTGTCTGAAGATGATTTCATTGAAAAATATTTGGGAGGTGATTCAAATTAGAGAGTATAATATCAAATTACCAACTTTAGACGATATTAAAGAGTTTGTAGACATTTCAAACACGTTTTCTGACATAAATATTGATTATTGTGTTGGAAGATACATTGTTGACGGAAAGTCGATCATGGGCATTTTATCGTGTTTTCAAAAAACCGCCATTTTACGGGCTTTTTCGGTGGTCGAAAATTCGTTAAATTCGTATGAAAGACGCATTTCAAAGTGGT
>ERZ773185.2243-NODE-2243-length-12783-cov-5.146684_pt1 | contig 12783 bp, 9 predicted proteins | sample MGYA00580531_ERZ773185 | MGnify/ENA primary metagenome ERZ773185 (study PRJEB29015, sample SAMEA2737799) | human gut metagenome | biome: human gut; feature: human-associated habitat; material: faeces | place: China | collected 2012 ...
CATGTACGGATGGATCCTCTTCCAGGAAACCTGTGCCTTGTGAACTGCGTTAAAAAGTTTTGCCGCACTCGATGATTTTACCGAAAGTTTGGTAAAACAGGTAAGAAATGTGGTAAATGCCGCAACATCCCAGACTCTCCAGCCACTTCCAAGCACGTTTTTACTTCCAAAATATAAAATGAAAATGACACCCGCCATCGAGATGACACGGTAGATCGGCGGAAATGCCGCGCTCCATATATTCGCCCGCACCGCAGATTTTTCGTAAGCTGAAAGATTTTTCTCATACGCATCTTTTCGCTCCTGCTCGCATCCATAAACACGATAGGTGACCGCATTGGATGCCCGGTCTAAGGTGGCGGCACTTAAGATCCCGGACTGCTCCTTATAGGCTGCCCCGGTTCTCTGCACAATTCCTTTCATCTTCTCTGCCAGAAAATACGAAACCGGCGGGAACAGCATGCTTAAAAGCGCAAGTCTCCAGTCATAAAAGAGAAGCATTCCGGCATATGCAAGCAAAGCTACCCCTGTATCAAATATCTCCGTGGTAAATTTCCGCATGCCCTCCGCACAGTCATCCACATCCAGAATCGCTTTTGTCATGACATTTCCGGCGCCTTCCTCTTCCAGTTCTGCCCGGCTTTTATGCACAAGGCTGTCATACAGAACATGTTTCATGCGCCGGTTGACATTGTTTGCAAAACGTCTCACATAAAAACGCTTGATATATCTGGAACTCTGCACCACTGCGATTGCGATCACATAGGCTGCGACCAGTTTTCCCATATCAGGAAATCCTGCCCTGCCGCCAAGGATATCCACCAGACAGCCCGCCATTTTTCCCTCAAACCATGGCCCGGCAAGGAGTCCTAAATTGTAAATCAGCCCGGAGACTGTCACCGCAAGAAGAACTTTCCACTCCATTTTAAAATAGGAAATCACATGGTCTGCCTCAAATTTTTGTTTTTCACTTCCAGCATTTTTTCTGTCGTACTTATCACTCATCTGACTCACCATCCATTTCCATCCTGTCGTCTGAACCGGACTGCACGAGTTTTGACACATCGCAAAACTCTGCCCGCCGCTGTTCCTTCGACCGCCAGTAAAGTTTATCTAACGTCTCAAGAAATGCCGCTTTTTCCTCCTTGGGCAGCTCCGCTAAAAGCCACTCATAAAACACGCTCTCAATGGACGCCTTTGAATTTTTTAACTGTTCCGCTTTCTCTGTCGCATACAAAAGCTGGCTTCTTCCATCCTCCGGGTTCGGTTTCCGGTAAAGATATCCTTTGCTCTCTAAATTAGCCGCACGCCTTGCAGCAGCCCCTTTATCAATCTTTAACTGCTCTCTGACTTTCGCCTGTGTGACGCCGGGATTGTGCCGGATGAAATGGATAAAATCAAATTCTGCCGTTCCGATTCCTTCCTCTTTCATCATCTTTAATGTAAACTTCCCCGCTTCACGCGCGATCTTTGTGATTTTTCTTCCTGACTCGTCCATTGCGATCTCCACTCCTAACCAACTCTGAAAATTAAAATCTAACTTATGACTTTCCAATTAGCATACAAAAAATAGATGTACCTGCATCTAACCAGATGATAGTACATCTATTTTTGTGTGTCAATTTATCTTTTTCTTACTTTGCACAGGAAAAAACTTTTTCCTGATTTGATTCATCAATGAAATCTTTCTTACTTCTCACTCCAGATTTTTCTATATTTCATAAAATAGTAAATACTCATGATCATACTGAGTATCTCGCCCGTTGTGATCGACAGCCAGACTCCGTCCATTCCAAGCAGATTTGGTAATATCAGTACCGGCAGCAAATATCAATATGCCAGTACACTAGCCCATGTTTCTGCTATTTTTACTCCATCTTCGGCAGCCCTGCAAATCCCACTGCAAGCTCTTCATCGGTCGGAATATAGTCTGTCATCTCTCCATTGTTAAACTTCTCATATGCAACCATATCAAAATAGCCGGTTCCGGTAAGTCCAAAAACGATAGTCTTTTCTTCTCCGGTTTCTTTACATTTCAACGCCTCGTCAATGGCAACACGAATCGCATGAGAACTCTCCGGTGCCGGAAGGATTCCCTCTATTCTTGCAAACTGCTCTGCTGCTTCAAATACAGAAGTCTGCTCTACACTCCTTGCCTCCATCAGTCCGTCATCATAAAGCTGTGACAGAGTTGAACTCATGCCGTGATAGCGAAGTCCTCCGGCATGGTTTGCAGATGGAATAAATCCGCTGCCAAGTGTATACATCTTTGCTAACGGACAGACCCTTCCGGTATCACAGAAATCATATGCATAGCGGCCTCTCGTAAGACTCGGACAGGATGCCGGTTCGACTGCGATAAATTGATAGTCTTTTTCACCACGCAGCTTTTCTCCCATAAACGGAGAGATCAGACCCCCAAGATTGGAACCGCCGCCTGCACATCCGATAATGATATCCGGCGTAATATCATACTTTTCCAGAGCAGCTTTTGTCTCAAGTCCAATGACTGACTGATGTAACAATACCTGATTTAACACACTTCCCAATACATAACGATATCCTTCTCTCGTCGTTGCAGCTTCTACTGCCTCGGAGATTGCACAGCCAAGACTTCCTGTTGTGCCCGGATGCTCTGCTAAAATCTTTCTGCCGACTTCTGTTGTCTCAGACGGTGACGGGGTTACACTTGCTCCATATGTGCGCATTACCTCACGGCGGAATGGTTTCTGTTCATAGGAAACTTTTACCATATAGACTTTACAGTCAAGATCAAAATAAGCACACGCCATAGAAAGTGCAGTTCCCCACTGTCCAGCACCTGTCTCTGTTGTCACACCTTTTAATCCCTGCTTCTTTGCATAATATGCCTGTGCAATCGCAGAGTTTAATTTATGGCTTCCACTTGTATTGTTTCCCTCAAATTTATAGTAGATCTTTGCCGGAGTCCCCAGTTTTTTTTCCAGACAATATGCTCTCACCAGTGGTGACGGACGGTACATGCGGTAAAAATCACGGATCTCCTGTGGAATATCGATGTATGGGTTGGTATCATCGAGTTCCTGTTTTACCAGTTCATCACAGAATACATGCCCCAGTTCCTCCGCGGTCATCGGTTTTAGAGTTGCCGGGTTCAAAAGCGGTGCTGGTTTGTTCTTCATATCAGCGCGCACATTGTACCATTGTGTCGGCATCTCATTCTCTTCCAGATAAATTTTATACGGTATTTTCTTTTCGCTCATCTTCTCCTCTTTTCCGCAACTTTTATCGTTACTTTACTGTTATGATTCTCTGATTCATGATTTTATCTATATTTTAGTATGTTAGCACATTGAAGTGTCGCAGTCAATAACTTTGGATCTTAATATCGGCATCGACGAAAGCCGTAACACCTGTTTACCCCAAATTGCGTTTCTTTTTATTCCACTCTTGCAACACTGCTGACACCCTCCGGCGTCCGCTGCTTTGTCACAATTATTTTTTTGTCGATCTGGTCTTTTAATTCAGATACATGTGAAATAATTCCTACCAGACGATTTCCCTCGGTGAGCTGCAGCAATGCTTTTAACGCCTGTTCTAAGGCATCCTCATCGAGTGATCCAAATCCCTCGTCCACAAACATGGAATCCATACGGATTCCACCCGCATAAGACTGTATCTCATCCGACAGTCCAAGCGCAAGTGACAATGATGCCTGGAAAGACTCCCCACCGGAAAGCGTCTTTACACTGCGCTTTGTCCCGTTATAATGATCAATCACACAAAGTTCCAATCCTGCTTTTTCCTTGCGGCTTCCTGTCTCTTCCTCACGTTTTAATTCATACTGCCCGCTGCTCATCGTAAGCATCCTCCGGTTTGCTCGGATCAGTATCCTGTCAAAATAAGCCATCTGCACATAAGTTTCCAGTTCAATCTTTGCCTTACCGTTTAACATTCCACTTGCCGTATCGGAAAGAGATTTCATCCAGACATACTTTTGTTCGGTCTGTGCGATATCTTTTTGTTTTTTGTTGACATTTTTACAGATTTCCCTATTAGTACAATAAGATGTATATTTTGAAGCCCTGTTTTCTTCCATCTCATTTCTTTTTTCACGCAGTTCTCCCGCCTGCTTTTCGATCTCTTCTTCCGGAAACGATATTGCTTTCTCTGTTTCCTCAATCTGACGAAGCAGCATCTGAATGACGCCCTTTTCCGTCTCTCTGCTTTTTTCGTAATTATGATACGCTTCTCTTGTCTTTTCTCTGTTCTCTTCTAAATTTCTTTTTTTCAGGGTAAACTCGTTTATCTGTGTCTGTACCCCCTCTTTTGTTACATCCTTTACCTGCTCTTTCAGCTCATTGAGACTCTTTTCTTCATTTGCGTACTCTGTCTGCAGACGTACCAGCTCCTGTTCTGCCACATTGATCTGGTCGGCAAGTGTTTTTATTTCTGTTTCATCGAGCGGAATCTTTTTTTCTAAGGCAGTCTTTTTTCGTTCGTCTTCCTGTTTTTTGGAAAGTTCCGCTTTTTTCTCATCGGCTGCTCTTTGCAGCATAGTAATCACAGACTGTACATGGTATGGTTTTGCATCAAAATCTTCTATTGACAAAACCTGACTCCCATCAGCGTTTTTTATGGTCTGTAATGTATTGACATCTGTATCTCCAGTTAAAGTGCTCTGATTACATGTAATTAAATTACATGCAGATTTTATATCGTCACTGATCTGCTTTTCGGCAATTTCCCTGTTTCCGGTCAATTTTGCAATTTCTTCCTGAATACTGCTGATTGTTCCTCTTATCTTTTGTATTGTTTCTTCGCTTTCTTTTAATTCATCTTTGATCTGCTCTGCACGTTTCCTGTTATTTTTTGCCTGTAAAAACTGCGTGTTCCGTTCGTTTTCAATCTGCATAAGCTGTGCAAAAACAGTTTTTTGATCCTCTGTCTGCTCTATGCCAGTTCCACAGTCTGCAACGTTTTTCTTCCACTGCTGTTTCTGCTGTGTGCACCGTTCTGTCGCCGTGGCAAGCATCTGTCCAAGATTAATGTTCTGTTCGTTTAACATAACCAGTTCATCCTGCGCAGACTGCATCTGTTCTTCTAATACATGCTTGACATCCAGATCCTTTTTCGCTTTTTCTTTCTGATCTTTATATTCTTCCCTTCTCGCCTCATCAGCACTCTTTTGCCTTTTTGTCTCCGTCTTTATTTCATTTAAAGACATTCTGACATCAGGCTCACCAAGCAGTTCTCCTGCATCCTTTAGGACTGCTGACATTTTCTCATTTTCCTGTGTCACGAGCTGATGCGCTTTTTCACTCAGTCTGCTGACTGACTCCCTTGCCTTTTCATCCTCCGCTTTTGCCTGTTTTAACACTTCCCGATCCGGAGTTTCCTGTGGTATGACTGCCAGTGTCGGATGATGTATGGCTCCACAGACCGGACAGGGTTCGTCTTCCTTTAATCCCTGCGCCAGCATTCCCGCCTGTGCATCCCAGAATTGCTGTTCTATCCTCCGGTATTGTTCACTGATCTGTTTCTGCTCTGCGGCTGCTTTCTGATACTGTTTTTGAGTTTTCTCCCTTTCTCTGCTGACTTTCTCCCAATCCTCTAACCTGTTTTCCAGCTCTTCGAGCCTGCGTATCCTCTCTGATACTTCCAATATTGCTTTCTCTGCCTGTTCTCCCCTGCTGTCTGCACCGGAAAGCTGCTCCCACGTTTCTTTTTGCTGCTGTAAGTCCCTGCTTTTTACCTCATATGATTTCTGTACGTTTTCCAGTTCTGTACCAAGTCTCTTTACTTCTCTTTCTGATGTGTTCAACTGTTCTGCAATCTCTGTCAGATCCTGTATTTTCTGTCGTATTTCTTTTACTTCCTTCTCATAGGCAATCTCCTGTCCTGCCGCATCCTTGTTCTGCTCCTGTTCTTCTTTTAACAGTTGCCGCTGTTCTAAAAGACTGTTTTCTGTTTTCTTTTTTAAATCAAGTTTTTCCTTTTGATCTGAAATATGCTCCTCCAGCGCACGGCTCCTGTCTCTCTGATTTTTCAGCGTATCCATTTTTTCTGTGATCAGTCGCATTTCATGCTCTATGCGTTGTATTTCCGCAGTAATGCCCTCATAAGATTTTAAGGTCTCTTTTTCCTGCTGCAGTTTTCCCTCCAGTTCTGTTCGTCTCTGTTCATCCTGCTGCTTTTTCTGAACCTTTTCTTCCATATCCTGGTGCTTCTTTTCCTGCGACAGACCAATTTCCTGTATTTTTTCAAACAACACCAGCTTCTGTTTATATTCTTCAATCGTTCTGCCTAATTTTTCACAGCATTCCGCTTCCTCTCCTGCCCTGTCCATATCCGCTTTTGCCTGCACCAGAAGCGCTTCTAAGTCCTTCAGCTTCTGCTGTTTTTCTTCCAACAACCGCCTTCTGTCTGCATTTTCACGCACTTTCCCGCTAAGTTCATCCATATTTTTTATCTGCTGATCCAGCGCCTCTTTTTTATTTTGCAGGCACTCCAACGCAGATTCTTCCGCTTTACAAAGTTCTTCTAAAAGTGAGATTCCCTCCTCGATCCTGCCGTCAAATTTTTCCTTTTTTAAAAGATTTATTTTTTCTGCGATCCTTGTCCCTTCTTCATCCAGAGAGTCACTTTCACAGACAATTCCCTCCATATACTGATTGATGCTACGCCGCAGTTCATCATATTCTTTCCACTGTTTTTTTACGGCATCTTTCAGTTTGTCCTGCAGCACACGATAAATATCCGTCCCGAATATCTGACGAAAAATCTTTCCTCTCTCCTCCGTGTTGGCAAACAATACTTTCTGAAAATCCCCCTGTGCGATCATTGCTATCTGGGTAAACTGTCTGCAGTCTAAACCGATCAGCTCTGTGATGGCGCGTGTGACCTCCCTGCTTTTTGTCACTGGTTCTCTGTCATCCGGGTACTCTAGTGTGGCATTTGCCTTTTCCGTTGTCATTCCTGTTCCACGTCCCTTCGGACGCATATATTCCGGGTTACGCTCTACTGTATACCGTTTATTTGCGTACTCAAATATCAGACGCACGAATGTTTTCACGTCATCTTTTGCATATTTGCTGCGGAACATATCCGCTTTGCGCACATCACCACTGGCTTCCCCGTACAGCGCAAACGTGATTGCATCAAAGATCGTGGTCTTTCCTGCCCCGGTATCCCCTGTGATCAGAAATAATCCCTGCGATCCAAGCCGTTCAAAATCTATGGTCTGCTCCCCCGCATACGGGCCAAATGCACTTATTGTAAGACTGACTGGTTTCATAAATCGTTCCTTTCCTGCCGCTCCTATTTTCTCTCAAATCCCAAATATCTCGTTCCCTGAAACATCAGTTTTCCTGTATTTGCTTCTCAAACTATTTTTTCAGGAACTTGTCAATGCACCAGCTCTTCCATCAGTTCTCTGACAAAATCCTGCTGTTCTTCACTCATCGGCTGATTATTCTGTATCTCGTAAAATTCTTCAAACAGTTCCATCTCTGATTTTTGCTCCACATGTTCGGTCACCTCAACCTGCCTGCTCTGTCTGGTTCTGCTGTTATCATAGACAAGCTGCATCAGATTCGGGTATACCGTCCGAAGTTTTGCCATTCCATCCGGCACATCTTCCTCATCGGTCAGTGTAATCTGCAGATAATCTTCTGTTTCTGTGCCCTCATAGAAATCTTTCGACATCAGTTCCATGTATGTTCCCCGGATCTTTCTCAGATCACGAAGCGGTTTTAACGGAACTTTTTCAATGAAAATATCTCCCTTTTCCTTTATCTCCAGGACAACAACGGACTTTTTCTGTTCCGCCTCGGAAAAAGAATATTTGAGCGGGGTTCCGCAATAGCGCAGTGTCTCCCTTCCGATATGCTGCGGGCTATGAATATGCCCTAATGCAACGTAATCAAAAACATCAAACACTTCCGCCCCGATCTGGTCTAATCCACCCACCGAAACTTCCTCCGACTCACATCGCGAAGCCCCTGTCACAAACTGATGTGCCACCAATATATTCCGCTTTGATGCGTCCACCGGCATATGAGATACGACAAACTGCAGGGCATCCTGATATGTTTCCACTGTCTCCACATCATCTTCCTGTGCCAGATCCTGTTTTGTCCCGGCATCTTTTTTTCCAATGGATATCCCCTCTGTCACTTTCCTCCACGCATGGCGCACGACCGCCGGGCGGATAAACGGCAGCAGCCAGATGCAGAGTTCCCCATATGCATCCTGACATGTAACACACCTCACCTCTCCATCATAAACCGGTGAAACATAGACTTCCCGGCTGCTCATAAGCTGTGCACCAAATGCAATACGTTCCGCGGAATCATGATTTCCACTGACTGCAAACACCTTTTTCCCGCAATCAGCAAGTCCCGTGAGAAACTGATCAAACAACTGTACCGCCTCCGCAGACGGAACCGGCTTATCATAGATATCCCCCGCGATCATAACCGCATCCACCTGTTTTTCCAATGCGATCTCTTTGATCTGCCGTAAAATATATTTCTGATCTTCGATCATGGAAAACTCATTGACTCTTTTTCCAATATGCAAATCCGAGATATGAAGAAATTTCATGCTCTCCTCCTATACTATTTCATTCGTAATACTTTACTTAACTATACCATATAGCGTCCCGAAATACAAACATATGTTTTGTTTTTGTTGCTTTTTCACAAAAAAACAGATCTCAGAAAATAAAAACCACTTTCTGGAGATCCATTTTTCTATTTATTTTGTTTCCATTGTAACAGTAATGCCGAATTGATGATGACGAGCACAGAACCTGCATTATGTATCAATGCTCCCACGACCGGATTTAAAATTCCGATGATTGCAAGCACGATCGCCACAAAGTTAAGCCCCATCGAAAAACTCATATTGCATTTGATCGTGATCATCATCCGCCTGGATAATGCAATCAGATGCGGCAGTTCTTTTACTTCATCATCCACCAGCGCAATATCTGCTGCATCCAACGCAATATCACTTCCAACACCGCCCATCGCAATTCCGATATCCGCTTTTTTCTGTTCCGCCGGCAAGGTAATCTGCGCTAAGACATCCTCACACGGCACATCCTCGTCAACCATACGGTCGATTGCCTGTACCTGACCAATGATTTTTGACAGTCTTATTTTTCACTTATCTCTTCCCGTATCTCTATCGGATGCGCATCGGTAACAAAGATCATTCCATCATACAATTTTTCCGGCGATTGTGATGTGCGGTAACTGCGTGGGAAAAGTCCCATAAAAATTGCACTGTAGCCCTCTCCTAACGATCCCATAGAAACATGATCTGTAATCTGCTCTTTCAGTTGTGAATTTTCCGGAACCTTTGAAAAATCCAGCCAGCTCATATCATAACCGGCTTTCTTCGCGGCTTTCGCTAGAGGATCATAGGAATAAAACGTGTGCGTGATACGCTTTCCATCATTTTTCGGAAGATTGCAGTTCGTCTTGTAAAAATCCGTTCCAATCGCAAAATATCCGTCCCCCAGTTCATCGGAAAGAATATTCCCCATCACTCTGGTACCTGCGCCATAATTTCCAAACCGCTCTATATGCCCATTGTGACCTGAAATAAAAATACAGGAATTGCCCCTCTGCTCTTCCATAGAAAGGATCCACAGCACATTTTCTGCCATCAATTGGTCTCTGAGCACATTTCCTTCTACGGCAGAATTGATCACTTTCCCAAGAGAAATATTCTGCAGCAGCGTATCTGCCAGATGATCCGCCTGTACAATGTCCTTTACATCTGATTTTTGTAATTCTTCTTTTATTTCTGTGATCACTCTGCTCTGCTGTTCAACATCATACTCACTGTGCTGTTCTTCTGTATCCTCCAGTTTCTTCAGTTCTGTCACATCTATCCCCGCCTTTTCACATGCTTCAATCAGATACTGCAGATTATAGGACCATCTTTGCATGTCAAACCCATAAAACCTTAAATCATCTCCATCTTTTGCAGTCTCATTGTATTTTCGCATATAAGAGATCAGATCTGCCATCTCATCAGTTCTGTATATTGCAAAGCCAATCGCCGCGGCAGCCTGCTCTGCCGTTCCTTCCCCACCGTGAATGTAGCGGTTCACATACTCGCATCCACCGTAGTCTCCCTCCAGTGCAAATGCTCTTATCCCGGCATTTTCCACCAGATTTTGAAATAAGGAAAGTTTTAACTGCTGAAATTCTGCATTTCCATGGGATGCCTCCCCCAGTGCCACAATTTTTGTTTTCTCCGGTATCTTTAAGTCCTCCACCTGCTCTGCATATTGTGCAAATTCCGTTGTATCTGCACATGGTCCGGTTCCAAATCCTCCAAAATGGGAATATATGCTGCCGGCGGCAACAATACCTGCTAATACCATACCTGCGGTTATCAAAATCCATGTCCGTTTTTTCTTCTTATTTTTCTTTTCCATAAAATCTCCCCCAAATCTGTTTTTCTTATTCGATACTCCAATATTAACAAAAGGGAAAATGTTCTGCCATTTCATTAGCTTACATTTTCCCTGATGTATCTTACATTTTTGTAAGATTTATATAGTTTTCAAATTTATACTGTTCTATAACTTTACTTCCCAAAAGAGTGATTGCCTGTTTCGGACAATTACAGATACAGCGGTAACACATGGTACACTGATCCCCTGGGTGGGGTTTTCCTTTTTCCATGATTATATTTTTCATGGGACAAATTTCCGCACACATACCACACCCCGTACAATCCTCATTTATTTTTAATTGATCGGTATATCCCGCTGTCTTTTTATAAAACCAGAGCCTTTGTCCAAAAAGTCCTGCTATATGTGAGAAAATTGTCAGTCCCTCTTTCGGATAATCCCCCTGTTTTATCCGTTTTGCAGCTTCATAAATCTTTCTGTCAGCTTTTTCAATGATCTTTTTATTTTCTTCCATCTGCCTTTTCAACAGCTTACTGTCGCACACGGAATCGGGCATTTTAATATGCACACCGCTAAGAATCTCTGCTCCATATTTTTTCAGAAGTCTTGCTGCACATCCGGAGCCGTCCCCGCCAAATGCTCCCATGGTCGCGACACATATCATTTTCCTGCCTTTCCATAAAGAGGCATGCATTTGGATAAAATCTCTTACCATGTATGGTGCATTCGAAAACTGCGTCGGATACCCAAGGATCACTGTTTCGTTTCTTTTTATTTTATCAATGATAAATTCATCTTCTAACGGAACCACATCGGCTGACGCATCGATTAATTTTACCAGCTTTGTAACGCAGTATTTCGTATTACCTGTACCACTCAAATAAATTCCTAACATACACTTACTCTCTCCCGATAGAATTTTATGCATTTCCTTTAAGTGCAACCTCAACCGCCTTCTTAATAACAATACTCGAATTCGTCGCACCTGAAACTGTATCGACGTCTATTCTCTGTTCATCAACGATCTCATTTGCAACAGCTTCCGCGGCTTTGCCACGTTCCTGTCTGTGTTCTAAAATACGAACATCTATAATCTTCCCACCACTCACATCTACTTCCACTTTTGCATATATAAAATTCACATCATATTCTCCGATATAAACTCCATCCGGAATATCCGAAATATTTACTTCTTCAATAGTCGTTTCCTTTACCGCCCGCTTATACTCTCCAACACGATCTATATAAGCAGTTCCAAAAATTGATGCTAAAAGAAGAAACAACATAATAAGAATCATCACTATCTTTTTTCTGGATATACTCATTTCAAACTCCTCATCTTTCTATTATTCTGGTATTTTCTCTATGGAATGGTACAACATGCCAAACCCATCCTCTAAAAATTCACTCTTTGATAAATCCATCGACATTTTGATATATTTTTCCTTATTCGCTGCAAGCTGTATCAGTCCTGCTAACATTCCCCAGAACTGAAAGATCGTAGGCATTATTTTTAAATCCTCTCGCAAATCACCATTTTGAATGCCTGCCACTAAAAATTCTTTCATTTTTTCATTGATTTCTTCCCCCACATGATAGGTAGCTTTCTCTTCTGGCAGGTAATCATGATCTTTAAAATCAACATTAATTTTGTCCAACACCATTTTAAAATAAAACGGAAATTCCTCCTGATACTGTATTAAACCTTTACAGATCATATCGTATCTAGCCCTTGTTGTCTGCTGCTCTTCTAACGCAGCAACTATATATCCATATAATTTTTGCATGCTCTCTAAAACCAGCAGACCAATGATCTCCTCTTTGTTTTCAAAATATACATATAACGTAGCTTTGCTGTACCCGGCAGCCTTTGCTATATCACTCATGGAAGTTGCCTTGATTCCATTTTCCATAAACAGTACCGATGCCGCTGACACAATATTTTCTCTATGTACTGCCCTCGGTTCTTTTTTTCTTCGTCCCATATACCTCTCCTTTTTAATTAATTAAACTCTTGGTTTAATTATATTGATAAATATATGGATTGTCAATCCTTACCTTTACACAACACAAAAACCCGCACAAACCTTTCGGTTCATGCGGGTTTTCCCCCTATATATTACCTTTTCCCAAAAATAACATATCCCCTTTTTAATTGATGCAATACAAATTATTTGTCTGCGATAGCAGCCCTGTGCATGCAGCACAGACTGCATTTTACCTTATAACAAATTATTTATTTGCAATAGCAGCCTGTGCTGCAGCTAAACGAGCGATCGGCACACGGAATGGTGAACAGGATACATAATCCAGACCAATCTTGTGGCAGAACTCAACAGATGAAGGATCTCCACCGTGCTCACCAC
>ERZ773185.2248-NODE-2248-length-12765-cov-4.227537_pt1 | contig 12765 bp, 7 predicted proteins | sample MGYA00580531_ERZ773185 | MGnify/ENA primary metagenome ERZ773185 (study PRJEB29015, sample SAMEA2737799) | human gut metagenome | biome: human gut; feature: human-associated habitat; material: faeces | place: China | collected 2012 ...
ATCAATATACCATTCCGGTACATTATGTGCCCGCATCTCTTCCTTCCATTCTTCCTTTAATCCCTTACCTTTTCGAACAGACTCCATAATGGTAAAGGACTGCTCACTGTCAAGTCCCATACCGATCAGATAAATCATAATATCATCACGGGTACAGATTGCAGTAGAAATCGTTGCAATCCCCTGCTCAATTAAAGTCTGTGCATTTCCCAGCCACACATCCGTACCATGCGAAAGTCCTGAAATTCGGATTAGATCCGAAAATTCGGTCGGTTTCGCATCAATAACCATCTGCATCGCAAAATCTGTTCCAAACTCCGGGATTCCTAAACATCCCAGGGGAATACCGTTGATGTCTTCCGGTTCTACTCCCAATGCAGAGGTATTCATAAACAGCGACATGACTGTCTGATCGTCCAAAGGGATCGTCTGTGGATCAAGTCCTGTCAAGTCCTGTAACATACGGATCATGGTCGGATCATCGTGTCCGAGAATGTCCAGTTTTAATAAGTTATGGTCGATGGAATGGTAATCAAAATGAGTCGTAACCGTTGCAGTCGTCATATCGTTTGCCGGATGCTGTACCGGAGTAAACGTATTAATCTCCTCGCCCACCGGAAGAACAACGATACCTCCCGGATGCTGTCCGGTCGTTCTGCGGACGCCGACACATCCCTGTACGATACGGTCGATCTCACAGTTTCTCTTGTGGATGCCGCGCTCCTCGTAATAATTCTTGATATAACCGAATGCCGTTTTATCGGCAAGTGTACCGATCGTACCGGCACGGAAGGTCTGTCCGTAACCGAAAATAACCTCACAGTACGCATGCGCTTTACTCTGGTACTCACCGGAGAAGTTCAAGTCGATATCCGGCTCCTTATTTCCCTTGAATCCAAGGAATGTCTCAAACGGGATATCAAATCCGTCCTTGACTAGTTTTTCGCCGCAGACCGGACAAATCTTATCCGGCATATCACAGCCGCTCCTGCCGGAAAATGCCTTGACCTCCGGCGAATCAAAATCACTGTATTTACAATTTGGGCAGCGATAATGTGCCTGGAGTGGATTGACCTCCGTGATACCGGACATTGTCGCCGCAAAGGACGAACCTACTGAACCACGCGATCCTACCAGATATCCATCCTCGTTTGACTTCCATACCAGTTTCTGTGCAATGATGTACATAACCGCATATCCGTTGGAAATAATAGAGTTCAACTCACGATCCAGACGCTCCTTTACGATTGCAGGAAGCTCTTCGCCATACATACTGTGTGCCTTGGTATAACAGATATCACGCAGCATCTGGTCAGAATTTTCGATGACCGGCGGACATTTATCCGGGCGCACAGGTGCGATCTTCTCACACATATCCGCGATCTTGTTCGGGTTAGTAATGACGACTTCCTCCGCTTTTGCCGAGCCAAGATATTCAAATTCCTTTAGCATCTCCTCTGTCGTCCGAAGGTAAAGCGGCGCCTGGTCATCCGCATCCTTAAACCCTTTTCCCGCCATGATGATACGGCGGTAAATCTCATCCTCCGGATCAAGGAAATGCACGTCACAGGTCGCAACAACCAGTTTTCCAAACGTTTCTCCCAGTTTTACAATACGGCGGTTGATATCCTGCAGTTCCTCGATCGTGCTGACGGATTCTTTGTCGCTTTTTAACATAAACTCATTATTGCCAAGCGGCTGGATTTCTAAATAATCATAAAATTTTACCAGTCTTATGATTTCCTCCTCCGGCCGTCCACCCACGATTGCACGGTAGAGTTCTCCCGCCTCACATGCTGATCCAAGCAGCAATCCTTCACGGTATTTTACAAACTCACTCTTTGGAATACGCGGTCTCTTGTTATAGTAGGTCAGATGTGACAGAGAAATCAGACGGTACAGATTGATGCGCCCGATATCGTTTGTCGCAAGAATGATCGCATGATAAGTGTTCATTTTCATGATGGTCTCCGGCGAAGCCTGTCCCATCTGGTTGACCTGATCTAAGGTTTCCATGCCACGGTCGTGAAGCATCTTTACAAATTTTACAAAGATCTCCGCCGTACATCCCGCATCATCCACGGCACGGTGGTGATTCTCCAGAGAAACTCCCAGCGCTTTTGCTACAGTATCGAGTTTAAAACGGTTTAACTGTGGCAGCAAAATTCGTGCTAAAGCAACCGTATCAATGATCGTAAACTCTTTCTCGATTCCCTGTCTCTCACAGTTTTTGATGATAAAACTCATATCAAAATCTGCATTGTGTGCGACCATGATTGCATCCCCACAGAACTCCATAAACTGTGGCAGGATCGTCTCTATCTTCGGTGCATCGATCACCATATCGTCTCGGATGGAAGTCAGTTCCTCGATCCGGTACGGGATCGGCACTTCCGGGTTGACGAACGTAGAAAAACGTTCTGTGATCTCGCCGTGCACCACTTTCACTGCACCGATCTCTATGATCTTATTTTTATCCGGCGAAAATCCGGTCGTCTCAAGGTCAAACACCACATAGGTATCATCGAGATTCTGGTTTTTTGAGTTGGTGATGATATCCTTTAAATCATCCACCAAATATGCCTCCACACCATAGATCACCTTGAAGTCATCATCCGGTGAGATCGCATGGTTTGCATCCGGGAACGCCTGTACATCCCCATGGTCGGTGATAGCAATCGCCTTATGACCCCATTTCATCGCACGCTTTACGATATCTTTTACCTCAGAGACACCATCCATATCGCTCATCTTTGTATGACAGTGAAGCTCTACGCGTTTCTCCGGGCTCGTATCCATACGGACTGAGGTAAAATCCGGGATTTTTTTGATGCCGACGATCGAACCTATCGTAAGCTCACTGTCAAATTTGTCGATGGTCGTGACGCCTTTGATCTTTAGGAAAGCACCTTTTTTCACCCCCTCAAGCAATTCCGGAAGCTGGTCATTTCTGGTAAAAATCTTTAAAACAATGGAGTCCGTGAAATCCGTGACTGACATGATCACGATCGTTTTTTCATTACGGATCTCTCTCGTCTCAAGTGTCATGACCTGACAGCGTATCGTAACCTCTCCCATCTCCCCGACAATCTTCTCGATTGGGATCGTCTCATCTTCAAAATCTTTTCCATAGAGCACATCCGGGTTATCTGATTTTTTATATCCACCGTAGGATCCGCCATCATATTTTTTGCGGAATTCTTTTTTACCAAACGAATTTTCTCCCTTTCCGTTCGCGTTTCCTGCATTATTTCCTGCAGCAGATTCTTTTGAATGATTTTGTTCCTTTGCGGCAGTTTTCATGGATGTATCAGCCGTCTGTACTTCTTCCGCCTTTGCCGGTGCACTCTCCTCATGAAGCTGTACACGTTTTAAAATATTTTTGATTTCAAACTGGATCTGTAAATCACTGTTTTTCTTGTGTTTGCTCTCTTTCGGTTCCTCAAAAGCAAGTTCTACGGAAAGGTCAAGTCCACAGCGTTCACACACCACTTTCTCTAAAAATTCAACGATCTCATGTGATCTGGTCTGTGCAATGATCGTGTTTTCAAGAGTCAGGAGCAGATGGGAATCTCCTGTAAACTCCATTTTGGCGGAGCGCAGCAGATTATATTCCATCAGACTGTAATTTTTTAATTCCTCTAAAATACTGTCCTTATACAGATCCATCAGTTTTTCTGCAGTATACTGCTCTGACAACTGGTATTTTTCAATGACTTTAACGTCCATATGCCGGTTTTTAAAAATCTGATCATGTATGTTTTTTTCCAGCTGATAGATATTCTTTTTATGGATAAGACGTGTTCCATTTAAATAGATACGGATATGATCTTTCTCATGATTCATTCCGACCTTGGTAACTTCCGTCTCTGATAACAGTTTTTTCATATCTCCATTCACTTCCAGTGTCGGAAATACATCAAAAAACATTTTTGTCATGTTTTACCCAACTCCAACTTACTTAATTGTTGCTTGTTCACACATTCCGTGTGACCAGTAACACCTAATTTTCATTCCAGTGCAGCAGTTCATAGCGAAGGCTCTCTAACAGTTCGGATTCCGGCACTTTCTTGTAGACCTCTCCATGTTTGATGATCAGTCCTTCCCCGATACCTCCGGCAATTCCGATATCCGCCTCTTTTGCCTCACCCGGTCCGTTGACCACACAGCCCATAACGGCAACTTTGATGTCTAACGGGATATCGGCAACCATATTTTCGACCTGGTTTGCAAGTCCGATCAGATCGATCCTGGTTCTTCCACAGGTCGGACAGGATACGACCTCAATACCACCCTTGCGCAGTCCTAATGTCTTTAAGATCAGCTTTGCGGATTTGATTTCCTCTAACGGATCTCCGGTCAGTGAAACACGGATCGTATCACCGATGCCCTGATGTAAAATCAGTCCAAGTCCGATTGCGGATTTGATATTTCCACTGATGATCGTTCCGGCTTCGGTGATGCCTACATGCAGCGGGTGATCAGTTTTTTCTGCGATCAGCTCATGTGCTTTCACACACATCATAACGTCCGAGGATTTGATGCTGATAACAAGGTTATCGTATCCCATATCCTCAATCATTTTTACTTTATCCAGCGCACTCTCAACGATTCCTTCTGCCGTCACGCCATGGTATTTTTCTACCAGATCTTTTTCTAAAGAACCACTGTTGACACCGACACGAATCGGGATCTGCCGCTCTTTTGCCGCATCCACGACCGCCTGTACGCGCTCTCTGCTTCCGATGTTTCCCGGATTGATACGGATCTTATCTGCACCGTGCTCGATTGCTGCGATCGCCAGACGGTAATCAAAATGAATATCTGCCACGACCGGGATCTCCACCTGTTTTTTGATCTCTGTCAATGCTTCGGCAGCTTCCATTGTCGGCACTGCACATCTTATGATATCACAGCCTGCTGCCGCAAGTTTATTGATTTGTGCCACGGTCGCAGCGATGTCCTCTGTCTTTGTATTTGTCATTGACTGAATCAGGATCGGATTACCGCCCCCGATCACTTTCGAACCGATTTTTACTGTTTTTGTTTTCACTGTACTTTCACCTCTACATGAAAATTTTTCGAATATCGTTAAACATTACAACCACCATCAAAAGCATTAAAAGCATAAGTCCTATAAAATGCACCATGCCCTCTTTGTCCGGATCAACCTTTTTCCCCCGGATCGCCTCAACGATCAGAAACACCAGTCGTCCACCGTCCAATGCCGGAAGCGGCAGCAGGTTCATAACACCAAGGTTTGCCGAGATCAAAATACAGATATAGAGCATTTGTAAAAATGCCGCATAATAACCGTAGGAAACACTCTCCTCATAGCTGTCACCGATCGCATCGACAAGCCCGACCGGACCACTCATATCATTTAAGGTAACACCGCCTGTGGCAAGCATTTTTAAGCTTCCAAACGTCGTATCGATCCAGTATTTTACCTCATATCCACTGTACAGAAGATTCTTAAACACATTTCCTTTCTCCACTTCACCGCCGACAAAACCATAGCGGTATCTGCCAAGTTCTTCATCATACAGCGGTGTCAGCTCTGCCGTATATCTTTTTCCGTCACGCTCATAAGTCACTTCCACGGTCTCCCCCGCATGGAACATGGCGTAAGAACTGACTTCCCGGTAAAAATGAATATGTTTTCCGTTCATTTTTACAATGACATCCCCCGCCTGCATACCTGCCTGTTCCGCTGCAAAGCCCTCGCTGACCTCTGTGATCTTAGGGACATCATATCCATTGCAGGAAAGAAGGATAAAAGAAAAGACAAATGCCATGATAAAGTTAAACACCGGTCCGGCGGCAACCACACTGATCCTTGCCCAGACAGACTTTTTGCCAAATGCCCGGTCATCTGTACTCTCGCCGTCTTCTCCCTCCATCATACAGGCACCTCCAAACGGAAGCAGTTTTAAGGAATATTTCGTTTCTCCCTTCGTCACGCCAAAAATCGTCGGTCCAAGTCCGAGACAGAACTCATTGACACGGATCCCATTTGCCTTTGCCAGTGAAAAATGTCCAAGTTCATGAAATATAATAATGATACTGAAGATCAATAATGCGATAATAATTTTCATCCGTTTTTAATTCCTTTCCATTCTGCCTCTAAGCCCATTTCTGCCCGATATATTCGTATACTGCCTGCTCTGTTTCTAATACCTGATCTAAAGTCGGATCGCTGATATATGCCACATGCTCCATGCAGTCCTCAATGATCTCCGTGATCTGCGGATAGCTGATCCTACGGTCTAAAAACATTGCCACTGCACGCTCGTTCGCCGCATTAAATACGGTTGGCTGACTGCCACCCTTTCTCATTGCATCGTATGCTAACGCCAGTCCCCGGAAGGTCTTTGTATCCGGCCGTTCAAACGTCAGACTTCCCAGTTCAAAAAGATCCAGTCTCTTTCCTGACATTTTTCTGCGCTCCGGATAATAGAGTGCATACTGGATCGGCAGACGCATATCCGGTGTTCCAAGCTGGGCAATCACTGCTCCATCCTCATACTGCACCGCAGAATGGATCACACTCTGCGGATGAACGACCACTTCGATCTGATCTAATTCCACACCAAAAAGCCATTTTGCCTCCATGACCTCAAGTCCCTTGTTGACCAGTGTCGAGGAATCAATTGTTATTTTTCTTCCCATCGACCAGTTCGGATGTTTTAAGGCGTCCTCCACTTTCATCTCTGCAAGATCCTCCGCGTTTTTTCCACGAAATGGTCCGCCGGATGCCGTCAGAAGGATTTTTTCAATACGGTTGCTCTCATTGCCCTGCAGTGACTGGAAAATCGCGCTGTGTTCACTGTCCACCGGAAGGATCGGCACATGATATTCTTTTGCCAGCGGAATGATGATGTGTCCTGCCGTCACTAGTGTCTCTTTATTTGCAAGTGCAATTTTTTTGCCAGCCTTGATTGCTGCAACTGTCGGACGGATCCCCATCATGCCAACGATCGCGGTAACTAAGATCTCACTCTCCGGATGAACTGCGACTTCAATCAGTCCTTCCATCTTTGAAACCACTTTTGTGTCCGTATCCGCAATTTTAATCTTTAATGCTTCTGCGGCTTCCTCTTTGAAAACACATACCAGTTTCGGGGAAAACTCCCTGATCTGCTGCTCTAATAATGTAATATTACTTCCTGCCGCAAGTGCAACGACCTCGATATCTTTCTGTTCTCTTACGATATCAAGTGTCTGTGTTCCGATTGAACCTGTCGAGCCTAAGATTGCTATTTTTTTCATACAAATCCTCTTTTCTAAGCAACTTGTTGCGAAGAGGCGACGAGAATCTCAAATTCTCGGAGGCATGTTTTTTATGCCTTGCCATCAAAGCTATTTGTTTTGCTCAGAAACAAATAGCCGTGCGAAAAATAAGCTATCAGGCTTATTTTTCACACTAATATCCTCTGTTTACAATACAATAAAATTTGCTGCAAGAAAATAAATCATCGGCGCCGTAAAAATCACACTGTCAAAGCGGTCCAGAATACCGCCGTGTCCTGGGATCAGTTTTCCATAATCCTTGATCTCATAGTTTCTCTTGATCGCAGACGCAGTCAGATCACCTACCATGGAGATCAACGCTCCAACCGCACTGATCGCCGCCATGATCCATACATGCTGTGTGGTAACACCCATCGCATTTTTAAAGATCATGCCATAGATCACAGTTAAAAGTGCAGCACCGACCACTCCACCGATTGCTCCTTCCACAGATTTTTTCGGACTTAACTTCGGAGACATTTTATGTTTTCCAATCAGCATACCAACACAGTACGCACAGGTATCACATCCCCAGGAGCACAAAAAGATCAGCCATACGATATAGGCACCCGCGGTGAGCATTCTCGTCTGATATACATAAGAAAGCATCACAGCCACATAAAACACACCGAAAAATACAGCTAACATCTGCTCCGTCTTATATTTCGGATAAGTAAATACATAGACAAACATCAATGCCATCAGGAATCCTAAAACGACTACCATAAGATCCGGCAGAAATGCCCATTTCAGATTACAGTAAAATACGGTCGCCGCAAGATACCCCACGATTCCCGGCAGTTCTTTTTCCACATGAAAAATGCGGTATAACTCAAACATTCCTATATAGGAAATAAGTAACGTCGAAAAGAGTAACACATCTCCCCCCGTGATAATAAGTACTAACGCGGCTGCCACCAACACGATGCCGCTCAACAGTCTTGTCTTAAACATATATGAAAACCTGCCCTTTCTTCTTTCGGTCTATTTCGCTTCCTCTGCCAGTCCGCCAAATCGTCTGTCTCTCTTATTATACGCTTCCACAGCTTTTTCTAATTCCTCTTTTCCAAAATCCGGCCATGGCACATCGGTAAAATAAAATTCACTGTACGCAAGCTGCCATAACAGATAGTTCGAAAGACGCTGCTCTCCGCTTGTACGGATCAAAAGATCCGGATCCGGGATTCCTGCCGTATCCAGATACGAGGCAAACATATCCTCATTTAATTCTGATACCTGCCTTGAGCCATTCTCCATATCATGATACATTTTTTTCATTGCACGAATCATCTCATCCCTGCTTCCATAATTGATTGCAATCTGAAGATTCAATCCATCATTTTTTGCAGAAGCTGCTTCGAGCTCCACGATCTGTTTCTGAAACCGTTCACTTAACCGTGTGGTATCTCCGATCACGCGAACCCGCATATTATTTTTATCTGCTGTTTTAATACAGTTCTTCAGGTAACTTTCCAGCAGCTTCATAAGTGCTGCCACTTCTCCCTCCGGTCTGTTCCAGTTTTCTGTCGAAAAAGCATACATAGTCAGATATTTAATTCCCATATCATGTGCTGCTTTGCAGACTGTTTCCACATTTTTTGCCCCAACCGTATGACCATAGTTTCTGGGCATTCCCTTACTTTTTGCCCATCTTCCGTTCCCGTCAAGGATAATTGCTACATGCTGCGGAATTTTCATTGTAATCACCACGCCTTTCCATAACCTGCATACTTTGTGCCTGCATTCATTCATAAAGTGAAAATGAGGACACGCCATTGTCATGTCCTCACCTCTATGTTCTATACAAAAATCCCTAAACTGTCAGGATCTCTTTTGTTTTTGCCTCAACAGCCTTGTCGATCTCAGTGATATATTTATCTGTCATTTTCTGTGCGCCGTCCTCTAACTCTTTCACTTCGTCCTCGGACACATCGGCAGACTTGCTTAATTTCTTGAAAGAATCATTGGCATCACGACGGATATTACGGATTGCTACTTTTGCATTCTCGCCTTTTTTCTTAACATCCTTTGCCAGTTCTTTACGTCTTTCCTCAGTGAGTTCCGGGAAAAGAAGACGAATCACTTTTCCATCATTTGTCGGATTGATTCCAAGATCTGACGTTAAGATCGCTTTCTCGATTTCTTTTACCATAGAAGCTTCCCATGGCTGGATCTGAATCATTCTCGGTTCCGGAACATTGACGTTTGCCACCTGCTGAATTGCAGTCGGTGTTCCATAATAATCAACTTTTAACTTATCAAGGACATGCGGATTGGCACGTCCTGCACGGATGCTTCCGAACTCCTCTGACAGGTTATTCATTGTTTTCTGCATTTTTTCATCAAACTGAACTAATCTCTCATCCATATTTTTACTCCATACCTTTCACGGTTCTTTGTTACACGGTTACTTTTGTACCGTTAAAATCGCCAGTCATGGCTTTTACAATGCTGTTTTCCTCGTTCAGTCCAAAAACGAACATCGGCATTTTATTTTCCATACACATGATCGACGCAGTCAGGTCAACCACTGCAAGTTTACGATCGATCACTTCCTGTATGGATACTTCGCTGTATTTTACAGCAGAAGGATTGATCTTTGGATCACTGTCGTAGACACCATCGATTGCTTTTGCAAGATAGATGCCCTCTGCCTCCATCTCAATCGCACGGAGCACAATGCCTGTATCTGTGGAGAAATACGGATGTCCGGTTCCTCCTGCAAAAAATACGACCATTCCTTTTTCAAAATACTTATTTGCACGATCCTTTGAAAACAGTTTTGTCATGCTTCCACACTCAAATGGTGTCAGGATCTGTGTTTTCATTCCAACGGAACGGAAAATTTCAGAAACATAGATACAGTTCATAACAGTTGCTAACATACCGATCTGATCTGCTTTAGTACGCTCGATCGCATCGCTGGTACGGCCTCTCCAGAAGTTTCCGCCTCCGATAACAATACCTACCTGAACACCTGCATCTACAGATAACTTCACCTGTCTTGCCACTTCTTTTACAGTATCTTCGTCGAAACCGGTCTTCTTAGGACCTGCAAGGGCTTCGCCGCTTAATTTCAAAAATACACGGTTCATTTTCATAAATGAATATCTCCTTGTGTTGGATTATACTTTATTAAGTATACCATAGGAATGGATATTTGGAAAGAAAAAATAGTCATTTTATAAAATAGTAGAAAATAAAATTGAGATTTTAGTTATTATATACTATAATAGAAAAAAAACATTTCTATATTCTGCCAATAAACAGGTATAGAACTGATCTGGGAGGAATGATCGTATGGATTGGTTTCGCAATAAAAAAGATACAAAACAACCACAGGAACCTGCTGCTCCCGTCTTTAGGATTTAGCACTATTACTTTTGGGAGTAATAAAATCTCCCTTTTATTATAAACCGGCATATTTGCTGGTTTTTTTGTTGCTAAAAATATTTGACAAAGTTTATTTTTACCCTTTGCATATATAGTGCTATAGTGTTATAATGGAGAAGGGTGATTTATATGTCTTATTTCTTAAAGAAAACAAACAATAAAAAGGGTACTTATTTACAGATCTACGAAAGTTATTATGATCCTACTCGAAAATGCGGTGCTCATCGTTCTTACAAACCTCTGGGGTATGTACACGAACTTCAGGCTACCGGCATTGAGGATCCGATTGCTGTTTTTACCAAAGAGGTCCAGAAACTTAATCAGAAATGCAAACAGAAAAAACAGGCAGAAAAAGAACAACAGATCTCCGATGTGTCTACCGAAAAACATCTGGGGTATTTTCCTTTAAAAAATATCAATGACTCTCTCGGCTGTAAGCGGTTTATTGATCTCATGCAGACGGCAACTAATTTCAGATTTAACATTTTTGATATGATGTCTGCTTTAATTTATGCAAGAACAGTCCATCCCTGTTCGAAATCAAAAACTTATGATGAGGTTATCCCAAATCTCTTTGAAAACCACGATTTTTCACTGGACCAGCTGTATTCCGGTCTGGAGTACATTGGCTCCGAATACGAAAAGGTGATCGAGATCTATAACCACCAGATCAATCAGACATATCCGCTTGATACGGTCCACACATACTTTGATTGTACAAACTTTTACTTTGAGATTGATAAAGAAGATGATTTCCGACTGAAAGGCCCCTCAAAAGAAAACCGCAGGGAACCGATCGTCGGTATGGGCCTGCTCCTGGATGCCAACCAGATCCCTATCGGTATGAAAATGTATCCTGGGAATGAAAGTGAAAAACCCGTTATACGCAACATCATTGATGATCTTAAAAAACGCAGTCACATATCCGGCAGAACGATTCAGATCGCGGATAAGGGACTTAACTGCTTTAATAACATCGCACACGCATTGAAAGCTGGCGATGGATACATCTTCTCCAAATCTGTAAAAACTCTTCCTGAGACGGAAAAAACATGGGTCCTGCTTGAAAATGACTATGCAGACGTTAAGAACAAAAGAGGAGAGATACTGTACCGTATCAAGGAATGCGTAGATGATTTTTCTTATTCCTACACAGATACCGCTGGACATAAAAAAACAGTAAAACTTACAGAAAAACGGATCGTAACATTCAATCCAAAACTTGCCGCAAAACAGAAATATGAAATAAACCGGCAGGTCGAGAAAGCAAAGAAGCTCAAAGCCAGTCAGGCAAAAAGATCCGAATATGGCGATAGTTCTAAATATGTTTCTTTTATTCCCACTAATAAAAAGGGAGAAGAAACAGAGGGTGCTGTAAAAGTTGAAATAAACGAAAAATCCATTGAGAATGCCCGCAAATTTGCAGGTTATAACATGATCGTTACTTCAGAGATCCACATGGCTGCGTCCAAGGTGTATGCTGCCTACCATAATCTCTGGCGCATTGAAGAATCTTTCCGTGTCATGAAATCCCAGCTTGATGCAAGACCTGTATATTTACAAAAACAGGAAACGATCACCGGACATTTCCTCATTTGTTACCTTGCGGTACTGCTGACCAGGATCTTACAGATACACATCTTAAAAAACCAGTATGGTACCGAAGAGATATTTGATTTCATACGTGACTTCAGAGTTGCAAAAATATCTGACCGAAAATATATAAACTTATCACGGAATTCTTCTTTTATAAAGTTTTTTTCCGATCATACCGGACTTCCATTAACCTCTTATTTTATGGGTAATACCGATATTAAAAAAGTGCTGAGCCATAGATTTTAGTCCATGGCTTAGCACTATTTCTTCAGTTCAACTCCGAAAGACAGGTATTATGCTAGATTTTGCTAAAAACGTCAATAGCTTTTATAAAAAAGGCAGTAATACAACTCGTTATATCTTTAAACGATGTCGCTTTCCTGCCTTTCTATCTTAAACCCATATCCTATTTTTAACTATCTTTTCATTCCCGTCTTTAGGATTTAGCACTATTACTTTTGGGAGTAATAAAATCTCCCTTTT
>ERZ773185.2260-NODE-2260-length-12722-cov-20.243625_pt1 | contig 12722 bp, 11 predicted proteins | sample MGYA00580531_ERZ773185 | MGnify/ENA primary metagenome ERZ773185 (study PRJEB29015, sample SAMEA2737799) | human gut metagenome | biome: human gut; feature: human-associated habitat; material: faeces | place: China | collected 2012 ...
TATCGCCCCTCATTTCTATTTTATCTTGTTTGTACCCCTTGTACACCGATGTTTGTGTCGACCGATACAAATTATGGAATAGGCTATTGGGGCAGAAAACATAAGGAGTATATTAAGCAACATAAACCGGCGTTTTATACAACCTTGCTTACTCAATGTGAACTAAATTCATACTTGCATGATGTTGATGTCAGAGCAACAGAAATGTATGACGCCCTAGTTAAGAAATTAGCAAAACAAGAAGGTGTTACAGAAAAACTTAAAGCAACCGATATGATGCTCTGGGTGCAAAAGATGAATAATATCCGTAATAGAGCAACGGAAAAAGTAAATACAGAACTGATTTACACGGTATAAACAAAATGACGGCAGGGATTTCTCCCTGCCGTCGGCTTTATTGATTTTGCATATCATTTGTAACTTTGATTTCTCCGGATATTACTTCTGGCGAATTCTTGGATGTAATCGTGTATGGTATAACCTTGAAAAGGTCTTTTACAAAAATAACTGAAGGAAATGCTATTGTTGTATTATGCTTGATATAGTCATATTTTAATTTTACAATATACTTTTCCCCTTCATCAAAGCACGAATAACAAAATACATCAGCAAGTTTACTCTCAAAATCATTACTGTAATCTGAAATATGCCTCGGTAAGATGTTAGGCATAGAAACATGAGAAGAAAAATTTCTACTTGTCACAATAGATGAGTCGTAATCCGAATACGTTGATGTACTACAGATACCAAAAAGTTCGCTCATATTGCAATCATTCAGTAGATAACCCATCTCATCATTATTGAATTTCGGAAACTCATTTATTGGTAACAAACTATTCTTTGGAATTCTGAGAGAAATTTCTATATCCTCATCAATGTCTGTACCACAGTTTTGGAGGGCAAGCTTCAAACATTTCTTGTCCGAAAAAGCGTTTTCTACAGGCGCCCATTCTAATGCTTTTGAGATCGTTTTCAAGAGCTTTTTAATGGTGTCGTATTTTTCTTCTTCTGCATCTGTTCCATTAAGCGAATAGCCGCCCATTATACCTGTTGGTATACTACTCTGCGATAGGTTTCCAAGGATGAAAAAATCTTCTGTAATGTTGATATTTAATTCTTCAGCCACAGAATATATTATTTTTCGCTCGTCTTCGCTAATCTCGACAGGCGTATTAAAAGCTAATGTGTATTTTGCAATTTTTTCTGGCAATTCAACACGTTTCTCTAATTTTTGGGCAGAAATATCATCAAAAAGAGTACGGATTTTCTCTAAGTACTTACTTATGGTCATTTCAGTATTTGGAACAAAATTAATTATAGGGGCTTCATCACTGATGTGTTGGGTTTGGTCAATGCCGACAATCTTCAATTCGGAATGACGCTCTCCCTTAACTTCTGCCACTCTTTTTTCGCTTAAAAAATACTGAGATAAATGAGCAAAAAACAGTGTTTTGAATTCTTCGTCCGATGAATATGTAAAATAGATGCCCCGATCTTTGTATTTTTCACGAAAAGCCTGGACTTTTTTATAGTTTTCCTCATCCACTTGAGACGGAGAAATAGGTTTGTCCGAGAAATACATAAATACTTGTTTTCCGGAAGAAAGCATAATTTCTATTTCTTCCTCTGTACCAGAGCCATATTCATCTGTGGGGGTTCCAAATCGTGTCCATAAAATAGCAACCGCTGCATCACAGTCATTAACGAATTGATCATTTAGCAATGCCTGCGGTTTTCCGCCAGACTGTGCATAGGAGTTTTTACGCCAATGCTTTGGCCGAATGCTTATTCCCAAAGCATCAGAAAACTGAGTATTAAACTGTGATACGGCGTCCTCAATTATACTGATCTCAGTTGTAATATCTCCTGGGCACGAAATAAGAAGATCATATTGGACTACATTTTTAGGCATATATCCACCACCTTTTGCCGTTTTTAATGATTTGTAATAGTTTTTGCTTTTTCAATCTTTCTATCTGCATAAAGAACTACGTCTTTGATAACCAGCTTTTGAACAGCAGAAATCAAAATTGTCATTGTGTCATAATCAGGGTTTCCATCTATCGTCGGAAGCTGAATATCGAGAGCATCAGCATCTTTAGCATAAAAGTTATGTCCATAATCAAATTTACCGGTGTGAGCCGCTTTGTGGATGGCAGCGGTCAGAAAGATTGATGATTTCATTGGAACGCTTTCGGTATGTACAACCGCCACGTGATCGTCTGCTCCGTACTTGTAATTACGATACTTAGCAGAACCGAACATATCAATCGTTGTAGTGTTTTTCCAAACACCTCAACGTCATTGCTGATATATGCAGAAATACCTTCCGATGATTCACCCGCAGTAACAAATGGGAGCGTTCCTGCAATACGGTCATCACCTTTCAAGCGCTTGCCACGTGTGGATTTACCAAAGAGCCTTTCAAGATTATATGTATCCCATTTAATCGACTGAAAGTTTTTAAGTACGCTTTCCTCTTCACTGGATAATTCATAATTATCCAGTCCGCTTACTGTTAAGTAAGCGGACAACTCCGCTACACGCTCCGCTTCCAACTCTGCTATAAAGGATTCCATAAAATCAAAATCGATAGATCCATCATCGCAAATAGGCAGAAAAATAACCGTTTTTCTCATGGATTTGCGATTAAATTTATGACCATAATCATATTGACCGTTTGAAGTTGCAGTATGCGAGGCAGATATAATAAAGAACGCAATTGCAGAGTTAAAGCGGTCAAATTTTGGTATAAGAGATTGTATATGCTGATATCCTATATAATCATTCTTTTGATAATACATAGTTTCTGCACCGAGGGTTGTGTCGGAACAAGATAATGAATTCCCCTTATTTAGCGGATTTAAATTTGAGAAGCCCATCACACCGTTATCAATAGATGCATTTGAAACAAGTGGCGTTATTCCACTTTTAGACAAAATCTTATCATTTGCCAATCGGTAATACTTTGTGGGATTTATTTCAAATAAATCTCCAAGTTTATATTCGCCCCACTCAACATTTTGGAGTTTTTCATTGAGTGAGGCATCTATTTTTTTAAGCTATCGTCCTCCAAGTCTTGATTTTTCAAAAGCATTGATACTTCCCAAGCAAGGTAATCGCTAACCGTTTTTTTGAAATCTTCAAGTGTCGGCTTCGTATCTATCGGTGCAGATTGATTCCAATCTGCACCGTTTTCGGGATCGATTTTACCCTCGTAGTATTCTTTTTCTGTAAAGATGTTCAGTTTTGATTTACCGAAACGCACCAAATCCACCAGTTCCTGATAACGCTCTTTTGCACGGTCGGTATCACGCAGATTACAACTTGCCTTTTTACGATTTGTTCTTGTATATCCGTCATTTGAAAAATCTATAAACTTAACAACATCGTCTTTTTGATGAGTTTCACCCACACGAAAAACATAAACATTCGTCTGAACACTTGACTTACCGATAAATAAATCTATCGGCATTTTTATACTTGCAAGCAGAGTGCTGTGTTTGAGAATCTTTTTGTTATATTCGGTTGCCTTACCACTCCCTGCTGAATTTTGAATGATAATTGCAGCATAGCCTTTGCTCATCATTGACAAGGCTTTTTCAACGAATATCATACCGTTTCCGGGTGCGGAATATGGCGGATTTAAAACGAAAGCATCAGCAGGAAATTTTTCGTCAGTTTTTCCGAAACCGTAATTACCGTCAAATTCTTTAAGCGAGTCCTTGTTCAGAATGTTAGAGCTACCATCGCCCATCAAAATCATATTTAGGATAGCAAGCATATAAACTTCCGATAAAATTTCAAGACCGAGCAACTGATTAGCCTTTATTTCTGCTGATTTCCGTAAAAATTCATCCGGAGATTTGATTTTTTCTTTGGCATCATTGAGCATTTCATTCATAGCCGCAACAAGAAGTCCTGCGGAACCGGTTGCAAAATCCCAAACATACGAGTCTTTGTTTACTCTTGCAAGGCGAGCCAGAAGAGTAGCAACATAGGCTGGTGTCAATACAACATCATTTAGCTTATCCTGCGAAAAACCAAGCCAACTGTACATTTCATTGAACAGTTTGCCTGTGAAATCTGTAGTTAATCCTATTTTGTAGTAAATTCCCAAATCATCAACTATCTTTGTAAAGACGCGCTTTAGTTGACTTTCGCCATTATCCACTTTATTGATATTGTCGGTTGTAAGTGTGTTTTGCAGCGTGCGGACAATCAATTCCCTCTTTTCCTGCGGCAGATTTTTTTCGTTTAAAAAGGCCTTGATTTTACGTAGAATAATATCACCGTCACGGTTGCCTTCTTCGATAGATGACTTTAATTCTTGCTTTTCAAGAGCTGCAACTTTTCCCGGAACTCCAAGAGTGGCTATAATGGACGCTGCCACAAGATACACGCGGTCGCGTTCGCTAAGCCCTTTTTCGTTCTGGTAAATATCATTATTGAGTTTTACAAGGCTTGTATTGATTTCTTGCTCGCGCTGCTCCTTTAGCCTTTCAATCTCGTCCTGTGTAAGCCTGAGTTTTTTTACTTTATCAATAAATTTATCAAAATTTGTTTTTTTGAGAAACGAAAAGTCTGTATAATCATCAACTTTTTGTCCTATGCCGAAGTTACTCTTTGAAACATAATATACTCCGATTTCGTATTCGAGATTGCCGCTGTCATCTTTGAATCCGGTCATACCAATGGCGATTATGTCGGTATAGCTTGTATAATGCAAAAGTGCATTTGCATAATGAACAGCACCGTTTACGGCATAGGAATTGATATTTTTAAAATCAGGCTGATTCTTTGCGGTTTTATTTGCAACTTTGCCCTCAGAATCAAGCTTGACAAGCTTATCCTTGTAACCCTTATACTCAATCAAAATCGGGTAATTGACTAAATTTTTATCCTGCAAAAGTAATTTCGCATCAGGTCGATTCCCGCCAACGCCACCATTTTTGGAATAGTAATCATTTAACGCCTGATCAATTTCCGTGTTAAGTGATTCCTGTTCAAGTTTGTAGTCAAGTTTATAGGATTTAAGCCAACTATTTGCTAAATCAGCAATATTAGGTTCTACCGATTGAATTTTTGCCATTTTATTATTCCTCCTCTTATTTCCACTTGCTCTCCAAAGCAGACCACTTTTCTTCAAATTCTTTATTTTCTACCGCCGCCATAAACGGCTCTATCAAAAACTCTTTGATGGTTTTCAGCACTGTGTTAAAATCATCAGTATTAGTATTGATTTTATGAGTAAATGCTTTCCATTTCTTTTGCATTTCTTCATCATCAGCAAAAGCAGTTATCCGATCAAATTGTTCAATAGTAAAGCTATGACCACGATTTTCAAATGTTCTTTTTAATGCTTCTGTTAATGTTTTACCGTTAAAATCAAATTTATTTGCAAGATAATAAATGTCGTAGTAATCCTTCATTCTGCTTGAGAATTCCATAAGGTCTAATATTGCATCGATCTTTTCCGCAATGGTTGTTTCAAGCGAGTATGTATTTATGATTGGCGAAGAAAAATCTTTTAGTTGTGTAGGAATTGACCTTTTTTCTTGATTTGGTACAATTACATCACCAACACCGAAATCAATACTAAAAGGAGTTCGAGTATTTTTGATGTGTGCAACAAGAGAGGCACTGATTCCAGCATACTTCTTTGCGACTGAAATAGGTGAAACACTTTTAATTTCAAATGTTATAAAGTTATTTCCGGTGTCTATAGCTATAATTTCTTCAAGCATTGCACGAAGTTGTTCAGGTGTGTTTGGTAATTTTCTCAGAAGAAAATCTACATCTACTGTAACTCTGCTGTCAAAGTCAGTTATTGAATAGATAAATAGTCCACCCTTAAGTACTAAATTATCTGCATATTTTGAATTTTGCAACCGGCGTAAAAATTCTTCTTGGCAAAACAGCTGCATACACAGCTGATAGCTTCGACCGGTTTCTTTCGCTTTATTTTTTAATCTTGTAAGTACAGATGCGGCAATATCAGCCATTCAGCAGCACCTCCATAACACTCATCATTTTTGTATATACATGCATTTCTTTAGCATATTTTGAAAGATTTAAAAGATTCTTTTTATCATCCGAAACATATGCATTAAGTGCTTTATTAAATGTTTCGCTATCAAGCTTTGTGCGATACTTAAAACAGTCGCAAATAGTCCTTTCACGGTCGTAAACAGGGAGTGTTACACCATTAAAATCACCTATTGTTTTTCCAAGTTCAATTATATTCTTTTGAACATAATATGCTTTGATAGGCACTTCTTGGATATTTGAAATTTGATTTCTGTAAGTTCGAGGAACTGCTATTGACCATTCTCTTGGAGCAAAGTCACTGTATCCATAATGAAACAAAGCAGATTCAACGCAAACTGTTCCATAAGGTAATAAATTTGATATTAGCTGTTCTTCACTTATGTTGTAATTATTAGGAAGTTGGTAAAAGCCATTTCGTATTCTCTCGATAACACCATCTTTGCACAATTTTGCAATATCATAATTTGTAAGTCCCACATTTTTAAAATCGGAAGTTTTTGCGATTGCGCCAACATTTTGAAAAACATTTTTTGCAATTTTTTCTTTAGACAATGGTTCACCAACTTTCTGCGTACAGTTATCAAAATTTGTACGCAAATTTATTATAGCAATATTTTTAATAAAATACAACATTTTTTGAAAAATAGCCATGCAATTATAGATATAATTATATAAACGGCAATTAAACAGATATAAAAGATAGCTTTATCACTTTAAAGTGTTGACTTCGGTATGCACCTATGATACAATACAAACGATATGGCAGATGGTGATACTGTTTTGATACTGTAAACTTTGAGTTACAAAAACTCAGTAAAAACGGTTAGATTATCTGTATAAAAACAAAATATTTACTAAACAAAAAAGTTTAGTAAAGAGTCGAATTGAGCGAGTGGGAATAATACCTCTTGGTTTAGATGTGTTGAAAAGCCCAGTATTTATGCGGGTTTCGGGACTTGGCACTTTTGAGCAACCGTTTTTGCAGCACTTTTGCAACACTTTTTTTCAAAAACGTGTTTTGCAACAGATGAGATAGTCCCCCTTGGCTTGCAACTAAACCTAAAAATCGCATAATTTTTAAGGCTTTTGCCCTGTTTTGGGCAGAAGCCTTTTTTATGAGACTATTTTGATTACCGGCAGGCACGGTTTTTAGGTTTTAGGGGGTGGTGTTCTCTTTGCATTTATCATGATTCTCACTTTGTGTCCTTTACATTTGTGGAGGCCCGTGCTATATTCTCATTGAAAGGGGTGACAACCATGAACCAAGAGAAAATCGGTAGCTTCCTTGCAGAAAACCGCAAGGCGAAAGGCTTTACGCAAATTGAATTTGCGGAGAAATTAGGCGTTTCCAACAAATCGGTATCTCGGTGGGAAACGGGGAAAAATATGCCGGATGTGTCTCTGTTTTTGCCTATATGCGATGCGCTGGATATTTCAGTTAACGAGTTGCTTATCGGCGAACGCATCACAACGCAAGAAAACAAAAAAGCAGATGAAATTCTTGTTGATACCATACAAGCCTCCAACAAAAAGCTCAAATCCGCACAAATACTGATATATATATTTGCTGTTTTGGTCAACGCATTATTTATGATTGGTGTGCCTCTGAGCGCAACACCCTCTGACGCAATGGCGGTGCCGTTTCTGCCCTGTTGTTGTCCTGCCTCAACATCAAGCCTATGTGGTTGTTTATATTCATTCCGATTTCGGTAATTGAATTATTGGTAGGAAGTATAATCTATTGCGGTGAGTTGTATGACTACGGCTTATCCTATGCAACAATATTGGCTTTTGTTCAGCTTACATTATTTCTGTTGGCGATGGGTATTCGAAAAATTATAAGAAAACTTATAAAAACCAAACGCAAAAATAAATCTTCATAGCATTAGCAAAAAGAGCTATCAGACATTATGAACAAGTCCGATAGCTCTCATTATATTTAATATATAATTAAATTAGAAATCGCCAATTGAAAAAATAATCTTTCTAACTTTAAATTGCGATTTCAATAATAAATTCCAACTAAAAAACGCATTAAGAACAAGCAATACTTATATCAAATCTATCTAAAACATTTATATAAAACTTAACAATCAATCATTTGTTTGTTTTTTTGGAAGTGTTACAAGCATTACGGTTCCATTTTTGTCGCTCTTTTCAGCTTTTACCGTACCGTTGTGCAAAAGTACAATTTCCCATACAAGTGATAGTCCAAGACCTACACCGCCGTATGCTCTGCTACGAGATTTATCAACACGGAAAAATGGTTGAAAGATACTTTCTTTGTACTGCTCGGGTATACCATAACCGTTATCTTTAACTCGTATATAAAGCTGATTATTCTTTTCGTCAACAGTTATAATTACAGAAGCGTTTTCTCTGTTGTAGCGTATTGCGTTTTCAGTTAAATTGAATAATAAACGATAAATTAAGGTGTCACTGCCTATCATCATACCATTGCCGTTGTATTCAAGGCGAATATTCTTTTTTTCTGCAAGGGGAGCAAGGTCGGTAAATATTTCTTCAATCATAGGGGCAATTTCTATTGTATCTTTGCACTCAACTGTACGAAGTTCACTCATTTCAAGCAGAGTTTTTGTCATTTGTGACATTCTTTCGTTTTGCTCTTGTAGCAGTGCAAGAAATTCTGCTGTATCGTTGCTCATATTTGGGTGCTCAACAGAAAAAAGTTCAATTTGTGCTTGAGTTAAGGCAAGTGGTGTTCTTAACTCGTGCGCTGCATTTCCTGTGAATTGCCGTTGAGCAGTAAAACCGTTGTCGAGTCGGTCAAGCATATTGTTAAAGGATTGACAAAACTGTTTAAATTCAGGCAAAACATCGGCGCTGATTTTCATATCTGCCAAATTGTTGGGCTGTACATTCTCTACTTGAGAGGCAAAACTTTTTAGCGATTTTAAAGCACGACCACTGACAAAATATGCAAGTATACCACCAAGTACGCTTACGGCAATTGTTATGTACCAATTAGTCGTATTGAATGAAGCTTGTGCACCACTGATAATAATGGTAAGCTCACGGTCGAGATTTTCATTTTCCGGATTAAATGAACTCGGTTTGCCTTTATCAATTTCACTATATGCTGATATTCCGCTGCCTATTGAATCCATATATCGTTTGCCTGAAAAACCGATTAAACAATTCATCAGCACACAAGTTATGCAAATTAAAACGGTGGTCATTAAGGTTATTCGCCATTGTAAAGAAAGTTTTTTCACTTTTTCTCCTCCATTACATAACCCTCGCTTATACGGTTGTGAATAGGGTCATAGCCTAATGCATTACGAAGCTTTTTTCTTAATGATGAAATATGTACTCTTATTGAGTTGCTGAAATTGTCAACACTGCTGTCCCATACGTGTTCAATCAACTCCTCTTGACTGACAGGTCTGCCTTGATTTAACATTAGATATTCAAGTATTCCTGTTTCCTTGCGAGTTAAAGATAATTCTTCATCCTTTACATCTGCTTTGCGTGTTTTTGTGTTAAATGAAAGATTTGAACATTTTAAAACAATATCGTTTTGAGTGAACTTTCTAAGGGTAAGGTTTCGTATTCTTGCCGAAAGCTCATCTAAGTGAAATGGTTTTGTTAAATAATCATTTGCACCTTCATCTAATCCTAAAACCTTGTCTGCAACCTCACAACGGGCCGATAAAATTAAAACCTTTGTGTCAATGTCTGTTTGCCTCAGAGTTTTCAATACTGTCATTCCGTCAACATTAGGTAGGTTTAAATCGAGCACAACAAGGTCGAAACTTTCAACACTAAGCATATCTAATGCCTTTTGACCGTCATAGCAATAATCAACACTGTAAGCAAGACGCTTAAGACTTCTTACGATTGTGTCACAAAGAGCAACCTCGTCTTCAACAACTAAAATATGCATAAATATCTCCTGTCACTTGGAAAAATATCTTTATTATAGATTATAACACAAAAAAATAAAATCTTTGTTAAATTTCTTTCTTAACAAGGATTTTATATCGTTCGTGATATAATAAGGCCAAAAATGAAGGGAGTGGTTAAATTGTTCAAAGTAAAAAAAGCAATATCTCAAATCGGTTTCCTTGCTGCCGGAGTGGTTATGCTGTGCTATGGAGCAATGCGTGGTGAGGCAGACACTGTGCTTAGCAAAGCAATAAGATTATGCTTGGAGTGTATTGGAATTGGATAAAAGAAAAAAGAATGTTTCAAAGCTTGTAAGCCGTTTTCGTACTTGTATTCAGGCAGGTGCAACGCTTTTGACAAATATTCATTTACCTAATTTTTTTAAAGGCGGAATATATCAGGGCAATGGCAAGGCTGTGTGCGTACCGGGGCTAAATTGCTACTCTTGTCCTGCTGCGTCGGGTGCGTGTCCAATCGGCTCGTTTCAGGCTGTTGTAGGCTCATCAAAATTTAAGTTTTCCTATTATGTAACAGGATTTTTAATTTTGCTTGGCGTGTTGCTTGGTCGATTTATTTGTGGCTTTTTGTGTCCGTTTGGTTGGATTCAAGATTTGCTTCATAAAATACCGTGTAAAAAGCTTTCAACAAAAAAACTAAAGCCTTTAACATATTTGAAATATGTCATCTTGCTGTTGACGGTTGTATTACTACCTGTACTTGTGGTTAATGATGTTGGAATGGGCGACCCGTTCTTTTGTAAATATATATGCCCACAGGGTGTGCTTGAGGGTGCAATTCCATTGTCTGCTATTGATGAGGGTATACGCTCGGCTTTAGGAAATAAATTTATTCAAAAGCTTATTATTTTGATTATTGTAGTTGTACTGAGTGTGGTTTTCTATCGTCCGTTTTGCAAGTGGATTTGTCCACTCGGTGCTTTTTATGCATTGATGAATAAGGTGTCGTTGCTTGGAATAAAGGTTGATGAGCATAAATGCGTGTCTTGTGGCAAATGCGCAAGAGCGTGTAAAATGGATGTTAATGTAATAAAAACACCAAACAGCACTGAATGTATTCGTTGTGGTAAGTGTATAACTGCTTGTCCTACGGATGCACTAAGTTTTCACTACGGATTTGGTATGCCTGAAAAAAATCTTTGCAACACTGTAAAAGAAAATAATAAAAGAGATATGAAAACAAATAACAAAAAAGATATAACAACGGAGGAATAATAATTATGAAAAAATCAAAAATATTAACTATACTTATGGTTTTAGTGCTTATGGTTAGCCTTGTTGCTTGTTCAACAACTAAAAATAACGACAAATCTAAGTCAAATAATACTGCTGATATTTCATCTTTAATGAAAAGTGAACCAAGCGATTTAGAGGGCGCAACTGCACTTTATCAAAAGCTTATGCAAAAAGAAAATGAAATTTTATCAAGTAATTCACAGCTTTGGGAAAAAGTGTTTATGTCAGCAAATAAGGACTCTTCTAAGATTGAAGACGGAACAAATTATGGCGACTTTTTGCTCAATACTATTGAAAACGGTAAAGATAACTTTACTGCAGATGAGTTGAAAATTCTTAAAGACGGTGCAAATCAAATTAAAGAGATTGAGGGTAAACTCACAATTTTAGAACAAAAATATCCGGGCTGTGGCAGTAAGCCGAGCGAGGGTGAAAGTGTTGACGCTGAAAGTGCAGGTATGGTAAGTAATAATAGCAAACTTACTAAGTTCCCAAGCTTTAAGGGCAAGGACCTTGACGGAAATGATGTTAGCAGTGATGACATCTTCTCATCTAACAAAGTAACTGTTATTAATTTTTGGTTTACTACTTGTAATCCTTGTGTAGGCGAACTTGGCGATTTGGAAAAGCTTAATAAAGAACTTGCACAAAAAGGTGGTACCGTTATAGGTATTAACTCATTTACTCTTGGCGGTGACAAGACTGCTATATCTGAGGCTAAGGATGTTTTGACTAAAAAAGGTATTACCTACAAAAATGTTTGGTTTGATTCAAACAGTGAGGCCGGTAAATTTGCTTCAGGTCTTTATTCATATCCAACAACGTATGTAGTTGATAAAAACGGAAATATTGTGGGTCAACCAATTGTTGGTGCAATAACTTCATCATCACAAGCAAAGCAACTTAATAAACTTATTGATCAAGCAATTGAAAACAGTAAAAAATAAAGATTTTAAATATCTGGGTTCGGGGGCGCAGACATATTCTTGGACTGTTTAAACAGCGAATCCAAGACGATGTCTGTACTCTACCGGGCTCATAAATCCCAGAGACTGTTTCATACGTTTGGTGTTATACAGGATGATATAATTATTAATTTCATCTATAAAAGTCTGCGCAAAAATTCTTCCTGATAAAAGAGTTGTAAACAAAGTTGATCACTTCTTCCACTTGCCTGCGCCTATTCTTTAATCGGGAATAAATGGTGCCTGATGACTTGCAGGTAAAAACTATAATGCATTTAAGGCTTTCGCTTTTGCGGGAGCCTTTTTTTTGTGTGAATTTATTGCTGGTGGTTGTTTTTTGTGGCGAAAAACAGAAAAAATTCTCCAAATCCCTTGACGAAAAAGGGAGAAATGGGTAGAATAAAACTAATTAGAAAGTTTTTTAGAGAGAGAAGAGGTAGGACTATGGGTCGGCGAATTTTGGCTGTGTTGGCGGCGCTTTTGGCGCTCTTGTGGGCAGCGGTGCCGGCCTATGCAGCTTCGCCGGCGGTGGACAGCGCCTACC
>ERZ773185.2263-NODE-2263-length-12720-cov-2.880537_pt1 | contig 12720 bp, 16 predicted proteins | sample MGYA00580531_ERZ773185 | MGnify/ENA primary metagenome ERZ773185 (study PRJEB29015, sample SAMEA2737799) | human gut metagenome | biome: human gut; feature: human-associated habitat; material: faeces | place: China | collected 2012 ...
TTACGCTCCAACTGGGCATTTTCTTGTTCAAGTCTAGATAATTCTGCCTCATCAGTGAGAGATAATCCACCATTCTGTTTTTTTGTAGCATTGAGTTCTTCAATTTTACTCTTTGTTGTATCAAGTTCTTGTTGAAGAGATTGGAGATTAGATTTATCTTCTGAAAAAGTAGAAGCTGAAGTTTCTGCTTTCTCTTTAGCCCTAGTATATCCTGTCTGAGAATAGTCCCAGAGTTTAAACGCTGCGAAAGCTGTTCCGGCAACAGCAAGAATAGGAATATACCCTTTTATCGATGCAAAGAATCCTTTGATAATATTACCAGCGGATTCAAACATTCCAGTAGATTTTTGAACATCAGCTCCAAGAGTCGTAAATTTACCAGAAATATCATCTAAACCATTTGCACCATTTATAATATTTTCTAACTGTTTTTGATATACTTGACTTCCACTTCCAAATTTATCATAAACTTCCGATAATTTTTTCTTTGCTTTATCGGAAACATCAGAAGATTTCATTAATGCCTTCCCTATTTGATCAGCATTTGTTGAACCTTCTTTTAGTGCTTCCCCCCAAGTTACTTTACCGACTTTTGCTTTGGCTGTAAAATCAGCGTCTTTTGACATAGCCATTAATTCATCTGTTAATGACTCGGTAAGTCCCATCGTACTTGCTTTTGCCTGAATTTGAGCCATTGTAAAATCACTAATATCATTGCTATCTATTTTAAACAAACCTTTTATAGTGTTTTTATCTATTCCATTCAAATCCGCAAAAGAAGAGGCTTTACTTGCATGTTTAAAATTAAGTTCTCCAAAACCATCAAATAAACTTCCTAAGTCTTTAAACTGCATAATGAATATAAAATTATTGGCATACTTTTATAATTCATGATATACTTAAATAAATTTATAAGATTGTTCGGAGGAAATAATATGGCATTAATAAAGTGTCCTGAATGTGGGAAAGAAATTAGTAATTATGCTAAAGAATGCAACCAGTGTGGATACCCTTTAAGTTCAAATTTAGAAGCAGAGGACTATATTTATATCTGTCCAAAATGTGCAATGATATACTCAAGCGATGAATTAAACGCCGACAAAAAATGTCGCTTTTGTAATATAAAAACAATTATTACAAAAGAAACCATGAATGATTTTATCAACAATATGGACAATGAAGATGACTATGATATCATTCTCTCAAAAAAATATGGCGGTAATCAATTTTCTGAATGTGCATATCGTCATAGATTGAGTTTAATAAAACAAGAAAATAAAAATCAATCCACCCACCAACACCAGTCCATCCAACAACAACACATAACTCAGGTAACTTGCCCATACTGTAAATCTACAAACACTAAAAAAATATCAGCAGTAAGCAGAGCAGGATCAATCCTTGGATTTGGATTGTTTTCTAAGAAATTGGGAAAAGAATGGCATTGTAACAATTGTAATAGTGATTTCTAAAAGCTCTATATATTAATTATGATAAAAATTACCAAAACATTAGTTCTGTATATACAATAAAAAACAATTAATATATAATCTTATGTATAAGGTTAATGGATGTGACGATAAATGAATGTTGATATAAAATTATTTGATTCGGAACAAATTGAAGATGCGAAAGTTTCAACTTCTGTAGAAATCGAATCAACATGTCCAATATGTCATAAAGCTGGAAAGCCAGAATATGCAAACGGATGTTTAATTAGATCTTTTAATGAAAAGGAGAAACCTCTTTTATTTACAGTTTGGTATTGTACGAATTGTAAACAATATTATGTATCTCTATATCATATGAAAAGTAGTTTGAAAAATGTTGAAAAAGATGTTAGATATCCATATCCTAAAGAGATTGAAGAAGGCTTGATTCCACAAGACGTTAAGGATAAGTATCCAGATTTTTCAAAAATATTTTCTGAAGCAAGTGAATGCGAAAAACAAGGCTTATTTACAATAGCTGGCACAGGTTACAGAAAAGCTCTTGAATTTCTTGTGAAAGATTATTTACAACAAGAACAAAATCTAACCAAAGAAGCTATTGGAGAATGCCGATTGGAAAAATGTTGCCAAAAAATCGAATTTGAACCTATACAAAAATTAGCGAATGCAGCCACGTGGCTTGGAAACGACGAAACACATTACATGGTGAAACATCCCGAATACGACATAGAGCAAATGAAAAGTTTCTTAAAGGCATTAATAAGTTCTATACATAATAAATATGAACTTGAAAAAGCAGAAAAATTATTAAATAAAAACAAATAAAATAATATAGAATAATACAATAAACAGGCTCATCTCAATGGTGTATCTTGGAGGTGATTGCTATATGACGTATAATGTGCTGAAACCAGTACACGTTCACGAATATACGAGAGTCCGCTTCGGTAGACTGGAATATGTTTGTGAGCATTGGCGTTCTTTACCATCTAGATAATAGTAAATTGCGTTATTTCACTGATGCACCTGGTGGTCTAGCACCTGAGATGAGTCTATTTATTGTATTATTCTTTTTTTATTTATATCAAAATGAAAAATAAATCTATTGTATTGTATTTAGTAATATTACTGTATTCTGGCTAATAAATTTGGCGGTTTTCAATTTTCAGAAAAAACCTACGAAAACAGAATGAGTACTGTAAAAGGGAATGCGACATCCACCCAACATCAATCCTCAAGCCAACAATCAAACACACAAATAACTTGCCCAACATGCAATTCTACAAATATCAAACGTATCTCCGCAGCATCGAAAGCAGTAGGTGTAGGGTTGTTTGGAATATTTATCAAAACGGCACGTAGTCAGTTTGAGTGTAAAGATTGTGGATATAAGTGGTAGAATAGAAGAGTAGAGGGTAAAATTTTCTCTACTCTTTATTTTAGACATAATAAAAGAGCAGTGTAATTACTGCTCTGATTCTTGGATTTGTTCTTCTGTGTTTTCTTCTTGAGATTGTAATTCTTCCTGTCTCAATTCTTCTAACAGATAAGTTTTAATGTCTGTAATGTGTTGACGGAAATAATTTGGTTTATTGTTTTCAAACGATAATATACGACTAAGTTTATACTCCAATTCATTTAACAATTTTTTATTTTTTATCTCATGAACCTTTCTTGTTTTATTCAAATATTCTCGTTCTATATATTTGTCAGTAATAGGTATAACATCACTTATAAAGAAAATAGATTTCTCATTTGTATTTCCAACATGATAAAAACAAGATTGTATATTCTTTTTATCTTTTCCAAGATATTTTTCTAATCTTTCTCGTGCAGCTTCATTTCTATGATAATAATTACCAACTGGAATAGCCCAATATAACTTTTCGTGTTCTATGGATTTCATCAAACATACAATTGGTCTTTCCTTTGAATCATTCCATGTTCCACCATTCCTTCTGATTATTTCATAATACTCATTTTTCCCAAAATATAAAGCATGTTCTTTCATTTTTCTCCTATGTATCAAAAAAGGAGTGATCTGTTAAACAGAACCACTCCTCTACAATGTTTCTTTGTCCTACATTGTGAAAGGAATTTGTCTCAAAATACAATGTAATTCGGTACACATTGCGAAGTACGTTTGTCTCAAAATACAATGTTTCTTTGGCGTACACTGTGAAACGTATATAAGAAAACTTTTGTTTTCTTGCTTATATTATACCCGTTCCATGGGGAAAATGCTACACAAATAATACACAAAAATATAATAGTTTTATTGTGATTTTTGCCATTCGACACATTTAACACTAATATCTTAACACAATCTTAGCACGTCACATCTTGAAATGTATGCTAAATATGGTATATTATTAATGCATCTTTTACTTATGAGGTGATTTATATGAAAATTGATGACTTTTTATTCATCTGTCGCATAAGTCGGAGGTACAAAGGATACCGATATATCAAATATGCGATTGAATTAATTAACGAAGTGGAAGATGATGAGATATATCTTATCACAAAAGACATATATCCTTCCATTGCAAAGAAATTCCATACATCTACAATGGTCGTAGAATCAAACATTCGTACAGTCGTGCGACATCTTTTTAATGAACAAAAAGATATTCTAAAACCAATATTCGGTTATATTCCAAACAAATGTCCATCAAATGCACAATTTCTAGATGCACTTGCTTTTGCATATAAAGATAAAATCCGAAATTTATACAATTAGCCGTTTAGTTTATTTTCTGAATGTATGTTCTGGATTTCCAAATTTTGACAAAATGGTATAATGTATTTGTTACTAAATCAGCATATGACCACAATATGCTTAGTTCCACGGATTTTCGTAACCATATCTTTACGTGGTAGTGCCAGTGTAAGACAATGGCACGATGGAAATCTAATGGGCTATTCTGCCTGATTTTCCAATAAGATAATTAATCTTACAGAAAGGAGGGTAGTGTTGAAAGAATTTTTTGGAATTCTTTTAAACAACATCTATTTAGTGATTCCGTTTATGCTTTATGTTTCTCTTCATGAGATTTCTAAAATTATTGCTGTTTTCCTTATCGCTTTTAAGGATGACATCAGTGATGAAAAAGCTAAGGCAATTGCTAAAATGATGTCACATAGTATGTTCACACTACATAATAAATAATTAACTTGAATTTGTGAATCATTCCATTAATTTCCTCCTTTTAAGAAAACCCTTCGGAGCCATCACAAGCTCCGTTGGGGATTGCCACTCACTTTCTGTAAGTCTAATTGTATATTCTTCATAATCCATTTACAGAAATCGGAAAATATCTTATAATATATGCATCTCAAACTATGACTGGTCTGAGACACGATATTATATCTTGGAGATTAGATATTTTTCTAATCTCCATTATTGTTTACAGTTATTTATTCTCTATCCATTGCCAATAACGATGGGATAGAAGACATCGTATTATTTTATTTGAATATGTAATAACAAAACATATATTGTTTCTTGGACTATACATTATAAGTCAATATTGTAAGGTCATATTGGCTTCGAAGATCGGTAGTCTCTGAGCGTCCTGCTATACAGTTATATATTCTCTATAACAGTGCGTTGCTGATCAGTTAGTTGGTTATTATAACCTTTGCCCTTATACTAGACACTTAGGAGCATCTTCCCGATGCCTTTTATTTCACCATATGTCATCTTAATGATTTTTTCTACTTTCATCGCATTCACACTTGCCGTTTCCGACTATGTTGTAGCTCATTAAGCATTAGGCTTCCCAGCAATTAATCTTCTAATTTTAAAACGTTAACAACACACACTTGTTTACAACACCATTTTCGTTATATTCTTATGTATGAAGTGACCAGTTTAGATAAAACAAATCTAAGTTTTTGAAAAGTTTTACGCCAGCGAATGCAGCGAAGGCAGTTTTCAATAAGCCTACTTTATCTATGAGTTGCGTAATGACATCAAGTGCCGATGATCCACTATCAACGATTCCTTTTACAAAGTCAGATGATACTAAGGATGATGAGAAAGATTGGAATGAAGCTTTGAAGTGTTCGATAGAAGCTTCAATTCCTTTGTTCCATGAATCAAGTTCTTTTTCAGCAGAACCATCTGATTCATTAAGGGCAGTATTGAGTGTTTTTTTGGCTACGTCCCATTGGGACATCATTGCACTCATTATGTTGCCTTGATTTTTGCCTGCAATGAGTTCAGTCACGCTTCAATTTTAAGATGTTTACATAATTCGTAAGATTATGTTATTTTATTGTATAAATTAATTGGATTTTATTTCAGATATAATTCCAATAGAAGTAAATTTATCAAATAGATAATATTCAAGATCTTCAAATTCATAATATGGGATTCGAATTAAATTAATAGAATTATCTTTACAAAATGCATTTTTCATTTCATCATGTTTTTTAATATATTCGTGTTTTCTTACTGCATCTTCATAAGATTGTGTTCCAAATTTTACTGGTTTAAAATGTTGTTCGCCATCATATTCAATACAAGTATTATAGTCATCTAAATAACAATCAAACGGTAGATATCTTTTATCTTTGCACCCTTCAAATTTCTTTTGTCTTGTTATTTTATAACCCCAATCTTCTATAAGAGAACACATAGCCTCTTCTTTATATGTTACAAATGATTTTGGACAACATGAAACTCTATCTAATATATCAACGGGAGCAGAAGAAAAATAACAGTCATGTACATTACAATAAAAATCAATAGGAGTCGTATAATTTATGTATTCGTCCATTGCGTCTGTTTCCGGATGTTTTTCGTGTAAACGTTTTAAAAATTCTTCATTTCCCATACCATCTCGTGCTCTAATATTTTCTCTGTAACACAAATCACACCCACTTATACATTGTAAGAGTGTACGATAACACCTTTGAAAATTTTTATTATGTTTATTACAGTACCAGTTTGATAGATTTGAAGCACCATTATATTTTACTAAGTCAACATGACTGTTAAGCTTATGAATATTTTGATTTATAATCTCTTCTGTTAACATATTTTGTTCACTTAGTTTATTTAAACCACAATAGTAACAGCCATGTCCGTTTAACACATTTTGCATTGTTGATTTATATTCAATATTGTGTATTAGACAAAAACAAGTAATTGGACTCGTTAAGTTAATATATTTATCCCGTATCTCTATATTTGGATTAACTTCATTTTTCTTTTCCATCACATACCATTCTGGAAATTGTTTTCCACTACAATATTTACAACCTTTAATTCCTCGTTTTATATTATTTTTTCTCATAGATTGCATTCCTAAATCTTTATGCTTATTGCATATAAAACTAATATAATAAATTCCATTAATCTTTTTGGATGAAATATATGTGAAATTATTTTTTAAGCACAATTCTTTGTCTTCAGGAATATTAAGTGGTGTTCTATGAGCTTCTTCCGTACGTTCTCTACCACAATAATAGCATCCCTGCCCTGAATGATAGAATTTTGTAAATGTAATTTGTTGTACTCCTTTGTCTTTATGTCTTCTACAAATATAATCTAATTTCGTGCTACAATTCTTATATTTTGTAGAAATTAGATCATATCCTCTATTATCAAATTCTTCTTTAACTTCTTCATAAGTATATCTTTTCCCCATATTATTATCACCTATTATTAATCCTTTCGTACTTTTATTTATTCTCCATATAAAAAAACACCAAAGCTTTAAATAACTCAGATGTCTTCGTATATTTATATGTTGTAATTCCATGAATATCTTTTACAAAAGTATAATTAATTCCTTTTGATTGAAGATACTTCATTTCTGGTACATATTGTGTACTATATTCTTTATCAAATTTTTTCATAAAATAAAATTCCTTTTATACAATAAAATACTCATGCTTTCACATGAGATCAGAGTATTTTTTAACCACATCACATAATAGTAATAGCAGCCACACCATTTCAGGCTTCATTTACTTAAGCCCTACATTAAGGATTTCTCCCCCCTGACGTTGGGGTACTCGTTTGACTCATTCCTATTCGGAACTTTGCGACCAAGATACCATTTCTAATTTAAGAAAATTAGCAAAATTTCTACGTAGGCTTTTGACCATATAGAATCTCTATCGTTGTTTTACTTTCGTTACATTCATATTGGCATATTTCATCCATATTGTAGTGACAGAGCTTTAGGTTTTACTGGTTTTAGATGTGTTCTTTTATGCACATTTCTGTACATACAGGCAAGCATTTGCCTGCTGGATATCTGTTAAACTAGACCATTTTTCGGCAAGCTCATCCAGAATATCATAAGTTGATTTGAACTCATTAGCATTTTTCATAATATCAACGCCACTAAGAGCTTTGATTTCTTTTCTTAATTTGGCTGTTGAAGTAGCCATACCTTCTGTGTCTAATCCGGCACTCTCAATTTCTGTCTTCGAAGATCGAATCCTCATACTGATTGTTTTTAGTCCGGTACCAATTTTCATACTATCCTGAACTACGCTGTTCGCAGCAGTTGTCATCGCAACAGCCTGTTCATACGTATTTCCACTGGCTTCAAGAGACGAAGCGGATCTTTGCATTGCTTCAAAGATACCTGCTGTATCGATCGGTTCCGTGTTGGCAACTTGGTTTGCAACATCAACGATTTTCTTAGCATCACTTGCTTGGAGTTTGAAACCACGAAGAGTAGATATAAGACCTTTGGAAGAAGATTCTTGAGTCATGTTGTCACCAACACGAGAAAGAAGAGTTGTCATATCGGAAAGTTCTTTTGCGTCATCAAGACCATACCTTTTTGTTACTACTTCTATATAATAGAAGAGGGTGGGTCATTTCTGCCCACCTCTGCAATTTCATTTTTAGATTATATTTGCAGAGCAGATCATACCTTCATCTCTATAAAGAGATGTCCCCATACGCTTAGTCGTTACCTTCTAAGCTGTGATCGTTACGGGACTCATAAAATAATTTATTTTATTTATAATATCTTCTTTAGAATCCGTATACGGAATTCTAATAAGTTTAATATTTTTCTCTTCACAATATTTATTTTTTATTTGGTCATTTTCTTGAGTTAATTTAAATTTTTCATCACCGCCCCAACCTTTTATTGGTTCGAAATGATGCTGTCCATCATACTCAATTAAAATATTTTGTTCTGGGATATAAAAATCGAACGGCAGCATATCACTGCCTTTAGAATTTCGACAATCAGAAAATCGCTTTTCTTCTTCGAAATAGATATGTAAAGATGAATAAATTCTTCGTACTTGCTGCGATTATTACAACCACATGAACGGGTGTGCCCACGTTCTAAATTGTTTAATGTAACATCACAATAATTATTACAATCGCACAAACAATGCCAAATAACCCCACCATTAGATGCACGTTTGTCACTTGGATATAATGCAACAAGATGTCCGAATCGTTGCCCTGATATATCAACAAATGTTTTCTGTTTCATAGCACCTTTTATATGAAGTGTAGCACCACTTTCCAAAGCGTCAGCACGAATTATATATTCTTTATTGTCAACACCAATGCATCGACAATATGTACGTGGTTTCTTAATCGTTGGCTTTGGTTTATATTGGTATAACATTTCAATCACTGTAAAGTCACCATAAACATTTCCAACTAAATTTTTAGCTTTTGCTATAATTATTCCTCCTTAACGGAAGAGAATAGTATTTTATAAATAAATTATTTTATGCATTACCCTCGGTATTATCCTTCTCAGGAGTTCCACCGATTTGAGAGGATTTTCACTTATGCCTCACGACATAAGGGAGCAACGTATGTACCCAATCTTGACCAATCCGCTGTACTACTAATAACGTCACTAACAGTAGCACCATATTTCTTGGCACTTTCCGCAGCTTGATCCCAATACTGTGACAACTGACTATCAGATGCACTGCTAACTTTTCTCAATTCAATCTGTGCAGAATTAATTTCTGTTACAGCAGATATAATCTGCCTAGGCAGATCAACAACAGCACCTTGAGCCATAGCCCAAACACCGCTGAATTTAGATAACTGTGAAAAAGATTGTCTCAAGTTTCCGAACAAGCCTTTTCCATTCAATCCTTCAGCAGAAACAGCAGATTTCAATCTTTTAAATTCAACATCCGCTGTATTTTTTTCACCAACAGTAGTGGCGTTCTTATACATATCTCTGACAGATTCAAACTCAGCTTTATATTTCTTCAAAGCTTTTGTATTGTCATTCATATACTTCTGAACGCTGTTAGCAGAAGAAGTTGCTATCTTTGGATCAAGAGTTTTACTTTCAGCGACACGAACTTCTTCGAGAACATTCTTCATTCGTTCGCCACATTCTTCTAATTTGACTTTACTTTCTTCAAGTCCGGAAGTATCAATTAATTCTCCCTTAATCTTCTTATCAGATAGAGCAACAACCTCCTCAGATATTTTCTTATATTCAGCCAACTCAGCCCTTGCTCTATTTAAAACTTCAGAGCTTTGTCCATTGTATCTGGATAAGAAAGTATCTGCCTTAGCAGAAGTGAGAGAATATTTACCAGAATAAGCTTCCCTTTGAATTTCAGCTAATTTATTCTGATGTGCGATCTCATTTTTAACTTGCTGAAACTCTTTGTCCGCATTGATTTTTTCACTTCGAGTCAGTCCTTCTTGATTGTACATATTGGTAACTTTATCAAGCATTTTATTTTGCTCATCACTAACATTCTTCAGACTGTCTCTATATTTTTCGACTTTAGAAATAGCGGTATCAACAGCAGAAGTATCTAATGATTTTTCCATTGTATTACCAAGAATGGACAATACGGAATTTAACTGCTCAACAGATGAAGCCCATTTATCGGCAATTGCAGCTTCTAAATTATTATCCGAAATACTTTTTGCCATTCGCTTCTGATATGTCTCTACTTGTGCTTGGAGATTCATGGCAGTCTCTAAATTCTTCCTATCTTCTCCGGAAACATTTTGCCGAGAATATTGTCTCAGAAGCTTTTGATTCTTGGCATTTAACTCATCTGCATACGGATAAGAACTTGCTTTGTCAGCTGCCATTAATTTAGCAAGATCAGATTGATCTTTACTTACTTTGGAAGCACGACTCTTCATTTGTTTATCCATTTTTGAGAAGAAAGAACTCATTGCCTTATCAAAAGATTTTGGATCAACCGTAAATAAATTAGAAAGATCTATCTTTTTGCCAGAGCCTTTTCCAGCATTTGAAAATAAATCTTGAACCTCTTTGACTTGTGATTTGACCTTCGATAAATCAATTTGTGGAGTAATTTTATCCTTCTCCATTTTATTTTTGATTTCGTCATACATAGTACCAAGAGTTTCCATTTTAGTAGCAGCATTCTCTGTTTCTATATTGACTTTAAAATCTAATACGTCTTGTGCCAAACGATCACCTCCTATAAACTACCCAGGACTTGATCAATCGCCTGGTTTATATAAATTGATAATTTTCCATTAAATCCACTTTGGACATCTCGTTCTATTAAGTCATGAGGCGGAGTGGAAACACCAGCTTGAAATCTACCATGACCATGCTCACCACCCTTGAACATAAGTTGCATTGCGCCTTCTTGTGTTAATGGACTCCCGCCAATAATTGAAGGATAATCGCTCATGGCTCCGTTATCTAAAATTAATGAACAATTTCCACCACCGTTATGTTGTAATTTCGCAGTCCAATTTCTAAAATTACCTGTTCGTGAATACATAACTCCACCCCAGAAACCATAATAATTATCTATAGCCCTTTGCAATGATTGATCTGCGTCCGGTTGTAATTTTGGAATTGCTATATTACATATTTCGTTCGGAGCTTTTCTCAGTTTATTAGCAATCTCAAAAAATGGGTTTCCCATAATTATCACCTCAATTAAAAAATCCACTGACGTATAACCGCCAGAGGATTTAAACATTTTGTCTATTTTGTTTTCTGTGTATTTTCAACAACATGCAAATCTTTTTTCAGATTTTTCGGCTTTCTAAAAGCACCACTTTTCTTTGCAACATCCATTACAATATCAACAATCGCTTCTTTATTAACAACATCTTTTGCATCCAGTTTACTTAAAACACTAATTGCTTTCTTAGCAAAATCTGGATTCTCCAAAACTGGTTTAGCAGCGAGAGCAAGGTTATCATTAATCTGCACGATAGATTCTCCAATTTCATCTAATGATTTGAAAAGATTCTCTTTAATATCAGCACAATGAATCATTCGCTGTTTTCTATAATCGACAATTGTGGCGACATTCTTTGATACGAAATTCTGAATAGAAATGTATTCCATATTTTTCTGATTTTCTTCATCGGTCAAATCTTCATTCCAGAAAAATTTCATGATGAGAGAATTGAATTCTGAATCACCCATAATAAGACTATATAAATCATCACCGGCTTCTAATTCAAATCCTTCAATAAAATAAATAGCCATATATTCAATGGTATTACTTTCTAAGAAGTAAGGAGTGTAATCCCCATCTACAAAACAAGAATCTGAGATTGCCTCGATTGCACGAATCTTGTCTTTGAGTGTAATGGTATCTTTGATTTTCAGTTCTGTCTTTTTCATAAAATATTCAATCTCCTTTTATTCCATAATTTTCTACACAAAAATAAGAGCCTGTTTCCAGACTCTTATATATTCTCTATATCTATGCAGTTTCTTTTTGTTCATCTGTTTTCTCAACAGATTTAACGTTTTCTGCTTTTTCTGTTTTCTTTTTAGTATTCTTAACAAGTTTTTCTTTAATTTCGTCTAAACTCAAACCAGACTCCATGAGTAATTTGGCAAGTTCTTGTGTCTGTTGCTGTTTTTCCTCTTCAGCTTTTTGAATCTTATAATTCTCGAAATTTCTTTCGAGTTTTTTTAATTCATCTTTTTTAGATCTTAATTCTTCTCTAATCTCTACAGATTTCGTTTCAAGTTTCTCAATACATTCTTTTGTCGAAGAAATTAGTTTTTCATAATCTCTTTCTGCAACCTTGCGTTTACCTCTTGCCATAGTAAAACCTCCTTGAATACTTTATGAATTTGTATTCTTAGAGTATCACCAAATAGAAGAGAAGTAAACAGTATTAGCACACTTCCTTTAAAAAATTGTCTACATTATATCTATAATTTGTTCTTAATAAATGATTTCCAATCTTAATAGGATTCATATTTAATACATCATCATAATTAATAGATTTCTTATCAATAGAGTTAGTATATTTTAAAAACTCATTTAT
>ERZ773185.2267-NODE-2267-length-12704-cov-3.834849_pt1 | contig 12704 bp, 7 predicted proteins | sample MGYA00580531_ERZ773185 | MGnify/ENA primary metagenome ERZ773185 (study PRJEB29015, sample SAMEA2737799) | human gut metagenome | biome: human gut; feature: human-associated habitat; material: faeces | place: China | collected 2012 ...
AAGGCTCCATGTCTTTCCGTCCATTGTAACATGTATATTTCCCTGTAAGGCTTTACTCATTATTTCTTTAAACTCATCGGAATAAAGTGCCGATCCAAGGTAAACTGCTGCCTGGTGATCTTTCAATGCAAGAGGCTTTTCTCCTGCCTGTTTTAACAGCTCATTATACCCGGATAATGCAATAATATGCGGCGTATCTTCCTGTTCTATCTCCATTGCAAATACATTTTCATTCGGTGTCTTTCCATCTTTTTTCAACTTGTCTACGAGTTCATCTGCGTTAAAGCCAACTACCCGGTTCTTCTTTTTCGATGGTTTACCTTCCTTATCCAGATTTTCGATCGAAGATTCTATATATCCGGTTTTAATCTGGATCAGCTTTTCAAAATCTGAGCGAAGCCCGGACTTCTGCAATTTTTCAATAGTTGTACTGACGTCCTCATTGTCATCGTCAAATGTATAATCTACGACACGCTCGCTCTGTACCGTATAACTTCTGGCAATCCCGATTCCTGCACCGAACAGGCAGAGTGCTGCGAGGATCAGAATACAGCTCACCGCCGGAACACTGCTCTTACGGATAAACATTTCTTCTAACTGACGAAATGTAAACATTCCAAGTCTCTCATGGCGGCTGCCCCATCTGCCCAGTTGTTCCAGTATCAGCCGGAAACCATAGAATACAAGAAATACTCCGGCAATTCCAAAGACTACTGTCCGTGCAAGAATAAGAAGGTCATCCCAGATATGTCCACGGATTCCATCATAAAATGCCACAAACAATAACACGCATCCTGTCGCAAAGGCAAGCACATACAGAACCTTCGGTCTTGTTTTTCCCTGCTCTTTTGCCTGCGGATTCATAAGATTGCCGATCTCGTCCTTAACTACCGCGCCGCTTAAGAACAGGCACGCAAATAATTTTACCAGTATGAAACCGACAGCGGTTCCAATCACTGCAGCGAATGAAAATGTACTCTGATGACCGAGGATTCCAAGCCCCTCTACCTTCGCTGTGATCAGGCTGACCAGCTCGGAAATGCAGACTGCAACCGGGATTCCTGCCACAAGGATCAGTAGACTGCTCTTAATATCTTCTGTCATCAACATAAAAAACAGCCGGCTCCGGCTCATGCCCATCATACGGTACACACCAAATTCATGTTTTCTCCGCTCCATCTGGTAACGTCCCGCAAAATATACGAGAAAGAACAAAATGCATAACGATGCGCCAAACAGTATCGGAACCATTTGAAAGATTTTCTGTATAGCATCACTTTCCATCTCTTTCAGGAAAATGATCACATCCTGCTTCGGCAGTGCCAGAATCACATAAAATGCAATTACGACAACGAGAAGTGAAGCATGAAACAATCCATTTTCCCTGCGGCTTCTCTTACTGTTTCTGGAGACAAGTTTAAAGAACATTTGCACTGCCTCCTCCCAACTGCGCCAACACTTTCAAAATGCGCTCGTAAAACTCCTGCTGGGATTCTTCTGCGAAATCTCTGCGCAGCTCATGGAAGAGTACTCCATCCTGGATAAATAAAATCCGTCCGCAATAACTTGCTGCATTTGCATCATGTGTCACCATCATGATTGTTGCTTTTTTGTTGCGATTTAAACCGAAGAGTTTCTCCATCAATGCTTTTGCATTACGCGAATCCAGTGCCCCGGTCGGTTCATCTGCCAGAATCAGGTGTGGATCCATGATCAATGCTCTGGCTGCTGCTATACGCTGTTTTTGCCCGCCGGACATCTGTGTCGGAAATTTGTCCAGTACATCCTGTATCTCAAGATATTCTGCCAGTTCTTTTAACTTCTGTTCCCCTTTTTTCTCTTCATATTTATGAAGAGCCAGCGGAAGAAGAATATTTTCTCTTCCGGTAAGGTTCTCTAAAAGTTCAAAGTTCTGGAAAAGGTAACCGATCTGGCGTCCTCTGTAATCGGAAAGTTCCGCGCCTTTCAGCGAACGGATATCGGTTCCATTTACAAGAATCTGTCCTCCTGTCGGACGGATCACACTTGCCACGCAGTTAAGAAGTGTGGATTTTCCGGATCCGCTGCTTCCCATGATTCCTAAAAATTCCCCTGTCTGTACTTCTAGGCTAATTCCATCCAGTGCCTTTGTCTCATTTTTCTTGTTTCCATAATATTTACATAAAGATTCAATTTTTAAAATACTCATTCTCTGCTCTCCTTTCATTGATGTAATCATAGCATCTGTGGCTTACAAATAACACTTACAGTGAATGAAAGGTTTCGCAGGCTTTCGTTTCTGGTATTTGATAATAATATGCCTTACAGCAGATCATCCTGAATATCTTCCTCTGTCATGCGAAGTCCGACCACACTCGAAACGGGCAGTGAAAATACGATTGCCTTCTCCTTACTCTTCAATCCGGTTTTCTCCATGATTGCTTTCATAATCTGTGCTTTCTGTGAGGAACGAGTAACAATGAAGATCATTTCCTTCTCTTCCACGAGGGAAACACCAAGATATTTTCTGGCGAGCTCTGTTCCGGTTCCTTTCGCATGGACAACTGTACCGCCTCCCGCATTTGCTTCTCTTGCGGCTTCCATAACCGTATCGATATATCCCTGATTGGCAATGGCAATCATCAGTTCATAATCTGTCTCCTTCAATGCTGTTTCCTCCTCTTTTTCAAATGGCTGTTCCTGTATCAGATATTGCAGTGTCTTTTTGCCGCCTATGCTCGCAAGCGGCACTGCAAAAGCAATTCCCGTTCCCGGAACATCAATTTTCATATCAATGATCAGTCCGCGTTTCAGTCGTTTCCATGTATCTCCGGTCACGATGGAGAGAAAAAGAATCTTTTCTGTTTCTTCTAATCCAAAATAATTCAGCACCTCACTGTTCGCTGTCCCTTTTCCCAGTATTTCAAAAAATACCTGCTGTTCGTGTGTCTTATAAAATTCGCGAAACTTTTTTCTTGCGCTGCGGCTTGTGATCGCAGCCATCATATATAACCGGCTCATATTTTTCCGCCTTTCTAATTCCAATAAATCGTTTCATACTGTACGCTCTCACATCTACACTCCGCTCTGGTCGGCACTAAACATGTGTCGTTGACATATAGCTCTTCTGATGTTATATGATACCAGTGAATTGCTCCGGGTTCCAAGGTATCATCATAACTCTATAATATCCATGTCGCCGTATGCTTCCAGTGGCAGTACAGGAACCGCCTCTTCGTTCTGACGTTTCTTCTCCTGATGCTGGTAAACCGCACCCAGTATCTGTATCGTGATAAGTGGTGTCATCGCAACCATTGCCACAACACCAAATGCATCTGTAACTACATTTCCGCCAATCGCTTCGCATGCTCCCTGTGCCAGAGGCAACAGAAAAGTTGCCGTCATTGGACCGGAGGCCACACCACCGGAGTCAAATGCTATCGCAGTGAAGATTTTCGGTACCCGGAACGCAAGAAGCAAAGAAACTGCATAACCCGGTATGAGAAACCAGAAAATAGAAATTCCGGTCAGTACACGGATCATTGCAAGCCCCAGTGAGACCGCAACGCCGCAGGACAAACTCAGTCCCATTGCCTTCCCAGGTATCGCACCCGAAGTCAGCTCTTCTACCTGCTCCATCAGCACATATACCGCCGGCTCTGCCTTTACGATAAAATAACCGATCAACATACCGATCGGGATGATCACCCATCGGTAAGAAAGTCCTGCAATCACCTGTCCCAGATAATTACCTACCGGCATAAATCCTACATTTACCCCTGTCAGGAATAATACCAGTCCAATGTATGTATACAGGATACCGACCAAAATTTTGATCAGCGTTTTCTTTTTTAATTTCAGGGATACCACCTGAAAGAATGTGAAGAACAGAATGATCGGAAGCAGTGAGCCACCGATTTCCTTCATATAATGTGGGATTCCGGACTCGAATAATTTCCATAATGCTACAGATGTCTCTGCATCCGGTATTACAGTCTCGGAATAGCTGCCACCTTGTGGATGATAGATAATACCAAGAAGCAGTACCGCCAGCACCGGGCCGATCGAACACAACGATACCAGACCGAAGCTGTCCGTCTCTGCGTATTTATCACTACGTACCGCAGAGAATCCGATTCCCAGTGCCATGATAAACGGTACCGTCATCGGTCCGGTTGTCACACCACCCGAATCAAATGCAATCGCCAGAAAATCCTTTGATACAAAAAAAGTCAGGATGAACACCACCGGATAAAAGATCAACAGCATATAGGACAGCGGTTTTGAAAATAACATACGCAATACAGCGGCCACCAGAAAAATTCCGACTCCCACGGCAACCGCCAGAATCAGTGTCATATTTGATACCGAAGGTACCTGCCCGGCCAACACCTGCAGATCCGGTTCCGATATTGTGATGATAAATCCAAGTACAAAACACAACCCGATGATCACCGGCAGCCTTTTTGACTGTGCGATCCGGGTTCCGATCCTCTCTCCCATTGGTGTCATCGACATCTCCGCCCCCAGTGTGAAGAACATCATTCCCACCACCAGAAGGATCGCTCCAATAATAAAAGCCATCAGAATGCCCGGCGGCACCGGTGCGATCGTAAAGCTTAATATCAATACGATCGCGATGATCGGTACCACCGCTTCCAATGACTCTTTTAATTTCTCTGATAATTTTGTCCGATATAAATTCAATAAATATTCATGCCTTTCTGTGTTAATTATTCTACAATTTTCTGACTATTCAATATATTCTTTATATTATCACAGAATTCCAATCCTATCTATTTTTCTACTGTTAAGATCTTGCTAAGAACGCTTACTCTGTAACCATATCCTTAGCAAATAATGCAGCTCCCAGTGCTCCACAAAGCTGTGCCTTATCGCTGATCACCAGTGTCGTTCCAAGCTTCTCTTCCAGTGTCTTCACCAGTCCCTGGTTCTTTGACACTCCTCCGGTCATCATATAGCGTTCCTCGCCGCCGACACGTTTTGCCAGTGCTGCTGTCTTGGACGCAACAGCCTTATTCAGTCCATGTACGATATCATCGGTTGCCTTATTCTGTGCGATCAGTGATACCACTTCCGATTCTGCAAATACGGTACACATGCTGGAGATTGTAATATCTTCCTTATATGACAGACCTGCCTTTCCCATATCGTCCAGACTCATTTCCATGGTTCTTGCCATCATCTCCAGGAATCTTCCGGTTCCGGCTGCACATTTATCATTCATGACGAAGTTGGCAACGGCTCCATTTTCATCCAGGCGGATGACCTTACTATCCTGTCCTCCGATATCAATAACGGTACGGACTTCCGGGTTCAGGAAATGTGCCCCTCTTGCATGACAGGTAATCTCCGTAATACTCTTATCACCATCTGAAATAGCCGTTCTTCCGTATCCGGTTGTAACCATTGCATCGATGTCTTCTCTCTGAAGTCCCGCATCCTTCAGTGCTTCTTCCAGTGCACGCTCTGCTCCGATTGCTGCTCCCGCACCTGTCGGCAGGATGATCCCTGTCACGATATTTTGGTCTTTATCAAGAATTACTACATCTGTACTTGTTGATCCGCTGTCTATTCCGGCGAAATATCCTTTTCCCATCTTCAGTTCCTTCCCTTCCAGTTCTTCCATATTCATGCTCTCTGCAAATGCTTCTAATCTTGTCAGAAGCTGTCCGCTGCTCTGTACGGTATAATCCGATTCGATCTTCAAAAGTGGTACGGTCACATTCTGTTTGATCTGTGCGTATTCAAAACTGTAAAAATCGCAGAATTTCACGGTATGATAAATAATCCCCTTTAATCCCGGGTCATTGTATAATCTCTTTCTTCCACTGTGATCCATCATACGCATACATGGAATCTGTCCGAGAAGTTCTTTCGCATACCATACCATCAGTTCATCAAATTCCAATTCCTTTGGCGGCTCTGTCTCGCCCACCGAACGGTTGTTGACACAGGTATCATTTTCCACCGGATACGGCATACTCTTCTGCACCATATCAAAAAGTTCATTTCCCATACGTGCACCCAGCACACTGATATGCGGCTTTACGATGCGTTCCGGCTTCTTGAATGCCTGCCGGAACTTCTCTTCATCAAATCTGGTACCTTTATATTCTCCATATGCTTTCGCAAGACCTTTTAACTGCACTGCTGTACGTTCCCTGCTGCATTCTGCATCACAGTGAAGTACATCAATCATATATAAGAAATCCAGTTTCCCGCTGTCTTCCAGAATATCATACACACTCCGAATCGTGTCACAGCAGTTGACCAACACCAGTTCCTTTACTTTTCCACTCATAACAGCTTCCAGAAGGGCCTTACCGAATCCACAGATATTCGGATGCGCTATCTGATCCGCATGGTCAAAGCCCTGCGGCATCTCATTCAGGTTCTGACATTCCCCGCCGAACGCTTCTAAGAGTTCGATTGGGGTATATTTACAGACATAATATGTTTTATTCATCGTGCGATTCCTCCTGTCTGTCCGTATTTTCATCCGTTTCTGTATTCAGCATCTCTAAGAATGCCCCGAGTCTGGTAGATGTCTGCCCTTCTCCGCCATGACTTCTGTCACATCCGTCGCCGTCCAGGATCAGAAGCGGGATTCCCTGTTCTTCGAATTTGCGCTTGGCAAGCTGTGCTGCTCCAAGGGTATGCTTACATCCCCAGTGTCCGAACCAAACAACACCGTCTGCTCCTGTCTCCTTTGCATGACGGATTCCTGCTTCGATTCTTCTGATCGCACTTCCATTTAATGCATGATACACCATACGTCTCGCCATCGCTTCATAAGGCTTCTCCGGATCAAAATCCGGCTCACAGACACGGCTCAGTTCACATCCGACGATCTGCGCTTTTTCCTGAAAGCAAAGTTCATTCTTCACCGCATCTGACCAGAACGGAATGGTGTGCATCCAGTAAATCTTCTTTCCCTTTTTTGCCGGGGCCTTCTTCACATCGTTCAGGAGACGGTCCACATACGTTTCCTCTTCTTCTGTTCCCAACAGCAGATTATTTGTCATACCTGCATAGAGTGGCGTAACAAGGTCTGCAGGAATATATCTGTCCGCACTTTCCTTTTCATACTGTGCGAATTTTTCCAGCGTCCGCTTGCTTCTTCTCAGTCGTTCTGTTAATGTCTCATCTGTAATCTTTTTGCCTGTGCATTCTTCTATAAAGTCTTTCAGTTTACGAAGTTGGTCTGCCACATACTGTACATTGTCTTCGTTCTGCTGCATCGGCACATCGATAGCAAAGATCGGTACATCATACATCTTTGCCAGCTTCTTAAATGTCAGAAGGTTTGCATCACAGGTCAGATTCGTGTATACAATACACTTTGGTTTCGGAAGTACTTTCTTCTGCGCCGCTCCGATAAATGTCTTGTGATAACTGCAAAGTGTCTCGGATATGCCCGTATTCTCCGCCTGTTGTAAAAATGCTCTTTCTGCCTTAGATGCAGAAAGATAGCAGGAAAATCCTTCTACATTGTATGGATGTAATCCTGCTTCCTGTAAAATTTCACAAGGAGTAAAGATACTGACAATTGCACTTTCTTCCGGACGTTCCAGCGGTCTTATCATCGTATCCATCATAAGCCTTGCCAGATACTGCTCTGCCGGCATCAGTCTTTTGTCCGGTGCGAACCGGAACTTCAGATTCTGTGCCTTCCATCCGGTCTTCAAAAGCCATCTTGCTCTGCCCGGATTTTCATTACTCCATTTTTCTATATAGTTTCCATATGTTTCTATGATCTTCATGTTCTCATCCTCGTCTTGCCCTGTTGTCTGTTTCCATTTTTCTTCCTTATTCAAGTAAAAAAAAACATTTAACATCATACTCTTCTTTTTTATAAAATGCAAATATACAGCAGTGATTTTCCACAAATCTGCTGCTGCATATAGATATCATCGTATCATTACAATACAAGTAATAACACGAATCCGACTATTCCAATCATTGAAAATACTTTTCCTTCTGTTGCCCCCGGTGCATGATAGACGATCCTCACTTCATGCTTCCCACTTCCGATCTCACATCCAAGAAATGCTGTATTTACCTTTTGTATCTTCGTCTCTTTTCCATCGATGTACATCTTAAAATGTGTGTCATATGGGATGGATGTAATGAACCAGCCATCATTCTTTACCTGTATCGTTCCCTGTATCACATTATCTTTCGTCAGCTTTTTATCCACCTGAACTTCTGACTGATATAACGTTTTTGACCGTTCCGGCAGACTGCCAAGATATGCCTGTACATGGCTTAATTGATATTTTCCTTTGCCAAATGTTACAGAAATAGTATCTTCTCCATCCTTTAACGGCACTGCATAGATAAATGTTTTATTTTCATTATAATATACATGATCTTTTGCGCTTAGTTTATTACGGATTCCGTTGATCCAGACTGCCACGTCCTTATTCGGACGTGCATTGTCCACACGGAAGCTCAGGAAAAGAATCTGTCTCTGCCCCTCTTGTTGTGTCGTTTCCTGCTGCACCTGTCGAATGGAAAATGTTATCTTTTTTATCTTCTTCGCATGTATCTTCCAGCCATCTTCTTTTTCATGGATCCACGTTCCGACTTTTCTTTCATTTCCGTTTTTCTTCCCTATATCTGTGGTTCTATTGCCGGCTCCATTTTGCGCTTTATGATTGTCGGCCATTTTCAGACTAACAGGCGTATAAGCTGTCATTATGTTCTGATCTGAAGATTCCGTATGTTCTCCAACAACTGCATATTCCAGAAATGCCGTCTGATTATATGGAAATGCAAGTTTGTTATATTCTTTTTCCGTCATCACACGATCTGTTGCATACATGACCGGTGCCGCGTCATTATTCTGATATATGCCGGTTTTTTCACATTTCTTAACCAGAGCATATCCCGTTACATCAGAATCTGATACGATATAGCGTACTCCCATCATCCGGCAAAATACCGGATTCTTCGATACCGACTGCATCATCACATTCCGAAACGGTTCTTCCAGTCCGAATGTCTTCTGACGAAATGTCTGATATTCAGAATTGTATGCCGATGAATAGATTGAAGTAATATTCTGCCCCGCATCCCAGATCCGGTTTAAATCCGCTGCATTTTCATCGTCATTGCCCATCTGTTCTGTGCGGTAATATCCACCATCATTTTTCAAAGCTTCTTTTACCGCCTGTTCATTATGTTCTCCTGCAACATCCCGGTACAGTTTGTGACTGACATACCGGTCCGGCTCCATCTGATAAAAGGTATTCATCGTGACCGCCAGACATAGCACCGACGGCAGTGCCAGCATCAGAATCTCTTTTGTCTCTTTGCAGTGGCTCTTCACTGCACAATAAAGCACATAACATATCAGGAACAGAACACTTTCTGCAAGTAATGCCTTCCATACGTTTTCCTCTATTCCTTTAGATGTAAACTGGTTTCTTGCTATATAAACAAATACCGTTGTAATGATATACGGAACCATTCCTGCAATAAGAGACAATTTCTCTTTCCTGCATTTTTCCAGATAAATAGCAATCAGATAACACAACAATGGCAGAAATGGAATGAATACCTTATCTCTGATATACAGTCCGCCATTCAATAAGTAAGCAAATACCGGAATGACAAGCACGATCACACATCCATATGTGAGCACTCTCTCATATACTTTCCGGTACAGAAGTCCTGTGATCAAAACGGTGATCACAAGTGTTGTAAGTCCGATTCCATAGATGCTGTAAGCGAATCGTTCTACCGTGATCTGCGGAACGAAAAGGGTAGTAAGCGATGTATTCTGCCCTTTACTTCTACCACCCGCCAGTGCAAGTACCGTTGGTACCAGGAAGAAACTACTCATAAGTACTGCCAGAATCATTGGACGAACAAAACACAGTCCATCCACTAAAAAGCCTCTGACCGTGACTCTGCATCCTTCTCTTTGTTCAAAATACCGGTGCAGTCCATAAAGAACCAGTACCAGCATTCCGCCAATACTGAAATAGAAACTGGTCATGATCATCAGAAATACACTAACTGTAAAAAGACCGCTTTTTTCTTTTTCAAAATACCGGTCCACACCTATAAGTGCCAGACATAAGAACGGCATATAATCTACGAACATGATCTGACCGCTGTACTGTCCGATCATCGGGCCCGCCAGCAGGAACATCAGCGATATGATAAAAGCAACGCCTGTATCCATCTTTCTGCTTTTCAGCCAGTAATAAAAAAGCAGTACCGAAACCGTCAGACCTGTTATGCTGATCACCATGATGTAATCTGACATTTTCACAAATGGGAGCAGATATGACGGCAGAATCAATGGACTGTATAGTCCGTAATAAGCAAAATGATAAATGTTCTGACCTCCGCCCAGATTCGGCGCAAATTCCGGAAATATCTTTCCCGTTGCATAAAACTGCTGCCGGAAATAATCCGGCAGCACACTATGCTGACTGAGCCAGTCTACTTTTGCTCCAAAGATTCCATGTCTTCCCACAAACCACCAGCAGAAAAAAAATGTAAATCCGGCAAGTATCAGGTATGGAATGCATTTCTTATATGAAGTATATTTCTTATACAGAGTGCACTTCTTTTCCTTTCCCATAACTCTTCCTCCGCATGTTCTGTGATAATGGCATCATCATAATCCTCTGTTCTTCTTTACTGGAATCCTTTAACAGGTATACCGGACGGTTCTTTACTTCCAGATATGTCTTGGCAAGATACTGTCCCAGAATTCCGGTACACAGAAGCTGTACACCGCCCACACCGAACAGGATACAGACCAGCGACGGCCATCCGGCCACCGGGTCTCCCCAGATCAGTGTACGAACTACGATTGCAACGATCATCAGGAATGATAATCCGCAAAACAGAACTCCCATATACGATGCGATCGACAATGGCACCACAGAAAATCCCGTAATCCCCTCCAGAGAATAAATGAATAATTTCTTTACATTCCATTTTGTTTCTCCGGCAGATCTTTCGATATTCTCATATTCCAGCCATTTGGTACGGAAACCGACCCAGCCGAAGATTCCTTTTGAAAATCGGTTGTATTCACTCATCTCCAGAACCGCATCTACCATCTTACGGTTCATCAGACGGTAATCTCTGGCACCGCTTACGATCTCTGTCTTCGATATCTTATTGATCACATTATAAAATTCTTTGGATAAAAATGACCGGATCTTTGGTTCTCCCTTTCTGGTTGAACGTCTGGTTGCCACACTGTCATATGGTTCTTCTTTCAGAATTCTGTACATCTCCGGCAGAAGTGACGGCGGATCCTGCAGATCCACATCCATAATTGCCGCATACTCTCCCGTAGCATTTTTAAGTCCTGCATAGATTGCCGCTTCTTTTCCGAAATTTCTTGAAAAAGAAAAATATTGACACCGTTCATCCTTCTCATGCAGTGTTTTCATCTCTGCCAGCGTATGATCTGTAGATCCGTCATCTACAAAGATCAGCTCAAATTCCTCTTCTTTCATCTGAGCCATAATCTTGCACATTTCTTTATAATAAATCGGAAGAGCCGCATCTTCGTTATAACACGGTACAATAATCGATATTTTATTCATAGGTGCAACCTCCTGTATATTTTAATTTCCAGCTCTTTATTACTTAAGCTATTTCCATTTCATACAGAAGCATACACATTAAATCTTAAGAACTTATTTATCATTCTATTAAGATTTCCTAAATAATTACTGAGCACTTTCTTTTTTTTCTGCAAATGTAAGTTCCATGCGTGTTCCTTTTCCAACTTCACTGTCCACATGGATCTTAATATCATGCATGAGTGCACCATGTTTTACAATAGAAAGTCCGAGTCCGGTTCCGCCGGTTTCTTTGGAATGACTCTTATCTACACGGTAAAAGCGCTCAAAGATCCGCTCCACTTCATCCTTCGGAATCCCAATACCCGTATCCTGCACAATGACTTTCTTGCCCTGTAACGTCGTTCCTACCCAGACGCTGACAGAACCATTTTCTTTATTATATTTGATCGCATTTTCTATAATATTATAAAGCATCTCATCCAGCACCTGATGCACGCCTCTGAACATAACCGGTTCTCCGGTCATCTCTATGTGTACATGTCTTGCAGAAGCATTGGATGCAAGGCGGCTGCAAATCTCTCTTGTAAGATCATAGAGATCTACTTCTTCTTTCTCCAGTTCGACTACACCTTCATCCAGTCTGGAAAGTTTGATGATATCTTCTACCAGCGTGATAAGCCTCTTTGCCTCATGGTAAATTCTTTCTGAAAATCCTTTCATGTCTTCCGGGCGCACCAGTCCGTCCTTCATGATCTCCGCATAACCGGAAATCGAAGTCAGAGGGGTCTTTAACTCATGGGAAACATTCGCCGAAAATTCTTTTCTCATCTGTGCAACCAGGTCTTTCTGTTTGTTCTGCTGATCAATCCTCTGTAAAAGAGGTGTCAGTTCTTCGTATATCTCATTATCCAGCGGAGACTCCAGATCCAGCGTGTTAATTGGATGGATCAGTCTTCCCACCTGCCAGCGCGACAGAAAATAGGCAAATACAATCATACAGAAAGCAATCAGTCCCATGAACGGCAGAACATTCATTGCTGTACGAAATACACTGTCCATGGATTTAGATACACGTAAGACACTGCCGTCGGACAGGCGCACTGCATAATAAAACATTTCTTTCTGCATGGTTTTGGA
>ERZ773185.2269-NODE-2269-length-12689-cov-4.235792_pt1 | contig 12689 bp, 8 predicted proteins | sample MGYA00580531_ERZ773185 | MGnify/ENA primary metagenome ERZ773185 (study PRJEB29015, sample SAMEA2737799) | human gut metagenome | biome: human gut; feature: human-associated habitat; material: faeces | place: China | collected 2012 ...
CAAGCGACCTGTCGCCGGTATTTCCTGCGGCCTTATCTCCGACAAGGAGACGGGTACATGGAGAACCTTCACTGACATCCAGGGCGTTGAGGACTTCCACGGCGAGATGGACTTCAAGGTTGCCGGTACGACCGAGGGCGTTACCGCCATCCAGATGGACCTCAAGAATGACGGCCTGACCATGGAGATCATTGCCGACGCGCTCGAGCGCTGCCGCAAGGCCCGCCTGGAGATCCTGAATGAGATCATGATCCCCTGCATCGCCAAACCGCGCGACCATGTCTCCGAATTCGCACCCAAGATGCTCACTATGAAGATCGACGTGGATAAGATCCGCGAGGTCATTGGCAAGGGCGGCTCCATGATCCAGAAGATCGTCGCTGAATCCGGCGCGCAGGTCGATATTGACGACGACGGCACCATCCATATTGCCTCTCCCGATGCTGCCTCCTGCGACGCGGCAAAGAAGATGATCGACGATATCTGCTTCGTGCCCGAGGTCGGCAAGCTGTACTACGGCAAGGTCGTCCGCATCCTGCCCATCGGTGCGTTCGTTGAACTCGCTCCTGGCAAGGACGGCATGATCCACATCTCCAAGCTGGAAAACCGTCGTGTCGAGAAGGTTGAGGACGTGCTCAACATCGGTGACATGACCTGGGTCAAGGTTACTGAGATCGACGAGAAGGGCCGCGTCAACCTCTCCCGCAAGGACGCGCTCAAGGAACTCGCCGCTGCAGCAGATAAGAAGTAATTCCAAATATAAAACCCGCCTTCCCAACAGGGAAGACGGGTTTTTGCTGCTTGCGCGGGGAATTACGGCGCAATCCACTGGCTGTACAGGCTGCGCATCCAGGCGGCGACGTCCATGCCATAGATCTGGTCAAGGTTGGCAGGCGACAGAACCTCTTTCGCCTGCCCAAGGGCAATTCGACGGCCATGGTCCATCAGGAGGGCGTCCGTGCCGAAAGCCCGGGCGAGCGACAGATCATGCACCACGCTCACAACCGCGCGGCCCGGCGTTTGCAGCCACTTGCCAATCAGGGCGAAGATTTGCTTCTGGTAGATGAGATCGAGATGGTTCGTCGGTTCGTCGAGCAGCAGCAGCTTCGGATCCTGCGCCAGAACCTGTGCGAGAAACGTGCGCTGCAGTTCGCCGCCGGAGAGCGTAAGAACCGACTGCTGGCGTTTGTCCTGCATGCCGGTCAGGGTTAGTGCGTGCTCGACATGCTTCGCGTCTTCGGTCTGGCTGCGGCCGAGCAGGCCGCCGGAATAGGCAAAACGGCCAAGCCGCACGACTTCCTCGACGGTAAAGCCGTAGCCGACGAAGTGGTTCTGCGACAAGACGCCGATGGCCTGTGCGCGGAGTGCGGACTTCATTTTTTTTACATCCTGTCCTTCAAACAGGACGCTGCCGGTATATGGTGCGCCCTGCGTAATGGCGGAGAGCGCAGTGGATTTTCCGGCCCCGTTCGGGCCGACGATCATGAGCCACTGTCCCTCAGAAACGGAGAAGGAGAGCGAATCGACGATCGTTTTGGTTCCATACCGTACGGAAAGGCGGTTGGTCTCCAGCATCGGCATGTCAATGCTCCTTTCTCGACTGATAGAAGATGACAACGAATACAATCGCGCCCACGAAGCTTGTAACGACGCCGATGGGCAGTTCCAGCGGATTCAGCAGGATGCGCGCGATAAGATCGGCCAGCATCAGAAAGACGGCTCCGCCGAACATCGACGCCGGGAGCAGCCGCTTGTGGTTCGGGCCAACCAGCATGCGCGCCATGTGCGGCGTGACAAGGCCGACAAAGCCGATCGTTCCCCCGACGGACACGCACACGCCGATGAGGACCGAAACCATGATGAGCAGCATAAGCTTGGCCCGCTTCACATCTACGCCGATCTGCCGGGCGTTGTCCTCGCCGACGGCAAAGGCGTTCAGAATCTGTGCATGCAGCAGGATGACCGTGCCGCAGAACAAAAGCGCGAGCGCCAGAACAGCGGCATTCTGATAGGTGCTGCCGCGCAGGGAGCCCATTGTCCAGAACGTGATGCGCTGCACCTTATCGGCGGCAAACGTGATAATGACGCTCATAATGCTGGAGACGAACATGGAGAAGATCACGCCGATCAGGATGATCGTGTTCGTTGAGAGTGAACGGTCAAGCTTATAGGAAAGGCCGAGAATGACAAGGAGCGAGGCGAATGCAAAGATGATCGCCGTGCCCATTGTCCCTGCGAAGGGCAGACTCGGCAGCGTCACGCCGAAAGCAATGGCGATGACCGCACCGAGCGACGCGCCGGATGAGACACCGAGCGTCGAGCCGTCGGCCAGCGGATTCTTGAGAAGTCCCTGCATCGCCGCACCGGCCAGAGACAAAGCCGTTCCCGTCAGCGCCACGCATAAAACGCGCGGCAGGCGGATGGGCAGGATGGAAGAAACAAGGCCTGCGGGCAACGCATCGCCCGTGAGTTTTGCCGCAAAATAGGAAAGTGTATCCGAGAGGGGAATGCGGACGCTTCCTACACAGACGCAGAGGCACAGCACGGCCAGTGTCACGAGCGTAAAGAGCAGGTATTCCCAGAGTCTGAACGTTTCGTGATACCGGCGCATGCTGTGCCTCCTGTTTGTGAGTCTAACTTATTCGCCGTAGACAAAGTCATACATGGCCTTCGCGCCATCAGCAAGACGCGGGCCCGGACGGGACAGTTCGTTGTTCTGCAGGTTCAGAATCTTGCCGTCTTTGACAGCCGTGACGTTCTCCCAGCCGGTGCGGGAGAAAATTTCCTCTTCCGGCGTCGGGCCTTCGCCATAGTACATGGAAATGGTCACGATATAATCCGGATTGCGCTCAAGCACCTGCTCCTCGGAGATCTCGCCCCAGCCGGTCACGTCGGCAAAGCAGTTGGTCAGGCCCAACATATTGGCGATCTCGTCCATGAACGTGCCGGAGCCTGCTGTCCAGAGACCATACTGCAGCGGGGAAACCTCAAAATAAACGGTCTTCGTGCCGTCTCCGGCATTTGCCTTGATCTCGTCAAAAGTTTTCTGCATGCTCTCAACGATGGAGGCGGCTTCGGCCTGCTTGCCGGTCAGCGTGCCGATCATGTTAATGGCGGTATAGGTGCCCTCGATGTCCTGTGCATCGCTCACGACAACGTGGATGCCGGCAGCCTCCAGCTGCTGCACCTGCTCTTCAGTCTGGGCCATGGTGCTCATGAGAAGCACCTGCGGCTCAAGCGCGATGATCTGCTCAATATTCGTCTCATAGCCGGACTGAACAGACGGAACATCCAGAACCTCCGCCGGATAGTCGCAGTATTCGCCGCGGCCGACCAGCAGATCGCCCGCGCCCAGCGCGTAGAGAATTTCGCAGTCAGCGGCAGTCAGCGCGACGACGCGCTCTGCGGGCGCGTCCAGCGTGATCTCACGACCGGTCATATCGGTCAGGGTAACAGTGGAGGCGGTGTCCTCTGCTTCCGGTTCCTCGGCGGGAGCCGGTTCTTCCTCTGCAGGGGCGGCCTCTTCCGTTTCCGGGACCGTCTCGGTCTGGGCGGGTTCATCCTGCGCAGGCTCTGCCTTTGCGGCGCAGCCGGTCAGCACGGCCAGCAGCATCACCGCTGCCAGCAGCAGGGCAAGAATCTGATTCTTTTTCATAATAGTATCTCCTTGTTTGTGATAGAACGCTCCCCTGCGGAAGCTGTCCGCATGGAAGGGTCTACATTCTACCTGCAAACGCGGGATTTGTCAAGCTATCCGCGCGCGTCCTGATAGTCAGAAGGGCTTTTGCCGGTGATTTTTTTGAAGGTGCCGGAAAAATATGCAATATCGCGGTAGCCGCAGGCATCCGCAACCTCGTAGACTTTCAGCTTTCCCTCGCGCAGCAACGCCATAGCCTTCTGGATGCGGCAGCGTGTAAGATACGCGCCGAGCGTCATATCCGTTTCCTTTTTGAACAGGTGGCTCAGATGTCCTTCGCTCAGTCCCAGCTGCGCTGCCGCCTGCCCGACGGACAGATCGCCGCTGCCGCAGTTTTGCTCAAGGTACACCATTGCCTCGCGCACATAGCGGCTCTTGGGGCCGGGCTTCACGCCGGGAAGCGGCTCTGGCTGCGGTGCGGTTTGTGCGGCGATGCGCTTTTGCAGCGCCAGAACGGCGTTTTCCAGATCGCCGTCATGAAAAGGCTTCAGCAGAAAGTCCACCGCGCCCAGACGGATGGCCGTCTGCGCGTAGGCGAACGAATCGTAGGCAGTCAGAATGATGACATACGCGCGGCTGCCTGCTTCGCGCAGCCGCCGCACCATCTCCAGCCCGTCCATCTTCGGCATTTTGAGATCCGTGATGATAAGCGTCGGCTGGCAGTCCTCCGCGACGGCAAGGGCCTGTTCGCCGTTGGCGGCTTCGCCGACCACGATGCAGTCCAGCGCCGCCCAGTCTACTGCCATGACGATACCCTTGCGGATCATTTCCTCATCCTCTACAACCATTACCCGCATCATACGCCGGGCCCTCCCTTCGCGGGCAGGCGCGCAAGAATACAGGCGCCGCCGCCCTCCGGATTTTCAAGACGCAGACCGAACGCGTCGCCGTAATGCTTGCGCAGGATCGTGTCTACATTTAATAGTCCCAGATGTCCCGTCTGCGTTTCCGGCGGTTTGTAAGGCCCCAGAAGGTCCGGCGGGAAGCCGCAGCCGTTGTCCCGGACGCGGATCTCGAGCACGTCCTGCTCCGCAAGCACGGCCGTGACGGAGAGTTCACCGTGTTCTACACCGGAAAGGCCGTGCAGAATGGCATTCTCTGCCAGCGGCTGCAGGAGCATTTTCGGAACCATGCACGAAAGAAGCGCCTCCGGCACGGCTTCCGTGTATGAGAAGCTTTCCGACAGGCGGATGCGCTGAATCTCGACGTACCGGCTCAAAATCTCCAACTCCCGCCGCAGGGGGACAAATTCGTCCGGCGTGATGCAGAAGCGAAGGATATCGGCAAGATTCGTTGACATCAGCGCCACCTGCGGCACTTGATTGATTTTGCTGATCCACTTCATGGTGTCGAGCGTGTTGCACAGAAAATGCGGGTTTAGCTGCGCCTGCAGCATGCGGATCTGCGCGCGGTTAAGTGCGCGCTGGTTTTCCAACAGTGCCTGCTGGTTGTGCCGGAGGGCGACGACCATGGTGTTGAACTGCTGTGCCAATTCGCCCAATTCGTCATGCCGGCCGGCGGGAACGGGAACCTGCACGTCCAGATTATTTTTCCCGACCTGCCGGATGGCGTGATGCAGTCTGCCGATCGGTTGGAAGACCTGCCGGCTTAGCTGCAGGCTGAGTACGACGCTTAAAATGATGCAGGCCAGCGCGCACAGTACGCTCACCGAGTACAAAAGCCGGAGTGTTCCGGCGCTGAGCGGCTGCGGCTGCTGCAGGACGAGATACAGACCGGTTTCGGTATGCTGCCGCACGGTATAGGAAACGTCGGCAGACAGACCGGTGAGCGCCTTGCCGGACAAAAGCTGCCCGCGCAGCGCGTCGGCGAGGCTCTGGGTCTGTGCCGGCTGCGTACAGTAGACCGGACGCCAGCGCGCGTCGAGCAGAAGAAGTTCGTTCTGCGCACCAGCTGTGCCGCCGAGCAGTGTCTGCAGCTGCGTTTCCAGCATGCCGATGGTGAGATATCCGACCGGCGCGCCGTAGCGGTCGGTCAGGAGCATCGCAGCGTGCAGAAGCGGCTCGTCTGTGTCGGCCGGATCTTCTGCCGCGCTGCACACCAGAACACCGGTTCCGGCGCAGGCCGCCTCGTATAAAAGGCCCCAGTTGGTCGGCAGCGACCGGATTTCGGGCGCTGTCTGTGTCGAATAGCGCCAGCGGCCGCTGATATCGTAAAGGTCAAAGCGTGCAAAGCTGCGCACGGACTCTGTAGCGTCGAACAGCTGGCTGTAGACCGCCGTGTCCTCCGCTTCTGCGTCAAACAGCGCCTGTGCAACGAGTGGATTGTGCTGCAGGGATGCGGCTGTCTGCAAAAAGCCGCTGTGCAGCGTATCAAGCGCCTCGCAGGAGGCGGACAGCTGCTGTTGGGCCGTCTGCTGGGCGTTCGACGTCATGCGCAGGCGGAAAATCTGCAGCAGCAGACCGGAGCACAACAGCATCGGCACCAGAGACACGGCCAGAAACGCCGCGTTCAGCCGCTGACGGAAGGAGGAAAAGTGAAGCCGCTTCATTGTTCCGCCTCCGTCCCGAGATAAAAGGCCCAACTCATCAGAATTGCTTCGCGGTGCTCGCTTGCCCAGCTTACGTCATACGCGACCTGACGAATGGCGGATAGTTCCGGCAGTTTGCTGGCAGGACTCACGTCGCTGCGCACCGGGCGGCGGTAAAAATCAGACTGCAGCAGCTGCTGCACGTCGTAGCTGACGGCAAAATCGAGAAACAGCTTTGCGTTGTCGGGGTGCGGCGCGCCCTTCAGCGCGGCGCAGCCGTCCGGTACGCAGCTTGTGCCGTCTGCGGGGTAGACCATGGCGATCCCGTCCCCAGCAGCAATGCGCTTGCGCGCGGTCTCCTCCAGCGTGATGCCGACGAGCGCTTCGCCGTTTGCAACGGCGGAAATGATCGCACCTGAACCGGACAGGAGCTTTCCGTCCAGGTTTTCCGCAAATGTTTGCAGCACCTCATCCGCGTCGCCGCCCAGCGCGCAGAGCATCGTCACGAGCGCGGTATAGCTCGAGCCGGAGACGGATGGATCGGCAAAGGCGATCTGCCCGCGCAGCGCAGGGTCGAGAAGATCGGCCCAGCAGCTGAGCTGTCCGGAGGACAGCAGCTTCGGATTGTAGACCAGCACGACCGGAAGCGAGGAAAACGGCGTCCAGCTGCTGTCCTGCGCACGGTACTGCGGCAAAATCTGCTCCGCGCCGCGGCAGACGTAGGGCTCAAACAACGCCCGGCAGGCTTCGAGACTCTCGACGCCGCCGCCGAACATCACGTCGGCCCGTGGTGCGTCCTGCTCCTTTTGCAGCTGCTCAAGCAGTTCGTTTGTGCCGCCCTGTATGACCTCGACCCAGATTCCGGTGCGCGATTCAAATTCCTTGACGATCGGCCACCAGACCTCTTTTTTGTGCGAGGTGTACAGAACGAGACGCTCCGATTCATCCGGCGCGTAGGCGGCTGTATCCTGTGCGGCGGGCGCGCAGCCGGTCAGAAGAGCGAATGCTATACATAATATCAGAATGCGTATGTGTTTCATAGTTTCCGTGTCCTGTAGCAGCGAGAACAAAATTCTCTATTATTTTGCCCTGATTATAACACATCTCCGGCTCGGTTTTCATTGAATTTTTAAAATTATCGCAGAGAATCACAAATAATCGCAGATTTGTCCACTGTTCTTTTGTGCAGAAACACCGTAAAATGAGAGCATACGATGCAGAACTCCCGTTAGCTGCTGCACGAATTCAAATTTTATCAGGAGGAATATCAGAATGAAGAAGATGCTTGCGCTTCTGCTGGCTGCTGTGATGGTTCTGTCCATGGCTGCCTGCGCCGCCGCTCCGGCGACGACCCCGGCTGACACGACCGCTCCCGCAGAAGACACCCAGACGACCGAACCCGCTGAAACCACCGAGACGCCCGAGGCTCCCGCAGAGGAAACGCCCACTGCAGAGCCCGAAAATTTGACTGCGACCCAGCAGATCATCAAGGAAGCCGAAGGCATGACCCTTGAAGAATTGGCCAAGAAGGCTATCGAGGAGTCCAACGGCAAGATGTTCTACGGCGTCGGCAACTCCAGCCGCGGCAAGAGCGCCCTGCCGCTGTTCATTGAATATCTGCAGTCCATCGACCCCAGCTACAACATGGAGTTCGAGTGGCAGCAGCCCAAGAACAACAAGATCTTCGATCAGCTGACTGCTGACTCCCTGAAGGGTACCGGCACGTTCGCCATGACCCTTATCCAGGACGGCAACCAGATCGAGAGCAAGATGGTCCAGACCGGCATTCTTGACACCTTCATCCCGAAGGATTGGGCGGACGCCAACGGCACCACCGCTGATGCCTACACCGGCTTCCTGCCGCTGCAGACGCTCAACAAGGTCTTTATGTACAACTGCGTGGGCGATAAGACCTATGACAACTGCTGGGACTTCGTTGCCGAGGGCGAGCATGGCCTGTTCATGGACATCGACTCCGAGATCGTCGGCAAGAACTTCCTGTACATGCTGACCCGCGACGACTATGCAGCATGGCTGAAGGAATCTTATGAGGCGCTGTCCGCTGACGAGCAGGCATACTTCCAGCCCACCATCAGCGAGATGGAATCCGAAGCTGCAGACCTCGGCCTCGGCGCTGACGGCGCTTATGCACTGGCGTGGATCAAGCTGTGGGTCGAAAGCTACAATGCCCAGACCGACGACGGCCCCATCTGCAACACCCTTGTCGATGCTTCCGCAAAGGATCAGTTCGGCCTTCTCGTTTACTCCAAGCTGCGCTCCGTCGAGGAGTCCAGTTCCGTCTCCGTCAACAACATCAAGGTCGCCGCGTATGAAGACGGCTATCAGGGTATCGGCGGCTATGGCTACTGCCATTACCTGTTTGTCACCGATAACTCCCCGCTGCCTTGGACGGCCTGTGCCTTTATCGCGTACATGACCTGCACCGCTGACGGTTTCTCCGCTTGGGGCAAGGACATGGGCGGCTACTCCTCCAACCCGACCGTTGCTGAGGAGACCGAGGCTAACTTCCATCACTCCATCGGCGGCATGGCCGAGGACGGTACCACCGTTGAATTCGCAGCCAAGAACGACCGCGGCTACGATTGGTGGACCACCAACGGCAAACTCGTGCTCGAAGATCCGGAATACTGCGCAGACGTTGCTTTCACCGTCGGCAGCTGGATTGAAATGCTGAGCAAATACTCCGCAGGCTAATCTGTAAATCCGCACTTTACCGGCGCCCTTGGATCGCGCATCCAAGGGCGCCTTTGCAAAAACGCTGATTCAAAGGCGCTTTTGTAGGGGCTGATGCCTACATCGGCCCGTTCTGTCCCGCTGCAGGGCTATACGGATGGGCCGGTGTGGGCATCGGCCCCTATAGGAAACGGCGTTTGCAGTACCCCTATCATCCGCCCTTCAAATCTGAGAAAAGAGGAGGAAGCCATGAGCCGACCCACTACCCTCCGCGCAAGCAGATCTACGATTGTGCTCAACAAGGTCAAGACCTTCTTTTCCAAGCCGCACAACGTCATTCTGCTGCTGCTTGGCATTGTTTTGACCTTCACCACGGTCGCGCCGATCGTCGCTATCGTGGAGGATACCTTTAAAATTCACGCCGGCACCATCGATGCCCATCTGACTGGGCAGGCGACCGGCTACACGACCGTCAACTACACAGACCTTTTCACCAGCCGCATGGCCAAGACAAATTTGTGGACACCGCTTCTCAATACGGTGCTTCTCGCTGTCGGCACCTGCGTGGTGTCCATTCTCTACGGCGGGCTGTTCGCGTTTTTGATCACGCGAACCGACCTTGCGTGGAGAAAATATTTGAGTTCCATTTTTATTTTCCCGTACATCATGCCGCAGTGGACGCTGGCCGTCGTGTGGCAGAACCTGTTTAACTCCAACGCCGTCACCGGCACGTCCAACGGTCTGCTTGCCGCCCTGTTCGGCGTCAACATGCCGATATGGTGGTGCAAGGGCCTGTTTCCAAGCTTGATGGTCCTGGGCCTGCACTACGCGCCGTTCGCCTATATCCTGATCGGCGGTATTTTCCGGAACATGGATGCCAATCTTGAAGAGGCCGCAACCATCCTCGACACGCCCAAGTGGAAGACCATGTTCCGCATTACGCTGCCGATGGTAAAGCCCGCGATTTTGTCCACCATCCTGCTGGTTTTCGGCAGCGCGATGGGCTCTTATCCGGTGCCGCATTATCTTGGCCTCAGCACGCTGTCAACCAAGTATGTCTCGATGAACTCCAAGTATACGGGCGAAGCGAGCATTCTTGCCATTATCATGATGGTCTTCGGCGTGGCAATCATGCTGCTGAACCAGCTTTCGCTTAAAAGCCGCAAGAATTACACGACCGTCACCGGCAAGTCCGGCCAGATCTCCAAGATCATGCTCGGCAAAACCGGTCGTGTCGTTATCGCGCTGATCCTTGTGATTCTCACGTTCTTCACAAGCATCTTCCCCATTATCTCCTTTGCGTTTGAGACGTTCCTGCCGAATCCGGGCGATTATTCGTTCTTGTACACAGGCGACGCGTCGAACCTCACGACAAAATGGTGGATCACGTCGGAAAACGTCACGGAAAACGGTATGTATGGCCAGAAGGGCATCTTGTATAACGAGACGATCTGGCGGGCGTTTAAAGGCACGATCCTTGTTTCCGTGGCCTGCGCGCTGCTGGCCGGCTCCATCGGCACGATGATCGGCTACGCCGTCTCGAAGAACCGCCGCAGCCGCTGGGCAAACTATGTGAACTCCGTTGCGTTCCTGCCGTATCTGATGCCGTCCATCGCTGTGGGCGTCGCATTCTTCATCCTGTTCTCGACGGAAAAGCTGAACCTGTTCAATACCTACACGCTGCTGATCATCGTCGGCACGGTCAAGTATATCCCGTTTGCCAGCCGCAGCAGCCTCAACTCCATGCTCCAGCTGTCGGGCGAGATCGAAGAGGCGGCCATCATTCAGAACATTCCCTGGATCAAGCGCATGACCCGCATCATCATCCCCATCCAGAAATCCTCGATCATTTCCGGCTTCCTGCTGCCGTTCATGACGTGCCTGCGTGAGCTGTCGCTGTTCATGCTGCTGTGCGTGCAGGGCTTCATCCTCTCGACGACGCTGGATTACTTCGACGAGATGGGCCTCTATGCGTTCTCCAGCGGCATCAACCTGATCCTGATCGTGACCATTCTGGTCTGCAACACTCTCGTCAACAAAATCACGGGCGCAAGCCTCGACAAAGGAATCGGAGGATAAATCCATGCCTGAAATCAAACTTGAACATATCACCAAGCGCTGGGGCAAATTCTATGCCGTTGAGGATCTGAACCTTGTGATCGCGGACAATGCGTTTGTGACGCTGCTCGGCCCGTCCGGCTGCGGCAAGACCACGACGCTGCGCATGATCGCAGGTCTGGAAACGCCGACGAGCGGCCGCATTACCATTGGCGACACCGTCGTCTTTGACAGCGACCTCGGCATCAACGTCCCGGCTAACAAGCGCAGGGTCGGCTTCCTGTTCCAGAATTATGCACTCTGGCCCAATATGACCGTCTATGAAAACATCTCCTTCGGCCTGTCCAACGTCAAAGAGCCGATGGCAAAGATCGATTTTGAGGCCAAAAACGCCGCGCGGCTGGCCGAGATCCTGAAAACGCCCGCCGAGGTCGTTTCCGTGCTCGAGGAGTGCCGCGACAAGGACGGAAAGCTGGAAGAAAAGAAGGCCGTGTTAAAGCTGATCGATGCGTTTACAATCTCGCAGTATACGGCAAAGAAGCTGTTTGACTATCATCTGGAAACCAAGCAGGACTGCCATGCCGAGATCGCCGCGCTCGAGGCAAAGGCCGAAGCTGCGCACAAGACCGCGCAGGCCTCCGGCTGCACGCTTGACGCGGAATATCGGTACTGTAGGGACGGTGAGGCCGTCATGCAGACGCGCAAGCTGACGAAAGAAGAGATCGACCTGACTGTCCGCCGTGTCAGCCGCATTGTCAAGATCGGCATGTTCATGGATCGCTACCCGGCGGAACTTTCCGGCGGCCAGCAGCAGCGTGTTGCGATTGCCAGAACGCTTGCGCCGGAACCCACCGTTTTGTTCATGGACGAACCGCTTTCAAACCTCGACGCAAAGCTGCGTCTGGAAATGCGCTATGAACTGCAGCGGCTGCACGTTGAAACAGGTTCCACCTTTGTTTACGTCACGCATGACCAGATGGAGGCCATGACACTGGCGACAAAGATCTGCCTGATCAATAACGGTGTCCTTCAGCAGTATGATGCCCCGCTTGATGTATACAACAGGCCGGCAAACCTCTTCGTAGCGGACTTCGTCGGAAATCCGTCCATCAACTTTGTGGAGGCGAAGGGAAAAGAACAGGCAGATGGAAGTTTCAGCTTTAGGATTCTGGATGATCTCGAAGCGACATTCCGACCGAACGAGCCTATCGATATGGCGGCATGGTTCGCGAAGAGAGATAAAGACGCGGCTGATCTGGAAGCTCAGAGGATTGAGATGCTAAAGGATAAGAAGGCCGTTGAGAAGAGCAATAAGGACGAGGTATTCAAGTACCATATCGCGAAGGTCGACGAGTCTGACTATGCGGTGGAGGAAGAGCCGGAGATCACCAACGAGGACTTCGTTCTGGCGATCCGTCCGGAGGCGCTGAAACTCTCAAAGGACGGATCCATCGCATCCACGATCTACGGTGCGATGCCGACCGGCATGGAATCTACCGTGAAGCTCAGGATCGGAAAGTACCTGCTGACAGGCGTTATCTTCGGCGGTGTTACTTTTAAACTTGGCGAAGAGACAGGTGTTGATATCGCGGGAACGGACATTCTTCTGTTTGACAGAAAGTCTGGAAAGGCGATCACGGCGGGTAGTCTTGCGGTGAAAGGCTGAGAAGCAGTAAAGGATAAAAGTTAGGATAAAAGGTAACTGTTCAGTAGGTCTGCGCACTTGCTGCGCTGACCGTAAGAAAACATAGG
>ERZ773185.2284-NODE-2284-length-12650-cov-3.107741_pt1 | contig 12650 bp, 9 predicted proteins | sample MGYA00580531_ERZ773185 | MGnify/ENA primary metagenome ERZ773185 (study PRJEB29015, sample SAMEA2737799) | human gut metagenome | biome: human gut; feature: human-associated habitat; material: faeces | place: China | collected 2012 ...
CCTCTTCAATAGGCGTGGTCAGGATCGCCAGATCCAGTTGTCCGGAAGTCAGCGCCATACCGATCTTTGAAGGATCCTGGAAAGAAATATCCATTTTGATAAGAGGATATTTATTCCGAAACTCTGTCAGAAACGGCATAAGAAAATACTTCATAACCATCTCCGTGGTTCCGATCTTGATCATGCCCTCCCCCAGCTGTTTCATAAGATTGACCCGCTGTTCTCCAAGGAAAATATGTTCACATGCCTGAGATACATGGTTGTACAACACCACACCGGTATCCGTGAGCGTTACCCCCTTTTTATTGCGGACAAAAAGTGTAGTTTCCAGATCATGCTCCAGATTCTGGATCATACGACTGACCGTAGACTGGGATAAAAACAACGCTTTCGCTGCTGTTGTGATATTCCCATATCTGGCGACATAATAAAATACTTTGTAATATTCAAAATTAATCCCCACGATGCTTTCCCCCAAACAATCCTTTTTTCCTTATATCCTGTCATTAAAAACGTATGACTCTGGGCACTGGATATACAATAACATTTTTATAATTTACCTACAACAATATTTAAGCATTCTTCATCTGCATCATCCATACGCTTTATTTTTAGTTGCCGAAAACACCTTATATGAAAAACAGCCAGTAACCTGCGTTACCGGCTGTATCAGCTTTTCAGACTCTTTTATTTTACTGCTCCGATCAGCTCATTAATATCTTCAATATGATGTATACGGAGATATTCTTCGATGCCATCCACAATATCCATGGTTACCGTCGGATTTGTAAAGTTGGCAGTTCCCACGCTGACTGCTGTAGCTCCGGCAAGAATCAATTCCAGCGCATCCTCGGCACTCTGAATTCCACCCATACCGATAATCGGTAAGTTTACTGCACTGGCAACTTCATATACCATGCGCACTGCGACAGGATGTACTGCCGGACCGGAAAGTCCGCCGGTCTTATTGGCAATGGCAAATGTACGTTTCTGTACATCAATCTTCATCCCCGTCAGCGTATTGATCAGAGACAGTGCATCTGCCCCTCCAGCCTCTGCTGCTTTTGCCATCTCTGTGATATCCGTCACATTTGGGCTGAGTTTCATAATGACCGGCTGTTTTGCATGCTTTTTGATCTCTTTTGTAATTGCTTCAATCGCTTTTGGATCCTGACCAAAAGCAATTCCGCCCTCTTTGACATTCGGACAGGAAATATTAATCTCTAACATATCCACCGGCTGGTCAGATAAACGTTCTACTACTTCGCAATAATCTTCTGTGGTTCTTCCGCAGACATTGACAATAATTTTTGTATCAAACTGCGTTAAAAACGGGATATCTCTTTCCACAAAAAGGTCAATGCCCGGATTCTGCAACCCGATAGCATTGAGCATTCCGCCATAGACTTCTGCTACCCGTGGAGTCGGATTCCCCTCCCACGGAACATTTGCAACGCCTTTCGTTACGACTGCCCCTAATCGGTTTAAATCCACAAATTCTGAATATTCCTCACCGGAGCCAAAGGTGCCTGAGGCTGTCATGATCGGATTATTTAAGGTAACTCCTGCTAAATCTACTTTCAGATTCATTACAACTCCACCTCCTCAGCTAAAAATACCGGACCTTCTTTACAGATACGTTTGTTATGCACATTCGTATGGCTGTCCTTATGTCTGGACTTGCATACGCAGGCAAGGCATGCTCCGATTCCGCATGCCATCCGTTCTTCCATCGAAATCCAACATTCGATCCCCGCTTCTTTTGCATATTCCTTCACTGCTTTTAACATCGGAGTCGGTCCACAGGCATAGATGATATCTGCCTTTAACTCATTGACACGGATCGCATCTAAAACGGTTCCTTTGGTTCCCATACTTCCATCTTCGGTTGCGAGATAGATTTCTCCTGCTTTTTCAAATTCTTCTGTTAAAAAAAGCTCATCCCGATATCCCAATACGATCTGTTTTTCACATTCGAGTTCTTTGGCTAATTCTAACATTGGCGGAATTCCAATCCCTCCTCCTATCAGGATTGCTTTCTTGGATTTTTTCGGAAAACCGTTTCCTAACGGTCCTAAGATATCTAAGATTATTCCGGCTCTCATACCCGAAAACTCTTCTGTTCCCTTGCCCGCAACACGGTAAACAATCCTCAATGCTCCATCTTTTTTGTCTATTTCACAAATACTGATCGGTCTTGGCAGCATTCTGCTTCCGTCCTTACAATAAACAGAAATAAACTGTCCTGCTTTTGCATTTTTTGCAATCTCATCCGTCTTTAACCACATGCTGAATACTCCGTCTGCGATCTCCTCCTGACGGATCACGATTGCTTCTTCCCTGCTCTTTTCTGACATGTCCTTCTCCTTACTTTGCTCTCTCCAAAGCTGTACTGATGTCTTCCACCATATCGATCACGGCTGCTCTGGATGCTTCCGCGAAATGCTCAGCTCCGAATTTTGCATATTTTTCCTGCTTATATGCCGCAATGATACCTCTGGAAGAATTTACAATGGCTCCTAAACCATCCTCGTTAAAGAAGTGTACCAGATCTGCTCCTTTTCCTCCCTGTGCTCCATAGCCTGGTACTAAAATATAGCTCTTTGGCATTACTTTTCTTAAGACTTTTCCCATTTCCGGATAAGTTGCCCCCACAACTGCTCCGATGTAACTATAGGAATCTCCCATGTGGTCTGCACCCCACTCGGCAACTTTTTCCCCTACCCACTCATAGAGTGGTCTGCCGTCGATGATGCGGTCCTGGAATTCCCCACTGGATGGGTTCGATGTCTTAACAAGGATGAACAATCCCTTTTTTTCTTCCTTACATATATCTACAAACGGTTTGATCCCATCTGTTCCCAGATATGGGTTGACCGTTGCAAAATCTTCATTAAATGCCTGACAGATGGTATTTCCTACCTGTACTTTTCCCAGATGTCCGACTGCATAGGCTGCAGAAGTAGAACCGATATCTCCTCTCTTGACATCTCCGATCACGACCAGACCTTTTTCGTGACAGTAATCTACGGTTTTTTGGAATGCTTTCAGTCCTTCTACACCAAACTGCTCATACATGGCAATCTGCGGCTTTACTGCCGGGATCAGGTCATAGGTCGCATCTACGATCTCTTTATTGAACTGCCAGATCGCATCTGCTGCTCCTTCTAAGGTCTCTCCGTATTCTGCAAATGATTTCTTCTGTATATGTTCCGGCACATAGTTTAACATCGGATCTAATCCTACAACGATTGGTGCATTGGTTTTTTGAATGTTACTGATAAGTTTGTTGATCATGCTTTTTCTCCTGTCATTTCTTTTTCATATATCATCTTACCGCCACAAATGGTATACTCTACCTCACCGGTTACGGTACGTCCATCAAATGGTGTATTTCTTCCTTTGGATGCAAAATTATTTTTATCGATCTGATATGTTTTTTTCGGATTAAAGATTACAATATCCGCATCTTTTCCAACTTCTAAGCTGCCTCTGTTACTTCCAATGACTTTTGCCGGATTGTAACTCATCTTTTCCGCCATCTGCATTGGTGTCAGATATCCCTTTAATACCAGCTCACTGTAAGTCAGCGCCGCTACGGTTTCGATGCCCACGATCCCAAACGGTGCTTTTTGCATGCTCTGGTTTTTATCCTGTTGTGTATGAGGAGCATGGTCTGTTGCAATGACATCCATGATATCTTCTTTTAATCCCTGTCTTAATGCCTCCACATCCGCTTTGGTACGAAGTGGCGGGTTCATTTTATAATTGGTATCATACGGTACCATATCTTCGGTAGACAGTGTAAAATGGTGTGGGCAGACTTCTGCCGTCACAGGAAGTCCGTCTGCTTTTGCCTCTTTTACCATGGTAACACTGTCCTTTGTGGAACAGTGACAAAGATGCAGTCTTGCCCCTGTCTCTTTTGCTAAAATAATATCTCTTGCTATGATCACATCTTCTACGGAATTGGTGATCCCTGCAAGTCCCTGTTTTTTAGTGATCTCATCTGCGTTTACTACTCCGCCCTGAACTAAATGAATATCTTCGCAGTGTGCTAACACAGGAATCTTACACTCTGCTGCAATCTTCATTGCTTCTCTATATAAATCGGTACGCATGACCGATTTGCCGTCTTCACTGATCGCCGGGCTGCCTGCCTGAACCATGCCTTTGATATCCGCAAGTTCCTCTCCCTGCTGCCCTTTTGTGACTGCTCCAACCTGTAAGACTCTGGTCAGTCCCTCACTCTCTGCTTTTTTATGCACATATGACACCACGTCCGCATTATCTACAACCGGCTTTGTGTTTGGCATTGCTAAGATCGTCGTATAACCGCCCTTTGCCGCTGCCCGCACTCCGCTTGCAATCGTTTCTTTTTCTTCGTATCCCGGATCTCTTAAATGCACATGCAGATCAATAAATCCCGGCATGACATAACTGCCTGCCGCATCTATGACACGTTCTGCTTTACATTTTAATTTTTTTCCTCTTTTTGCAATTTTTCCATCTTCAATGAAAATATCTATTTCCTCGTCTGTTTCCGTTGCAGGGTCTAAGACATGCCCATTTTTAATAAGAAGTGTCATTTCCTCTCCTCACTTTGCTTTACTAGTCTGTATGCTTGCACTTTTTGTATTGTAAGCTTTCACTCATTGTATCATGTGACAGGATGTATCGCAACCGTGATTGTGGATTTCGCCGGTGCGAATTTATATGGATTTTGCTTTAAATTTTGAACATAGAATCTTCCTATATAAAAAATGGGTCAGATGTAAACATACATATTGACCCATTGTTATAGTTAAAATCATTGTTAATATACAACAATATCTTCATCCGAAGGTAATACCTCGATATCATCTTCTTTCTTCGGTTCTGTTTCATGTTTTAGTTCCGGTGCAGGACTTTCCGGTTGAGCAGGTGTCGCCGACGTTTCTGGTTGCGATGGGGTTGTAGGTGTTTCAGGTTGTGATGGAGCTGCTGTATTCATTCTTTCCGGTTCTCCTCCCATACTTACAACAAGCGTAACCGTACTGCCTTTATCCGCTTCTGTTCCCTCTTCTCTGCTCTGACTTATTACACATCCTTTTGCAACCTTGGAACTATATTCTGTTTCAATATTTACATTCAGACCCAGACTCTGCAGGTCCTGCTTTGCATCATCCTGTTCCTTATAAACCACATTCGGCATTACAACTTTTTCCGGTCCTTCACTGATAACTAATGTGATCGGTTTGTCTGTACGGACCTTACTTCCGGCCTCTAACCCCTGACTGATAATTCTTCCTTTTTCTACTTCTGTACTGTGTTCTTTTGTAATATCACCAATGGTATAAGTAAATCCTTCACGGTCTTTTAACTGCTGAAGTTTTTCAATTGCCTCATCTTTCGTCAGTCCTGTCAGATCCGGAACCGTCAACTCTGCTGTTTCTTCTGACAATTTTCCTAACGATACTACAAAACTGACTTTTGTCTTTGGTGAAATTCTTTTGTCTGCCTTGATGTTTTGTGAAACAATTCTTCCCTTTTCTACAAAATCATTATATTCTTTTTTTATTGCCTTTTTGTCCAAAACCAAATTCTGAGCTTTTATCAGCTTTTTTGCCTTCTCATATGTCATACCTTCTAAATCCGGCATCATAATTTCCTCTTTTCCACCACTCATCACAACTGTTATCGTTGCCTTTTTCTGAACAATTTCTCCATCTCTTGGAGATTGTGACAAAATCTTATTTTTCTTAATCGTCTCACTGTAATTCATGCCATTAATAACAACTTTTAATCCCAATTCTTCTAACTTATCTTTCGCTTTTTTATATGACATTCCTGAAACATCTGGGACATAACACTCATTTTTACTTAAAACTGCTTTTCCTGTAGTACTTTGAATTTTTTTATTTGTAAGACCTATGGTTCCCGTTGCCGCAAGTACTATAAAAACTACTGCGATTCCCGCTGCTACACCTGCCATGACTTTGGTATGCAATGGAATCTTTGAAAGTTCTTCTCTCTCTTTTTCCACAATAATACGTTCTGCGTCCTCTTCTTTCCGCAACACTCTGCAGAATGTTTCTGCATCTTGAATACGATATTCCCGCTTAACATTTAAGCTGTTCATCAATGCATTCTCCACACTCTGCGGAATCTCTATTCCAAGTTCAGATGGCATTTTTAAATTATCATTTACATTTCTTTCAATGGATTCTGACGGACGTATTCCCGTGATCATACGATAAAAGACTGCTCCTGCAGCATAGACATCCGTCCATGGTCCCTGTTTTCCTCTGCTGCGATACTGCTCTTCCGGTGCATATCCTGGTTTTAAAATCACAGATAAACTTCTAGACTGGACTGCAGTTGCATAACGTGCTGCGCCAAAATCGAGGATTTTAACTTTGCCCTCTTTTGTTATAAATATGTTATCCGGCGCAATATCTCGATGTATGATCCCTTCTTTATGGATCTGAGACAGTCCATCCAATACAGATACCATAATCCGCTCCGCCTCCTGGTATGGTATCTTTTTTTCTCTTTTCAGTATTTCCTTAACGGTCTCTCCTTCTAAAAATTCCATGATAATATAACCGGTGTCATTTTCCATGAAACAGTCGTAGATATCTACAATTTCAGGTATCCGGTTAAATCTTGCCAGACGCTTTGCTTCTGAAACAAAACTCTCAAGTCCCGCCTGAAACTGGATCGTCGCTTCTCCCGAAAATACAGTCAGCTTTTCTGCTCCATAACTTCTTGTTGAAAAATTACTTGGCAGATATTCTTTGATAGCCACTTTTCTTTCCAGTTCAGCATCCCAACCAATATAGGTCACTCCAAATCCACCATATCCAAGCACTTTTCCAACTATGTATTTTTTCCCTAAAATTTTTCCGGGTAACAGATAGTATGCTTCCTTTACTTCGGCTCCCTGCTCATATCCACAATAGGGACATCTCCTTTGATCTTCTTCTATTTCTGCCATACATCCCATGCATCGTATCATTTTTCCTACCTCTCACTCTGTTCTTTTAAAATCTTATAAATATCTGTCTCTTTTCTGATCTCTATCTCTTCCGGCTCATATTTTTTTAAGAAAGAAAGATACGTCGTCATTTTATATTCTTTAAAATCCGCATATATCTGTCGGTTTACAGGAATTCCTTCTTCATTATTCATATACAGTGCACTCTGTACATTCTCACTTAACAACATGGAAAGGACATACATTGCAGCATCCTGTTCATCCTGGCTTGTCTTATTACTGACCCCATAGGTATGTCCATAACACCCTATCAGTTTTTTCTTTTCAAGAATCGGAATAACGGAAAAGTCTATTGGTGGAACCTGATCAATAGTTACCTTTTTTACCTCTTCTAAATCGGATATATCTCCTACAAGCCATGAAACCTCACTCTTACTGTTCTGAAATTCTAAATAGGCTTTTTCCCCATTTGCATATTTCATCTCCTGCCCTTTTTTTGACAGTTGTGTTAAATGTACACTTTTTGGAATATCCTTTTGTTTGGATTTATTCACATAAAGTACTCCTACCTGTACAGATGACGGAAGTCCATAAACATTTTTTTCTGTTTCCTGTATTCCTTTCAGGTATAGATAATCTTCTAAATCCATGGTCCGAAGCAACCGGCTAAGTTCTCCACAATATTTTTTCTCATCTAATGAATCTGTACAGAATACATCCGGAAACTTTCCTGTTTTTTTCGCTTCCCTGATTTTTTTCTGATACTCTTTCCCATCCATAAGTTTAATATTTACTTTTAATTGTGGACATTTTTTACTGACACCTTCCTGTAGTGCCTGCTTTACCTTTTTTCCACCCTCGTCATTTTCCTGTACCAGCCATACGTCCACTGTCTCTTTTCCTATCTTTGCAACATCTATTTTTCCCCTCCCGGAAAAAACGGTCTGTGACAGGATCATCATAACTGCGACAATTGCGATCACTGCCACGGAAGATATTCCAATCCACTTTTTTCTCTGTTGGATCTTCTTCATTTCTTCTTCCGGTAATTCTACCCTTTTTTGCATTATGATCGCTTCTTTAAATTGTTCCGCCGTCTGAAAACGCAGTTCCGGTTTTAATGCAACGGCTTTCATAATGATATGCTCTAAATTCTCATCAATAGGAATCCCTAATTTACTCGGTAACTCTAAGATATCTTCTACTGCACGGTCCGGTGCTTCCACCGGACGCACTCCGGTTACCATTTCATAAAAGACTGCACCCGCTGCATATATATCCATAAAAATCCCCTGCTCGCTTTTAGAGCGATACTGCTCCGGTGGCGTATAACCGGCTTTGATCACTACGTCTTCTGAACGTTCACTTTCCGTTCCCTGAAATTTTGCCGCACCAAAGTCAAATAATTTTATGGTGTTTTCCCCTGTTAAAAAAATGTTATCCGGGCTGACATCTTTATGGATAATTCCCTGACGATGGATTTTTTCTAATGCATTCAAAATTGCTGTCATATAACCAACTGCTGTCTGTACCTTCATTTTCCCATTTTTCAAACGGTCTTTCAGTAATTCACCCTCAATATATTCCATAATAATATAAGCAGTCTGATTGTCTTCAAAATAATCAAATACATTGACGATATCTTTTTCTTTTGAAAAAATCGCCATATGCTTTGCTTCCTCTAAAAAACGTTTCAACTGGCGGTCAAATTCTGTCTTTTTATCACCGGAAAAGATCCCGACTTTCTTCTCGCCCTCTCCACGGTTTACCAATCCTGCCGGATAGAATTCTTTGATCGCAACCACAATGCTCAAAACGGTATCATATGCTTTATATGTAATCCCAAAACCTCCAAATCCGATACAAGTTCCTATGATATAGCGGTCTTTTAAGACTGTTCCGGGTGCTAACTGATAAGCTTCTTTTGCCCTGGTAACTTCCACATGTCCGCAATATGGACATACTTCATAATCTCCTTTGATCCTAAAACACTGAAAACATAATTGATTTGACATGATTTATTTCTCCTGTTAATACTGTATGGTCCATGCATTAGACATTCCACTATAGATTTTTTTCTTATCTGCAACATAATAAACCCGTAGTTTAAAATTATACTTATGAGACTTTTTCAAGCTCTTCCGATATGAATATACTGCTTTATTTTTCTTTGCTGAAACAGTATGCCACACTTTATATTTTCCATGATCCACGCTCATTAAAATCTGTACTTTCTGTGCTCCCTTGACCTTGTTCCATGAAAATGTAAATGTTCCGTCAGAAGTGTTCAGTTTAATCTTTTTCTGTTTTGGTGTTGGAAGTTTTCCTATGATTTTCCTGCTTACCACTTTAGAATAATTTCCATAAATGGATTTGTTACCTGCTACCCGATAAGCCCTTACCTTATAATAATATGTCTTTCCTTTCTTTAAACCTGTAATGTGTACCTTTGTCTTAGTCGTCTGCTTTACTTTTTTATAATCTCCATTCTTCTGATCAGAACAATATAGGACATACCCTTTGACACCTTTTACTTTTTTCCATGAAACATCCAGACTCTTATCACCTGTGATTTTTATGGAAATCTGCGGAGCTGCAATATTCTTGCTTACCCATTGAGCATAAAATGTGATATTTTCAGTAACTTTTATGCTGCCTGTCACTTTCTTTCCACCAGATGTTGCAGTATACCAGCCTGTAAATGCATAACCACTTCGTGTTGGTGTCGGATATGAACTCAAAATACTGCCTTCTGCAATCATCTGTTTTCCATTCTGTACACTTCCTCCATTTGGATTAAATAAAACAGTATATTTCTTTATTTCCTTTTCCCAGTGCGCATAAAGAGTTGTATCTTTGGTTATTTTCAGACTGCCATTGACCTTATTTCCTCCACTTGCTTGTGTATACCAGCCTGTAAATATATATCCACTTCGTGTCGGCGTTGGAAATGAATTTGTCGTTTCTCCCCCACCAATAACCCGTTTTCCATTCTGTACACTTCCTCCATTCGGGTGAAAGGTAACGGTATAGCTTCCCTGCTTCCAATGAGCATATAGTGTCTGATCCGTAACACTCTGCACAATATCATTTTCGCATATCTTTTCCCCACCAGTGGCTGATGTATACCATCCTGTAAAGGTATAGCCTGAACGAGTCGGAATTGGCAGAGTACCATAAGTGTATGCCGGATAGACTTTCTTTGTGGAACTGCTGATACTTCCGCCATTAGCATTTAAGGTCAGCTGTATTCCATTATCAAGGTTTACAAATTTATCTCCTGCTAATTCTTTTAGACTTTTTTCCGTTCCGGCTTCTGTCCACACCATCGTAGTTGAATAGCCATAAACTTTTTTGAGATTTGTACAGTCTGCCATTACCGTATCATATTGCATCTTAACCCTGTTTTTAGAAAATACAATATATTCTACTGAACTACATCCATAAAATATATCGTTTACCCACAAACTATTTACCGTGTACGGAAGAACAATACTTTTTAATGCTTTACAGCCATGAAATACACCCGCATTATATTTCCATGCAGTCATTTCCCCTTCCAGTGCCGTTATTCCTTCTGAAAGAATTACCTCTTTTAAGGCAGAGCAATCCTCAAATACTCCCTTTGATAATTTTGTAATCCCCCTTGGAACAACAACTTTTTGCAATGAACTGTTATAAAAGGCATACGCTTCTATGTCAGTTACCTGTTCGGGAATGCGATATACCTGTTGATTTCCCCTACCTTGAGGATAAGAAATCAATCTAGTCTGATTTTTATTAAATAAAACCCCATCCAAAGAGGAATACCATGGATTTCCCTGTGCTACAAAATATGACTTTACATTAGAGCAACCCTGAAATGCTCCCGGATTCCACGTTTTATAGCTACTTGGAAATCGGATTTCTTCTAGGCTCTTAGAATCAAATGCTCCAGCTCCAATCGCTGTTGTTCCTTCCTGCAAAGTCAGATTTGCAATTGCAGGACAATTGATAAACGTATAAGAAGCAATATCTCCAGCTACTGTTACATCTGTCAGATTCTCACAATAATCAAAAATGTAACTATCCTCTTGTGTAGATAACAAGCCGGTTTCGCTAACAACCTTTTTCAATTTTTTGTTATACGCAAATGCTCGAACCCCAATTTCTTTAACTCCTTTCGGAATATATACAAACGATCCGTCACTGAATACTGCCGAGTTCAAGGCTGCAAAGAAATTATCCCGCGGCCCGACCACCGAACCCAGATATTTCTTCACCAAATCGGGATGTTTCTCGGCCACCTCCTTCAGGCTGCCGAAGATAACCCCTTCAGGCAGATGGGACTTAGGCAAAGCCCTGCCATAAAAAGCATCGTTCACCACAAAATAAAGAGCAGTGCTCAGAGTCCATGACAGCATCTACTGCCATACCGCTCAACGCCATTTGCTCCTCCAAAGGAATACCTAATTTATTGAAAGTTTTAATCAACTCAGGATCTACCTCATCCATACTTTTCGGTCCTTCTTTTTTCTTTGTAGGGTCCGCATAATAGGATATAGCCTGATAATCTATTTCAGGGATAGTGAGGTGTGCCCATGCAGGCATCTCCATGGTCAACCAGTAGCGGTATGCTTTCAGGCGAAACTCCAGCAACCACTCCGGCTCGTTCTTCTTTGCAGAAATCAAGCGGATAACATCCTCATTCAATCCCCTTTCTATAATATCTGTGTGAACTTCTGTGGTGAAGCCATATTTGTACTTCTCCTGCGTCAGTTCTTTCACATATTTATTGGGTTCTTCTTGCATATCTATCTTATATTTCTATTAATTGTTCTGTTACATTCTTAAATACCGGAAAAAAGATACCGGACAAGTCCCTCATAGAATAATATAACACTGATTCCTTCTTTTTTGTTGCACTGATCATCTCATTGTTCGGATCTATATATTCTATCACATGAATAGCTAACCCTATCAGTATCATATACTTCAATGCTCCCAATCCGCTGCCTAACCAACGGTTCAGCCATCCCAGGTGCACAGCATCCAATGCTTTTGTCAACAAAGAGGCGACGAACGCAAAACCTAAAGGTACAGCTATCCAGATCAATATAAAAGCCAAGACCTGTGCTACAGTCGTCGAAGTACCTAGAACCGGCGCCAACCTTTCGGCAACAATGCCAAACAAGGCACGAGCCATCAGCAATCCGGCTATCAACCCTACAATAGACGCCATCTGCTTCACAAATCCTTTTATTAATCCCATAATGACACCCACACCAATCATAGCCAATATAATAATATCTATTGTCGCCATCTTTATCGTTATTACAAAAAGCAGTAATGCCATTCTGAACAAAGCGAAGAATCTGCCAGCCCACGCGCTGGGCGAGGTGCCAGATCCTTCGCTATGCTCAGGATGACATTACCATCTATATTCTCAGACTTCAGTGTATTACAAAGTCTGTTTAACCTCTACTTCTTCGTAAGCTTCAATAATATCACCGACCTTGATATCGTTACAGTTTGTCAGACTGATACCACATTCAAAGTTAGTACCTACTTCTTTCACATCATCCTTGAAACGCTTCAAAGCATTGATAGCACCGGTAAAGACTACAATACCATCACGAATCAAGCGTGCCTTATCAGAACGTTTCACCTTACCTGTCTTCACCATAGCACC
>ERZ773185.2285-NODE-2285-length-12648-cov-7.777416_pt1 | contig 12648 bp, 8 predicted proteins | sample MGYA00580531_ERZ773185 | MGnify/ENA primary metagenome ERZ773185 (study PRJEB29015, sample SAMEA2737799) | human gut metagenome | biome: human gut; feature: human-associated habitat; material: faeces | place: China | collected 2012 ...
GCTTGTTTTCGCTTCCCTTGTAATACTCAGAGGCGTTCTTGTTGAAATCGTAGAAATAGCCATTGCGCTGGTTGGCATCCCAAACTCGCAAGGCATAATTGCCATCTGCAGGAACACTCTGGTCATACATGGTTGTATTTGAGCAATAATCGATATGGTAGAACCACTCATTCACGCCAAGACGGAAGGTGGAAGTACTGAATTTCTTGCTGAGCTCGGTGGTGAAAAGAGCCTCGTCAATCTTACCGGCATTGAGACAGGACATACGGGTCTGAACATACTGACCATCGTAAGCCTTAGTCTGTCCGTCGATGTCGCGATACATATAATTATATACGCCCTTGTTAGCCTCGTTCTTCAAATCGATGATAGACATTGGTGACTGGTAAACCATCGCACCACGTGAGTGATCGTACTTCAGGGTTGCCTTCCAGTTCAAACCGTTGTCAAAGCGGTAGTTGTTCATCAGGGTAACCTCGCTTGCCTTGTTCAGACAGGCATCATAGAGAGAGGTCTGCTCCAGTTTGCCGGTACGCATATTGCGATAAGTCATCTCGTTATCAATAGGAAGATAAGAGGTGGTACCGAGCTTGAAGTCACCATACTCCTTCACGCTTCCATCACCTACATAAATGAATGGAGCACTTTGGGTAGCATAGTTATATACATTATGACTGTTGGCATACTTATACATAGCGGTAAATTCACCACGGTTGCCATTATACTTCTTGGTAAGGAGTGCCTTATAAATCTGAGTACGGTCCTGATAAGGAGTTGACTTAATCTTGAAAGTTCCCGGGTCGAAATCCTGATACATGTTAAAGCTGTAGTACCAGTCGCTACCCAAATCACCATTCATATTCAAAGAGAATTCCTGCAATCCGAAGTGATTGCTCTTATAATTCAGTGTACCATTGAAACCTTTCTGTCCCTTCTGGGTAAAAGAGTTCACGGCATAACCGATGTTACCGGTAGTGATGGCAGTTTCAGCAATCTTGAGCAAACCCTGATGGCTCAAACTTGCATCGCCACGCCAGATGGTATTGACAGAATGAGGATTGGTTGCGTAAGTTACAGGTAAGCCATTCTCCAATACGTTAACATCGGCAGAAGGCAAACCTATCTGAATCTCACGAGGTCCATTCGCACTGGCTGCATTAAGCATTACATTACGGTTACCCTCTTCCTTAGCACTTGAATTATCATCCTGTGCAAAAGCTGCTGTAACATTTACCAATGAAAGTGCAAGCATCATAGCTGCGCTCTTTCCATTTAAAAAGTTGTGCATACTTAAAATTTCTAATTTGTTAATCCTATTTTTTATTTCTGCTGCAAAGTTATATAAAAACAGGTATAATAGCTTTAAAAATCTCTACATATAATAACAAATTCCGTTCATTGCAACATAATTGATATAGCATGAACGGATTTTATTAGGAACTACAAGCACTATCAAAGGGAAAAGAGAGCTATAAAATGAAAACAAAGATGCCCAAAAATGAAAAGCAGATACCCATAAACGAAAAACAGCTGCTGGTACTCACCCAACAGCTGCCCTTACTGATTTCCCAAAAACTAACTTTTCTTTTTCCCTAAAACAACTAAACCTAAAAACAAATTTCTTTTTTTAAAACAACTAAACCTACAACCTGAATTTCTTTTTCCCAAATCTAACTAATCATTACCTGAAACAAACTTCTTACCTTCAAGTTCACTTCATACCTCTTGAATACTCAATCCTATAACCTTAAAAACATAAACCTATGAAAATGCAACTATTTCGCATGAAACAATTATAAACTTTTAAACTCTGGTGCAAAGGTATGAAGTTTTGGTGAAAGTGATGTACACTTATCGTTCAAAAAGTGACGAAAATGATACATTGAAACAATTTCCCCACTAAATGAACGATATTTCCCTTTATTTTCACGATTTATGCCCCAATTTCACCCGGCAGCATGCCGTATTCTTCCTTAAAACACTTGGTAAAATAAGACGGAGCAGAGAAACCTACATCATAGGCAACCTCAGAGACACTCATGCTGCGGCTTTCAAGCAGTCGCTTTGCCTTAGCCAAACGAGCCTTACGGAGCAAATCTACCACCGAAGATCCCGTCATCGCCTTCACCTTGCGATAAAGCTGAACGCGGCTCAAACCAATCTGCTTACCAATATCCTCTACACCAAACTCGCTGTCGGAGAGATTTTTCTGGATGATGGAATGCAGCTGCTTGAGGAACTGCTTGTCACGATCTTCCAGATGCGACTCTGCTATTTCCAGCTCAGCCTCCTTGGAACCCTGGAAAAGACGCTTCAGAAGCTTGCGCTGTTTCAGGAGGTTCTCGATACGAGCCAGGAGCACCTTGCTATGGAATGGCTTGGTAATATAGGAGTCGGCTCCATGTTCATAACCTTCTGCACGATGCTCCTCCAGATTCTTTGCCGTGAGCATAATGACTGGAATATGCGAAGTAGCCGTATGGGTTTTCAACTGTTCGGTGAACTCCAAGCCATCCATCACCGGCATCATCACATCGCAGATGACCAAATCCGGAACTTCCTTCTTGGCTATCTCCAATCCTTCCTTGCCATCCACAGCCTCCATTACTATATAATCATCCTGCAAAAGCGTATGCTCATACTGACGGATATCATTGTTGTCATCAATGACCAGAATGGTTGGCTTATTGGTATTCTCGCTAACCAACTGCTGTACTTTTCCACATTTCCTCACGCCATCATCGATATATTGCAGTACAGACTCGTTTACAACATTCTTATTATCTGAATTAGAATTACTTACAGAGTTATCCACATCCTCATCTTCCATGTGGATAACCAGTGATTTATCCACCTGTTCACGTGGGATTTCCACTATAAAGTCAGACCCCTTTCCCAATTCACTCTCAACCCAGACTTCACCATGATGCAATTCCACAAACGACTTGACCAAAGCCAAGCCGATGCCGGTACCGCTGGCAGCCCCCTTAGCCTGGAAGAAGCGCTCGAAGATCTTATCAGTCTCTTCCTTCTCGATTCCCTTGCCGGTATCTCTCACATCCAGTCGGAGTTTCTCACCTTCATCTTTCAGGGAAACAAAGATGTCTCCACCAGCAGGAGTATATTTCAAGGCATTGCTCAAAAGATTGAAGATTACTCGGGCTATCTTCTCCTTATCGGCTACCACTTCATGACTGCCCTTGAAAGCCGCTATATCCAGATGGAGTTTGATTTGCTTGCGTTCGGCAGTAAGCTGGAAATCACCCACCCATACCGTCAAGGTTTTCACGATGTCGAAGCGATAAAGCTTCAAGTCCATCTTTCCGTTCTGAATCTTGCGGAAATCGAGGATGCTACTCACCAGCTGCTGCAGGGCGATGGCATTACGCTGCACCATCTTGAGCAGTTCCCGACTCTTACCCTTGATGCCACTATCCTCCAAGAGCATCTCCACAGGGTCGGCAATCAACGTTAACGGAGTTCGAAGTTCATGACTGATATTCGTAAAGAAGACCAGGCGAGAATGGGTCAGTTCCATAACCTCCTCATTCAGACGCTTCAATTCTTCGTTCTTTACTTCCAGCTCCCCATTCACCCGCTTCAGTTCATCATTGGTTTTAGCCAGTTTCTCGTTGAGTTTCGCCTTTATCACATAGCCACGGAAAACCATGGTAGAGGCAACCAGACATACCAAGAGAAACAGGCACAATCCTACCAGCATGATTTTCTGAGAGTTATAATCAGCCAGATATCGATCAACCTGTTTATGCAAGGTTTTCAGATTGCGTGCTTGTCGCTCTGCATCCCTAGCCTCCATCAAGGTGAGTTCAGCATTTGCCTTGGTAATGATAGAGGTACTCATATAGTTATCGCGCTTATAAGGTTGACGCTTCAGAATCTTCATTGCCAGGGCTATCACCTCATCGCCCTTGGTAGGATAGAGATAGGAAGCCTCGAAGATGCCGTCACGCACCAGTTCCAGGCCACCACCCTCGGTAGCCATTCCATCCACGCCGGTATATTTATAGTTGCGCTTCACACCCATCTGCTGAACTGCCACATAGGCACCCCATGCCAGCCGGTCGTTGTGGGCAAAGACATAATCAAAATCTTGCGTCTTCTTCAAGATTCTTTTCATTGCCCTTATACCACCTTCTTCCTTCCAGTTTCCACTCTCAGAAGCAACCATCTGAATACCAGGATAAGATTTGATGGCATCCATAAAGCCACGATGACGCTCCATGGCAGGCGATGAACCTTCCAAGCCACCTATTTCGACAACACGTCCATGCCCCTGCAACTGCTGGGCAACAAACTTACCCATCGAATTGCCTATGGTATAGTTATCACAACCGATGAATGCCGTATATTTGTCAGAATTGGTCTTGCGATCATAAAGTATCACAGGAATACCTTTGTCGTGAGCACGATCCACAGCCTTTGAGATGGCGCTCAACTGATTAGGAGAGATGATGAGCAGATCGACCCCCTCGTCTATAAACTGGTTAACCTGCTTGTTCTGCAATACATTATCATCATTCGACGATGCAAGTTTCACTATGATGGAATCATTGAGATACTCACTCGTCTTCAACTCATCATTGAGCTTATCACGCCAGACATCCTCTGAGCATTGAGAAACACCAATGACAAACTTCTTGGGTTGCTTGCTACAGCTGCCTAGCAACACGAGAAATGCCATATATATAATAAGGTGCAAATAACGTTTCATATCGCTTATACGTTTGTTATATTAAAAGATTGTTCACTTAGAGAAAGCCTTAAAGAACGACTTTTCGATGCAAATTTACAACTTTTTTTTGGTTTTCTATGCATTTGGTTCGTTTTTTACAAATATCAAGCAAAGATTTTTAAAGAAGATTATCAAAAAATGCATTATTTTTGCACCCAGAAAGATATATAACGAGAAAAATAAGCAATCGACAATAAATAGTATAAACAACAAAAACTGAAAATATTATGGCTGAAGAGAAAAAATTTAGAGTAGAGTCAGACCTTTTAGGTGAACTCAAGGTTCCTGCTGAAGCACTTTATGGTGTACAGACACAGCGCGGTATCAACAACTACCACATCTCTCGCAAGACGATGTGCAGCTATCCAGACTTCATCATCGCTATCGCATACGTGAAGCTGGCTGCTATTGAGACCAATCATACCCTCGGCGTTATCAACGACGAGATTTCAGGTGCCATCTCTCAGGCTTGCCGCGAAATCATCGAAGGCAAATGGCATGAGAACTTCCCTATCGACATGGTACAGGGTGGTGCAGGTACATCTGTCAACATGAACGCCAACGAGGTAATCGCCAACCGTGCACTCGAAATCATGGGCCACGAAAAGGCTGACTACCAGTACTGTTCTCCTAACGACCACTGCAACTGCGGTCAGAGTACCAACGATGTATATCCTACTTCTATCCGCCTGGCTCTCATCCGTATGAACACCCATTTGATAGGTGCCCTTACAGGTTTGATTAGCGCATTCCGCTATAAGGCAGATGAGTATGCCGACGTCATCAAGATGGGCCGCACCCAGTTGCAGGATGCTGTTCCTATGTCTTTCGGACAGGAATTCAACGCATACGCCAACAACCTGGAAGAGGAAATCCTCAACCTGGAGCGCAACGTGAAGCTCCTGCACGAAATCAACATGGGTGGTACAGCCATCGGTACCGGCTTGAATGCCGTTCCTGGCTTCGCCAAGCTCTGCGCAGCTAACCTCAGCAAGCTGACAGGTGAGAACTTCGAGACAGCTACCGACCTGGTAGAGGCAACCCCAGATACCGGTGCTTACGTAAGCTACTCTTCAGCTCTGAAGCGTCTGGCTATCAAGTTGTCTAAGATCTGTAACGACCTCCGTCTGATGGCATCAGGTCCTCGTTGCGGCTTGAACGAAATCAACCTTCCTCCTAAGGCACCAGGTTCTTCTATCATGCCAGGCAAGGTGAACCCTGTGATTCCAGAGGTAACCAACCAGGTTTGCTTCAAGGTAATCGGTAACGATGCTACTGTAAGCTTCGCAGCAGAGGCAGGCCAGTTGGAGTTGAACGTAATGGAGCCTATCATCACAGAGAGTCTCTTCGAGAGCTTGACATGGATGAAGAATGCCATCGAGACTCTGACATCAGAGTGTATTCTCGGCATCACCGTGAACAAGGAGCGTTGCTACGAGATGGTAAAGAACAGTATCGGTATCGTAACCGCACTTAATCCCATCATCGGATATAAGAAGAGTTCCAAGGTGGCCAAGGAAGCTCATGCTACAGGACGCTCTGTTTATGACATTGTCATCGAGCAAGGAATCATGAGCAAGGAAGAACTCGACAAGGCACTCGACCCTAAGGAGATGCTGCAGTCGCACAAGTTTACGCTGAAATAAATTTTTCCATAACCAGTCAGCTTATTAGCTGAAATTAAAAGAAACCTGTAAGCGTATTCCCAATTTGGAATATAGCTTACAGGTTCTTTTTATATCATTTCAAAAAATCATTCCTGGTTGCGATAAGCCAGCGGCGACATTCCCGAGCGGAGCTTAAAGAAATTGCTCATGGCACTCTGGTCACTAAAATGCAGATAATCAGCTATCTCTCTCATCGTCATATCCGATTGTTTCAGAAGATTACATATCTCCTTATACAATAAGGATGTGATGTGGTCATTCACCGTGGTTCCGGAAATCTCCTTGATCATTCTCGAAAGATAAGGAGAAGATACATTCAGCTTATCGGCATAGAATCGAATCTGCCGCTCGGTGCGGAAATGGCGATACAGGAGATGGAGGAATATCTCATATACCTCTTTCTTATGCCGCAAATCGCGAGTAACGGATACATTCTCGTAGGGAAGCTCTGATACCAGGAGCTTCAATACATTCACCATCGACTGTATCATCTCCACCTTATAGATATGCTGATGGCGTACGATGTCGCGAATCATGTGGAAGATATCAAGAGCCGCCTTCTGCTTGTCGGCAGACAACTGATACACCACATCGGCAGAGATTTCCTCATCCACCAGGATAGCTTCCGCCTCGAAATCTGCCGACATGTCAGAAAAGGCAATGACATGCTTGGGCGAGATAACCAGCAGTTCGCCAGATATCAACGTTCTGTCAGTTCCATCGGTTTCAACACCCTGCTGAAGAACCTTCATATTGATGTTTCCTCTGGTCACCAACACCAGTTTGGTAAACAGAGTGCGCTCTAGAGCCATCTCTTTCAATTCATCCTCGCATAAATCATCTATATAAATATGTGCGGCATAAGCCCCAAAAATGCTTTCAAGAAGGTGTTGGGCGGCAAACTCCTTTAAATTATAAACTTGCTGCTTCATAAAGACTCATAATTTTTAGTTGGGGACAAATTTACAATTTTATTTTGGAAAATGCAAGAGACGTATGGATAAAAAATGTGAAGAACTTAAACAGCCAAATGTTATCAACGATGTTTTTCCAACAACACAACCACTGAAAATCAAGCTATTAAGATAGTTTTCCACAGTTATCAACAGATACTTGGATAACTTTATGAAACCTGAAGTGGAAAAGTGTGGAAAAGTTTGGCGCACAAAAAAGACACTAACTTTAAAAGTTAGTGTCTTTAAAGTAGCGGGAGGGGGCCACGATCCCTCGACCTCCGGATTATGAATCCGACGCTCTAACCAGCTGAGCTATCCCGCCATCCTTACAAGTCATTTCTGAATTGCGGGTGCAAAGGTACAACAATTATTTGATTCCGCCAAATTTTTTCGGAGAAATTTTCAAAAAAACTTTTATTTTTTTGTTTTTGCCCCTTTTTCACCCCATTTACACCTATTATATATATAAAAAAAGCGAAAAATAAAGGTTTTCTGATTTTTTTATGTTAACTTTGCACGCTGAAACTGTCAAGCCCCAGAATAAGTAGGATGGGAAGACAGTAAACTTGATAAAAAGAAATGTTTAGAATTAAGAAATTAGACATATTTATAGCCAAGCAATTTGGACTCCTTTTCATGGGAACTTTCTTCATCTGCCAGTTTGTGCTGATGATGCAGTTCCTGTGGCGATATATCGATGACCTCATCGGTAAGGGAATCTCTATGGACGTGATGGCGCAGTTTTTCTGGTACATGGGCTTGATGCTCGTGCCGCAAGCCCTGCCGCTCGCCATCCTGCTTTCCTCACTGATGACGTTCGGTAACCTGGGTGAAAGTTCCGAGCTCACAGCCATCAAGGCTGCCGGCATCTCGCTGATGCAGGCTTTCCGTTCGCTCATCATCATCACCGTCATCATCATGTGCGGCTCGTTCTACTTCCAAAACAACGTAGGCCCGAGTGCCAACCAGAAACTGGGACAGCTCCTGCTCTCCATGAAGCAGAAGAGTCCGGAACTGGAAATCCCAGAAGGAATCTTCTATGACGGTATTCCAAACTGTAACCTCTATGTGCAGAAGAAAGACCTGAAGACGGGTAAGCTCTACGGCATCATGATCTATCGCATGACCGACAGTTATGAAGATGCAGCCATCATCCTCGCCGACTCGGGCATGCTGCAGAGTACCGCCGAAAAGAAGCACCTCGTTTTGACGCTCAACAGCGGCGAATGGTTCGAAAACATGCAGAGCAGCGAATTCGGCAACAGCGCAGCCGTACCATACAGAAGAGAGACCTTCATCACCAAGAAGATCGTGCTCGACTTTGACGGAGGCTTCAATCTTGCAGATGCAGCCTCGCTATCCAACAATGCCAAGGCAAAGAGCCTCTCCAAGATCTTCCACGACATCGATTCCATCAACGGACAGTATGATTCCGTGGGCAGGAACTATCTCAGCGAAGCCAACGTCCGCTTCTACAGACTTGCCACGGTGGGTCAGAAAGACTCGGCAAGACTTGCTAAAAAAGGGCAGACGGAGAATTTCGACACCTTATATAATAGGCTCCCCAACGACAAGAAGCTGATGGCACTCAACGATGCCAAGATGACGGTGCAGCAGGAGACGAGCGACCTCGACTTCAAGGCGATGATGACCCACGATGCCGACTATATCGTAAGACTTCACGAGATAGAAGCCATCCAGAAGTTCACGCTGGCACTGGCATGCCTGATCTTCTTCTTCATCGGTGCGCCTTTGGGAGCCATCATCCGAAAGGGAGGTCTAGGATTCCCGGTAATCATATCCGTATTGGTGTTCATCATCTTCTACATCCTCGACAATACGGGCTACCGAATGTCACGACAGGGTTCGTGGGCCATCTGGTTCGGTAAGGGACTGGCACCAGCCGTGCTTACTCCCGTAGCCGTCTTCGTGACCTACAAGGCAACCAACGACTCTACGGTATTCAACATGGAGCTATACAAGAACTTCTTCATGAAGCTGCTGGGTCTGCGAATCAAGCGCCACATCTTCGGCAAAGAGGTAATCATCGAAGACCCGAAATACAGGGAAGATGCCGCATCGCTGGAGAAGCTGAACGGCGACATCGCTATATATAATAAGGTACACGAGCTGAAGAAGCTTCCTAACTTCATCAATGTGTTCTTCAAGTATCAGCCTGACCACGAGATAGAACGCATCAGCGAAGAATTGGAGAAGGTGATAGAGGACTTGAGCAACACCAAGAACAGGGTGATTCTGCACAATCTCAACCTCTACCCTATTCTCGCGACCAAGGCCCACACCCGACCATTCGAGCAGAAGTGGCTCAACATCGTTGCAGCCATCATCGTACCAGTGGGCATCGTGCTGTACCTCAGAATGTGGCGTTTCAGACTCCGTCTCTATCGTGACCTGAATGTCATCAGACAGAGTAACGCCAACATCATCAGTCAGATAAACAAAATGTAACTAACAAAATAAAGTATCACAAATGGCAGACATCAAACTAAATAGCATCGAAGATGCAGTAAAGGATTTCCAGGAAGGAAAGTTTGTTATCGTAGTAGACGACGAAGACCGCGAGAACGAAGGCGACCTCATCATCGCCGCAGAGAAGATTGACGCAGAGAAGGTAAACTTCATGCTGAAGAACGCAAGAGGCGTGCTCTGCGCACCGATTACACTGAGCCGTTGCGACGAACTCGACTTGCCTCACCAGGTTTCAGACAACACCTCCATGCTCGGCACACCATTCACCGTAACCGTAGACAAACTGGAAGGCTGTTCTACAGGTGTATCGGCACACGACCGTGCAGAGACCATCAAGGCACTTGCCGACCCTAGCTCAACCCCACAGACATTCGGTCGTCCTGGCCACATCAACCCACTCTATGCACAGGACAACGGTGTATTGAGAAGAAGCGGCCACACCGAGGCAGCCATCGACCTCTGCAAGATGGCAGGACTCTATCCAGCCGGTGCACTCATGGAAATCATGAACGAAGACGGCACCATGGCACGCCTGCCAGAGCTGATGAAATTGGCGAAGGAGTGGAACCTGAAGGTAATCTCCATCAAAGACATGATAGAATACCGCCTCAAGAAGGAATCGCTCATCGAAGTGGGCGAAGAGGTGGATATGCCAACCGACTACGGACACTTCCGACTCATCCCATTCCGCCAGTCAAGCAACGGATTGGAGCACATGGCACTCATCAAGGGCGAATGGAAGGAAGACGAGCCAATTCTGGTTCGTGTACACTCATCATGTGCCACAGGCGACATTCTGGGCAGCAAGCGCTGCGACTGCGGACAGCAGTTGCACAAGTCAATGGAAGAGATTGAAAAAGCAGGCAAGGGAGTCATCATCTACATGCAGCAGGAAGGCAGAGGCATCGGACTGATGAACAAGATTGCCGCCTACAAGCTGCAGGAAGAAGGATACGACACCGTAGACGCCAATGTTCACCTCGGCTTCAAGCCAGATGAGCGCGACTACGGCTGCGGCGCACAGATGCTCCGCCACCTCGGCGTACATAAGATGCGCCTGCTCACCAACAACCCGGTGAAACGTGTAGGACTGGAAGCATACGGACTCGAAATCGTAGAGAATGTAGCCATCGAAGTTGAACCTAACAAGTACAACGAGCGCTACCTCAAGACCAAAAGAGACCGCATGGGGCATACTTTGCACCTCGGATAATGTAATTTTTGTTATTATTTCGGGTCAAAACCCGAAATAATGAGCAAATTTCTTCCGAAAAAGAAATAATTTGTTTAATTTTGCACACGAATATTTAATATAAACAAAGAATTATGGCACAATTATCTGATCGTCTTAACAGATTGGCACCATCAGCAACGCTGGCGATGTCACAGAAGAGTAGTGAAATGAAAGCTCAGGGTATCGATGTAATTAACATGAGTGTAGGTGAACCAGACTTCAACACGCCTGACAATATCAAGGAGGCTGCGAAGAAGGCTATTGATGAGAACTTCTCACGTTACTCACCAGTTCCTGGTTACCCAGACTTGCGAAAGGCAATTGTAGCCAAACTAAAAAAGGAGAACGGTCTCGACTACACTATGAACGAGATAATCGTCGGCACAGGTGGCAAGCAGTGTGTATGCAATGCAGTATTGGCACTCGTGAACCCAGGCGACGAAGTTATCATCCCAGCTCCATATTGGGTAAGCTACCCACAGATGGTGAAGTTGGCTGGTGGCACACCAGTCATCGTGAACGCAGGTTTCGACCAGGACTTCAAGATGACAGCCGAGCAGCTGGAGAACGCCATCACAGAGAAGACCAAGATGCTCATTCTCTGCTCTCCTAGCAACCCAACAGGTAGCGTATATTCAAAGGAGGAATTGTCAGCATTGGCAGCCGTCCTCAAGAAGCATCCAGAGGTATTCGTGTTGGCAGACGAAATCTACGAGCACATCAACTATATCGGCAAGCACCACAGCATTGCCCAGGAGCCAGGAATGAAGGAGCAGGTAATCATCGCCAATGGTGTATCTAAGGCATACGCCATGACAGGATGGAGAATCGGTTTCCTCGCAGGTCCGGAGTGGATCATCAAGGGCTGCAACAAACTGCAGGGTCAGTACACCAGCGGTACCTGTTCAGTAAGCCAGAAGGCAGCCGAGGCAGCCTACACACTCGACCAGGGTGCTGTAGAGGAGATGCGTGTAGCCTTCGAGCGTCGCCGCAACCTGATTGTGAAGCTGGCTAAGGAAGTACCAGGACTTGAGGTCAACATGCCACAGGGCGCCTTCTATCTCTTCCCTAAGTGCAACAGCTACTTTGGCAAGAGCAACGGCGAGAAGACTATCAACAACTCAACCGACTTCGCAATGTATCTGCTGGAGGAAGCTCACGTAGCAACAGTAGGCGGTGACGCCTTCGGCGATCCAGACTGTTTCCGCATGAGCTACGCCACCAGCGACGAGAACATCGTAGAGGCCATCCGCCGTATCAAGGAAGCATTGAGCAAATTGAAATAAAAAACGAGCAAGCAAGTACGTTTTACGCCCAATTTTGTAAAGAAAAAACGAGATATTGACTTATTTTGAGTTAATATCTCGTTAAAACTTCTTAATTAGGGTAATAGTTTCTCATTATTTATTATCTTTGCCAAAGGATTTTGAGGAAACTTCTCGCACTGGTCAGAAATGACCCAAAAGAGGTCCAAGAAACAACTAGAAAAAACGAGAAAATATTAATAATTTATTAACTAATAATTTAAAAAAAAGTAAAATTATGGCA
>ERZ773185.2292-NODE-2292-length-12613-cov-3.460901_pt1 | contig 12613 bp, 9 predicted proteins | sample MGYA00580531_ERZ773185 | MGnify/ENA primary metagenome ERZ773185 (study PRJEB29015, sample SAMEA2737799) | human gut metagenome | biome: human gut; feature: human-associated habitat; material: faeces | place: China | collected 2012 ...
CTCTCAATCGGTTTAATCTGGTGTTTTCAAGATGTCCTTATGAGGAGTCGCCCTTTGACCCGTCCTTTTTCAATCCGTCAAAATGCTGCAAAATACATGCTTACGCCAGGGATAAAATACTACTTTTGGTTAAAATGCATAAAAAAAAGAAAAAGCTAGCTGCGGGAGCTTTTTGTGTTTGAAATCAAACATGGAATTGATTATAATAGAATCTGAAACCATAAGAGAGGGAGGCAATCGGTTTGGGTAACGAACAGTATGCAATCGAAATGCTGAATATCACCAAGCGGTTCCCCGGTATCATTGCAAACGACAACATCACGCTCCAGCTTCGCCATGGCGAGATCCATGCGCTCCTCGGCGAAAACGGCGCAGGCAAGTCCACGCTGATGAGCGTCCTGTTCGGCCTGTATCAGGCGGAAGAGGGCATTATCAAGAAGGATGGCGTGGAAGTCAAGATCAATGATCCGAACGATGCCAATGCACTGGGCATTGGCATGGTGCATCAGCACTTCAAGCTCGTGGAGTGCTTCACGGTGCTTGAAAACATCATCCTCGGCGTGGAGCCGAACAAGGCGGGCTTCCTGCAGATGGATCAGGCCCGGGAAAAGGTCATGAAGCTCTCTGAGCAGTATGGCCTGCACGTCGACCCCGATGCTCTCATCGAGGACATCACCGTCGGCATGCAGCAGCGCACGGAGATCCTCAAGATGCTCTACCGCGACAATGAGATCCTGATCTTCGATGAGCCGACTGCCGTTTTGACGCCGCAGGAGATCGAAGAGCTGGCGGATACCATCCTGCACAACCCGGCAAAAGTCAGCGTGACGCCGCCGGCGACCACGGTGGAGGCCATTGAACAGAGCGTGTACTTTGTCGATAAAGAGAACAAGCGCCGCCTGCTGATCCACCTTTTGCAAAATCCCGAAATCGAATCCGCCCTGGTGTTTACCCGCACCAAGCACGGCGCCAACCGGGTGGCGCAGGATCTGACCAAGGCGGGCATCACCGCCGCCGCCATCCACGGCAACAAGAGTCAGACCGCCCGGCAGGCCGCGCTGGCCGGATTCAAGGACGGCTCCGTCCGGGTGCTGGTAGCCACCGACATCGCCGCCCGCGGACTGGACATCGAGTCGCTGGGCTGTGTGTTCAACTACAACCTGCCCGAGGTACCTGAGACCTACGTCCACCGCATCGGCCGCACCGGCCGGGCCGGTAAGGACGGCATCGCCATTTCCTTCTGCGACTATGGCGAAAAGCCCCTGCTGCGGGATATTGAAACGCTCATCGGCAAGTCCATCCCCGTGGTAGAGGATCACCCCTTCCCCATGCAGATCTTTGAAGCACCCGTGAAGGACGCCCGGGGCCGGGTGGTCAATCCCGAGGACGCCGAGGCCCGCGCCGCCGCCAAGGCCCGCAAGGCCGAGCGCCAGGAGATCCTCTCCAAGCTCAAGGTCGGCATGCGCCTCAAGGGCACCGTCTCCTCCATCGTTGACTTCGGCGCCTTCGTGGACCTCGGCGGCATCGACGGCCTGGTTCACATCTCCGAGCTCTCCTGGAACCACGTCAACCACCCCTCCGAGGTCGTCAAGGTCGGCCAGGAGGTCGAGGTCCAGGTGCTCGACGTCGATCTGAACCGCGAGCGCATCTCCCTCGGTCTCAAGCAGACCACTGAGGATCCTTGGCGCACCCTCGTCAAGAAGTACCCCGTTGACGCCATCGTCGAGGGCAAGGTCACCAAGCTCGTCACCTTCGGCGCTTTCGTCGACCTTGGTGACGGCGTCGATGGCCTGGTCCACATCTCCGAGATGGCCAAGCAGCACGTCGACCAGCCTTCCCAGGTCTGCACCGTGGGCGACACCGTCCAGGTGAAGGTCATGGAGATCGACCTCGACCGTCGTCGCATCTCCCTGTCCATGAAGGCCGCCGCCGAGACCCTCGGCACCGAGGTTGAGGTCAAGCCTCTCCCCGAGTCCGAGAAGCCGGCCGAGGCTGCCGAGGAGACCGTCGAGGAGTAAGCTCCCCTCGCTCTCGCAGCAAGCAGGTTCAAGGGCCGTCCCCAATGTGGGGGCGGCCCTTTTTCTATTCAGGTTTCAGGCAAACGGCATGTTATTCTCGCCAAAAGGTTTCCAACGCTTTGCTTTTGTTAAGCGAGGTTAAAAGAGCCAGGCCAAACGGGCACTTCGCGGATACTACCTTTACCGAGGCACAACCGACATGCGTTGTCTCCGGCCGCGCGAAAGGGACGCGCGTCAAATAGGGAGAAGAGAAAGGCAAGTCAAATGACTAACCTCACCCGCCGTAACTTCGTCAAGGGCGCCGCCGTTGCCGGCTCCGCCGCGACGATGCTCTCCATGGCCGCCTGCGGCGGCTCCGACTCCTCCACCATCGACGGTGGCGAGAAGAAGAAGGTCCTGCGCTTCGGCCAGTCTAACGCCAAGCTCGGCCTGGACATGCAGAAGTCCACCAACTCCGGCTCTTCCTCCGTCTCCGACTGCGTCTTTGAGGCGCCGCTTCGCTGGACCGAGGACAACGAGCTCGTCCCGTGCCTGCTGACCGAGATCCCGACCTTCGAGGACGACGGCGTCACCCTGCACTGCACCCTCAAGGAGGGCATCAAGTGCCACGATGGCTCCACGCTGACTGCCAACGACGTGAAGTTCACCTTCGAGCGTATGTTCAAGCCTGAGACCGCCGCCAAGTCCACCTATATGTACGACCTCATCAAGGGCGCCAAGGACATGCTCGCCGGCACCGCCACCGAGCTCGAGGGCCTCACCGTCGAGGACGACACCCACTTCACCTTCGTCCTTGAGTCCCCGATGGTCACCTTCATCAACAACCTGGGCATCAACTACGCCCAGATCTTCCCGCAGAAGGCCTGCGAGGAGGCTGGCGACCAGTGGGGCTGGGGCACCAACTGCGTCGGCACCGGCAAGTACAAGATCGTCGAGAACGACGACACCACTGAGGTCAAGTTCGAGAAGTTCGCCGACTACCACGACGGCGAGCCTGCCCTGGACGAGATTGACATCATCTACTACGACGACAACAACACCAAGCTGATGGCCTTCAAGAACGGCGACATCGACTGGTGCGACGTCTCTGCCGACATGCTGACCCAGTACTCCAATGACCCCGACGTCAAGGACTGCATCACCCTGTACAGCACCCTGGGCGTGCACTTCGTGAACCTCAACCTCCAGAGCGACAACCTCAAGGACGTCAAGGTCCGCGAGGCCCTGTCCCTGGCCATCGACCGTCAGGCCCTCATCGACAACACCCTGTCCGGCGCCGGCGAGCCCGCTGGCTGCTGGCTGGCTCCTGCTACCCCGGGCCACGACGACTCCGCCACCCTCGAGTACGACCCCGAGAAGGCCAAGCAGCTCCTCGCCGAGGCCGGCGTCTCCAACCTCACCCTCGACGCCAAGATCCGCAAGGGCCAGTACGAGAAGTACATGACCGTCATCCAGTCCTACTGGGCCGAGATCGGCGTCACACTCAAGCTCACCGTCGAGGACACCGGCGTCTGGCAGTCCGATTGGGCTGACGGCAACCTCGAGGTCACTGCCCTCGGCTGGTTCCCGCTCTACGCTGACGCCGACAACCACATGTACACGTACTTCTACAGCGCCAACGCCAAGGCCAAGTCCTCCTTCTACAACAACCCCAAGGTGGACGAGCTCCTCTCCACTGCCCGCGTCTCCCAGGACAAGGACGAGCGCGCTTCCCTCTACAAGGAGGCCGACCACATTATCTGCCACGAGGACTTTGCCACCATCCCGCTGTTCTGGCCCAAGAACTCCTTCGCGGCCAAGAGCTACGTCAAGAACGCCAAGGTCGGCAACCTCGTGTACCACATGTTCGACCTTGACATCGACACCTCTGATCCGGACTACAAGACCGCTTAAGGGGTAGCCTAGAAAGCGTTATCCGGGACGTCCCGACGCCGGTTATGGTCGTCGGGACGTTCCCGAGTTTGAGGGGCGTGGCGCAACGGGGAGTGCGCGTAACGCGCCACGTAAGAAAGGAGTAGGTGGATGAGAGACTATCTCATCAAGAGGATCTTGCTGGCCATCGGCGTCATCTTCGCCATCTCGGCCATCACGTTCTTCGTGCTCAACATCGTGCCGGGTGATCCCGTGCGCGTCATGGTGGGCGATATGGCCGACGAGGCCACCATTCAGCGCATCCGTGAGCAGATGGGCCTGAACAAGCCCGTGCTCGAGCAGTTTGCCAACTGGCTTGGCAACATGCTCCACGGCGACTTCGGCACGTCCTACACGCAGCGCAAGGCCGTCGTCGACCTGATGGGTAACGCGTTCGGTACCACGGTCAAGCTCGCCGGCTTCGCCTACATCTTCGCCCTCATCCTGGGCCTCGTCGTGGGCGTCGTCGCCGCCGTCAACCACGGCCGCGTTGCCGACCGCGTCCTGATGTCCCTCTCCATCTTCGGCATTTCCGCGCCCGCCTTCTGGATGGCCGTCATCCTGCAGATCGTCTTCGCGCTGACCCTCAAGTGGTTCCCGCTCTCCGGCATCAAGACCTGGCAGGCCTTCGTGCTTCCCACGTGCGCCCTGGGCATCCGCTACGCGGCGTCCATCGCCCGCGTCACCCGCACCTCCATGCTCGAGGTCCTCTCGCAAGACTTCATGCGCACCGCAGAGGCCAAGGGCGTCAAGAAGTGGGTCATCATCCTGAAGCACGGCCTGCGCAACGCCCTCATCCCCATCATCACCATTGCGGGCACGCAGCTGGGCGACATCTTCACGGGCTCCATCCTCATCGAGTCCATCTTTGCCATGCCGGGCATGGGCAAGCTCCTGCTTGACGCCATCAACGCCCGCGACCTGCCCCTCATTCAGGGCGGCGTCATGTACATCGCACTCATCTGCGTCGTGGTCTACCTCGTCGTCGACATCCTCTACGCCGTCGTTGACCCGCGCATCCGACTCGGAGAGGAGGCCGCGGAGTAATGGGACTGCTTTCTAGCGACAAGAACGACTCCAAGGTCCAGGAGACCGAGCGCGTCGCGGCCGACGCTGCCGCCGCCATCGCCGACGAGAAGGCCAAGACCGGCAAGAAGCGCGCCCAGAGCTACTGGGCCGTCTCCTGGAACATCTTCAAGAAGAACAAGCTCGGCATGTTCTGCCTCATCGTGGTCGCCCTGCTGTGCCTGGTGGCCATCTTCGCGCCTGTCCTGGCGCCCTATGACCCGGACGCCCAAGAGATCACCAACATGTTCCAGAACCCCGGCGGCGCCCACATCTTCGGCACTGACGAGTACGGCCGAGACATCCTCTCCCGCGTCATCTTCGGCTGCCGCATCAGCCTCTCCGTCGGCGTGATCTCCCAGGCCATCGCCCTTCTCATCGGATTTACCGCGGGCGTTTTGGCCGGCTACTTTGGCGGCAAGGTCGACGCCGTCGTCTCCTTTGTGATCCAGGTGTTCTCCAGCTTCCCGTTCCTGCTCTTCGCCATCGTTGTGATGTTTGCCATGGGGCCGGGCCTCATCAACCTCTACGTGGCGCTGGGCCTTCTGGGCTGGACCTCCACGGCGCGTCTGGTGCGTGGCGACGTCATGCGCCTCAAGGGCTCCGAGTACATCCAGAGCTGCATCCTCTCTGGCGGCAAGCCCATGCGCATCATCCTGAAGCACCTGCTGCCCAACTGCGTCTCCACGCTCATCGTCGTGTCCACGCTGGGCATCCCCAATGCCATCCTGTCCGAGGCGTCCCTGTCCTTCCTGGGCCTGGGCGTCCAGCCGCCGATGTCCTCCTGGGGCCAGATGATCTCTGCCGCCCAGCCCTACATCCAGACCTGCACGTACTAAAGCATCATCCCCGGCGTTGCCATCATCATCACGGTCATGGCCTTCAACCTCCTGGGCGACGCGCTTCGTGACGCGCTCGATCCCAAGATGCGTTCCTAGGGGAGGGGAGAAGAACCAATGTCTGAGACCAACGTTTCCCTGAACGCCGAGCTCCGAGACGAGCTGGCCGACGAGATCGAGGCCAAGATCGCCGAGTCCAAGAAGGCCGACGTGCTTCTGGACGTGGATGACCTCTGCGTGACGCTGTTCACCGAGGACGGCGAGCTTCCCGCCATCCGTCACCTCAACCTCGTCATGCGCAAGGGCGAGACCCTGGCCGTCGTCGGCGAGTCTGGCTGCGGCAAGTCCATGACGGCCCTTTCCATCATGGGCCTTCTGCCCCAGCCCCCCGCAAGGATCGTGGGCGGCTCCATCAACCTGGAGGGCACGGACCTTGCCAAGCTCTCCCGCGACGAGATGCGCTCCTTCCGCGGCTCCAAGATCGGCATGATCTTCCAGGAGCCCATGACCTCCCTCAACCCGGTCATGAAGGCGGGCCTGCAGATCCGCGAGGGCATCCTTGTCCACAACCCCAAGATGGACAAGAAGGAGGCCGACGCCCGCGCTCTTGAGATGATCAAGCTCGTAGGCATCCCCGCCCCCGAGAAGGTCTTCAAGAGCTATCCGCACGAGCTCTCCGGCGGCATGCGCCAGCGCGTCATGATTGCCATGGCCCTTGCCTGCCAGCCGAGCCTGCTCATCTGCGACGAGCCCACCACGGCTCTGGACGTCACCATCCAGGCGCAGATCCTGCAGCTCATTGACCGCATGCGCGAGGAGCTTGGCACCGCCGTCATGCTCATCACCCACGACATGGGCGTCGTGTCCGAGATGGCCGACTGGGTCGCCGTCATGTACGCCGGCCACCTGGTGGAGTACACCACCGCCGGCGAGCTCTTCACCAACCCCAAGCACCCCTACTCCATCGGCCTCATCAACTCCATCCCCTCGATGGATGACGCCGTGGAGAAGCTCTACGCCATCCCCGGCAACGTGCCCATGCTGAACGAGCTGCCCACCGGCTGTCCGTTCCACCCCAGGTGCCCGTACGCCAAGGACGTGTGCCGCACCAAGTGCCCGCACGTCTCGCCGCTCAATGGTGACGAGAACCACACCGTGGCCTGCTGGATGTTTGACTCTGAGGAATGGGGGGAGTAGCGATGGGCAAGAACGCCGACATGAACGACGTCGTCCTCAAGGTCGAGCACCTCACCAAGCACTACCCGATCAAGAAGGGCGTCTTCAGCAAGTCCGACGCCTGCGTGCACGCGCTGGAGGACGCCTCCTTTGAGGTCCACCGCGGAGAGACCTTCGCCATCGTGGGCGAATCCGGCTGCGGAAAGTCCACCACCGGCAAGTGCATCCTGCGCCTGACCGAGCCCACCTCCGGCGAGGTCATCCTCGACGGCGAGGACTTCACCAAGCTCAAGGGCGAGGACCTCACGCGCGCCCGCCAGAAGATGAAGCTCATCTTCCAGGACCCGTACAGCTCCCTCAACCCGCGCATGACCGTGGCCGACATCATTGCCGAGCCCATCGACATTGCTGGCACCTACAAGACCCGCGCCGAGCGCGATGCCCGCGTCGAGGAGATCATGCAGGCCGTGGGCCTGGACCTGGCCTTCAAGTACCGCTACCCGCACGAGTTCTCCGGCGGCCAGCGCCAGCGCATCGGCATCGCCCGAGCCATCGTGCTTGAGCCCGAGATTGTCGTCTGCGACGAGCCCGTCTCGGCCCTGGACGTCTCCGTGCAGGCAAAGGTCATCAACCTGCTTGAGGAGCTGCAGGACAAGCTTGGCCTGTCCTACATCTTCATCAGCCACGACCTCTCCGTGGTCAAGCACATCTCCGACACGGTCATGGTCATGTACCTCGGCCACACCATGGAGCTGGCGAGCAAGCAGGAGATCTTCGACGAGCCCCTGCACCCCTACACCAAGGCGCTTCTCGACGTCATTCCGCGCATTCGCCACGAGCGCATCCAGGACAAGAAGATCCTGCAGGGCGACGTGCCCAGCCCCACCAACCCGCCCGCGGGCTGCGTCTTCCACACGCGCTGCCAGCACTGCATGAAGGTCTGCTGCGAGCGCGCGCCCGAGATGCGCGAGGTCAAGCCTGGTCACAAGTGCGCCTGCCACCTGTTTGACGAGGGGCTGACGGAGGAGGAGAAGACTCCGGTCTCAATCTAGTGAGTCATCGCCGGGGAGCCCCCGTTTGCTGCTGTGCTCGGACAGTCCTGCTCGCGCCGAGGCCACATTAAGTGGCCTCGGGCTCGTGCGGAACTGCGCCATCAGCAAACGGGGGCTCCCTTTGTGATGTTTACAAGTTGAGTGCTGGCACTTCACCGCCACGCGCTCAGGGTGTATGCCTAAACAAGTTTGTGCGCCCGCAGGCGGGCGCCTTGGGAAGGGGAGAACTATATGTCTGACGTGCTTGATAGGTTTATTAAGTATTGCGCGGTTCCGTCGCAGTCTAATCCGCTGACGGCGGAGAAGGTGCCCTCCACGCCGGAGCAGTTCGACATTGCCAACGTCATTGCGCAGGACCTGCGCGAGCTGGGCGCAGAGGACGTCGCCGTCGACGAGCACGCCTACGTGACGGCGCACTGGCCGGCCTCCGAGGGCTGCGAGGACCTGCCGTGCCTGGGCTTCTGCTGCCACATCGACACCGCCTGGCAGAGCGTGGGCAGCCCCGTGCACCCCGAGGTCAAGCACTACGAGGGCGGAGAGCTCCGCATTGGCACTGACCGTGACGGCCGCGAGGTCGTGGTCTCTCCCGAGACCAACCCGCAGCTGGCCAACATGGCCGGTTGGGACATCGTGACCACGGACGGCACCTCCCTGCTGGGCGGGGACGACAAGGCCGGCGACGCCATGGTCGTGAGCCTGCTTGCCCGCCTGAAGGCCGACCCCAGCCTGCCCCACCCGCGCCTGGCGGTCTCCTTCGTGCCTGACGAGGAGATCGGCCACGGCGCCGCCCTGCTTGACCTCAAGGAGTTTGGCGCGGACTTTGGCTACACCATCGACGGCGGCCCCCTGGGCGAGTTCTGCTACGAGACCTTCAACGCCGCCGAGGTCAACGTGCGCGCCCGCGGCCTCTCCTGCCACACCGGCACCGCCAAGGGCATGATGGTCAACGCCTCCGAGCTCATCATGCGCTTCCACCAGATGCTTCCCGCCGAGCAGCGCCCCGAGTTCACCGAGGGCTATGACGGCTTCTTCTACCTGGAGCGCATGAGCGGCGACTGCGAGTCCGCCAGCGCCGACTACATCATCCGCGACCACGACCAGGCCAAGGTCGAGCAGCGCAAGCGCGTGATGTGCCACGCCGCCAAGCTCCTGAACGTCCAGATGGGCGAGGAGTACGTGACCATCGACATCCACGACCAGTACCACAACCTTGCCGACGTGGTGACCCGTCCCGAGTACGCCCACCTCATCGAGAACGCCCGCGCGGCCTACGCCTCCATTGGCCAGGAGATGACGTGCGTCCCCATGCGCGGCGGCACCGACGGCAGCCAGCTCAGCTTCCGCGGCTTCCCCTGCGCCAACCTCTCCGCCTGCTACTACAACGCCCACGGCGTCCGCGAGTTCGTGCCCGTGCCCGAGCTCGAGGCCATGGTCGACATGCTTGTCGACCTGGTCGGCCGCTACGCGGTACCGCAGAAGTAGGGGAGCATCCGGGCCCCGCGCGCTTCTCGCCTGATGGGGCGCGCCGGCCAGTGCCATAATGACCGTTAGGTTCAAAACCGTTGACCCTCTAAGGAGACTTCCAATGGACCTTCAGCTTGAGAAGATCGACCCCAAGTACCTCACCAGCGTGCTTCGTGAGTGCGTCGAGGTCGACAGCCCCGTTGGCTACTACCCTGAGATCCACGCCTGGCTCTCTGACACCCTGGCCGAGCTTGGCTACGAGATGTACACCGACAACAAGGCCACGGCCTACGTGCGCGTCCCCGGCCAGAGCTCCGAGAAGTGCGTCTGCGTGGGCGCCCACCTGGACACCATCGGCCTCATCGTCCGCGGCTTCAACGAGGACGGCACCCTGCGCGTCCGTCAGCTCGGTGGCATCAACTACGCAAGCATCGAGGGCGAGACCTGCTCCATCCTGTGCCGTGACGGCTCCGCCATTGCCGGCCAGGTCATCTGCAACCACCACTCCGTGCACGTCTGGGCCGAGACCAAGACCGATCCGCGCGACGAGGACCACATGTCCGTCTCCGTCATCGGCGACGTCAAGAGCCCGGCCGACGCGCGCGCCCTGGGCATCACCGAGGGCGCCATCATTGGCATCGACCCCCACTACGAGGAGTTTGACAACGGCTACGTGGTGAGCCGCCACATCGACGACAAGGCCGCCGTTGCCGTCCTCATCGACGTCCTACGCTGGCTCAAGGAGGAGGGCCTCAAGCCCGCCTACGACACGCTGTTTGCCTTCCCCATCTACGAGGAGATCGGCAATGGCGGCTCCTGGGTGCCGCGCGAGTGCAGCGAGTACGTGGCCATCGACATCACCCTCGTCGGCCCGGACTACGACTCCGACGAGCACCAGGTGGGCGTCATTGCCTCCGACGCCAAGGGCCCCTATGACTGGAACCTCACCAACACGCTCATCGACTGCGCCGAGGAGGCCTGCGACCCCGAGAAGTGGAACACCCAGGTCTGTTTCCACTACAGCACCGATGCCAACGCCGCCTACGCGCACGCCAACAACATCGCCGCTGGCGCCTTTGGCATGGCCTGCACCAACACCCACGGCCGTGAGCGCTTCCACGTGGACGCCATGGTGGAGACCGAGAAGCTCGCCCGTGCCTACGTCATGGGCGTCGGCCGCGAGTAGGGAAGACCTGTCCCTTTAACCTGCAGAATGCCGTCGTCCCCAATGGCGGGGCGATGGGAAGACGACGGGCCGCCTTTATGGGCGGCCCGTTTTGGGTAGAAGAAGAGCTGTTGAACTTCGACCGAGAGGCAAGAGATGGCAAACCAGGATTGGCAGCGCAAGGTGGCAGAGTGGCTGAGGGGCAGGCAGGGGCCCGACGACATCGTGATCTTCTGCACCAACCTGGCGTTTGTCCTGGTGGTGATCAATCTCTTTGCCCGCACGGGCTGGCTGGGCTGGGTCGCGCTGGCGCTCATCGCGTACGCGGTGTTTCGCATCCAGTCAAAGAACCTGGGCGCCCGCGCGCGGGAGAACGCGGCCTTCCTGAAGGCGCTTGGCCCCGCGCGCCCCTGGGTCCAGAACCCCAAGGCCGCGTTTGCAGAGGCCAAGGCCTACAAGCACGTCAAGTGCGCAAGCTGCGGTCAGCGCGTCCGCGTCCCGCGCGGCAAGGGCAAGCTCCGCGTGACCTGCCCCAAGTGCCGCACCAAGTTCGAGGTCAGGTCCTAGGGCCCTGCAAGGGCGCTACGCGTCCAGGGCGTCGGAGTCCTCGCCCGTGGCGTAGGAGTCAAAGAAGACGGTCTTCTGGACGCCCTGGCGCATGCGGTGCAGGCGAGAAGGACGGCTGCGCTCGCTGGGATAGCCCAGCGGCATGACGGCCACGATCTTGTACGTCTGCGGGACGCCAAACTGGCGGCGCAGTTCCGAGGGGTCGATGAGGCCCACCCAGCAGCTGTGGACGCCCAGCTCCTCGGCGGCAAGCGACATGTGGTCTCCCACGATTGCGATGTCGACCATGCCAAAGTCCGCCACGTCGGGGTGACGGGCGGCCACGGTCATGTCATAGGCCAGGACCAGCACGACGGGGGCTCCAAAGCGGCAGCGCGTGCACTCGTCCATCTTGGCCAGGGCCTCGTCCCCGCGCACCACCAGGATGCGCTGCGGCTGCTTGTTCTCGGCCGTGGGGGCCAGCGCTCCCGCGGCAAGGATGGCCTGGAGCTTCTCGTCCTCAACGGGCGCGGGCGAGAAGCGCCTCTCGGAGTAGCGGTTTGCCATGAGGTCGGTGACGGACATGGGGCTCCCTTCATAGTTTTGCCTGCAAGCAAATCTTACCTGTCTTGCCTATCTATCCTCGGCAGGCGGCTGGTTCTTCTCGCCAGACGGAGCTATTCAATGTTACTAGCGTGTTAGGTGTTAGTTATTGTGGGCGGCTCGTGAAGGTTGCGAGTTCACTATGTGACTTGTCCACAGGAGGTGCTTCGGCACCATGGCTTATGGAGTCGTCAACAACATGACCGCCCAGCTATCCATTATCAGCGTTGTAATTATCTGATACGGGTTGGCACATACAGCCAGCCCGGAAGATACGGGCGGCTGATAAGCGCGAATGCAGCGGGGCCGCTTGGGAGCAAAACCCAAACGGCCCCGCTTTTTTGTTGAAGGCACCTGAGGAGGAAAGAAAGTCAATGAACGGAATCGTACTGATGCTCGTCGCGGCGGTTGTTCTCGTCTGCGGCTACCTGCTCTACGGCAGGTGGCTGTCAAACAAGTGGGGCGTTGACGCCAAGGCTCTCACCCCCGCCCGCCGCATGGAGGATGGCAACAGCTTCTCGCCCGCCTCCGCCTTCACCGTGTTCTCCCACCAGTTCAGCTCCATCTGCGGCGCCGGCCCCGTCACGGGCACCATCGTCGCCATGGCCTTTGGCTGGCTGCCCGTCGTCCTCTGGGTCCTCATCGGCGGCATCTTCTTCGGCGCCGTCCACGACTTCGGCGCCCTCTACGCTTCCATGAAGAACAACGGCAAGTCCCTTGCTCAGCTCATCGAGAAGTACATCGGCAAGACCGGCCGTCGCCTGTTCCTGCTGT
>ERZ773185.2298-NODE-2298-length-12591-cov-4.376516_pt1 | contig 12591 bp, 7 predicted proteins | sample MGYA00580531_ERZ773185 | MGnify/ENA primary metagenome ERZ773185 (study PRJEB29015, sample SAMEA2737799) | human gut metagenome | biome: human gut; feature: human-associated habitat; material: faeces | place: China | collected 2012 ...
GTGTCTACAAGATGAACACCGGTGATGCACTGAATTACAGCCTGGAGTTCAAGGGCGGTACTGCAACTACTGTCACTTTTGATAAGAGCTATACGCTGGAAGAGATCAACAGCGAGATGGTACCTCTGATCGAGAGCACCACCGGCAGTGCAGTTCAGATCCAGACCGTACAGGGCTCCAATGAAGTTATCTTCAAGACCGGTTCTCTGGATGTGGATCAGAGACAGGCACTGAATCAGATGTTCGTGGATAATTTTGGTGTGGATGAGACACTGATCACCTCCGAGACCATCAGCTCCACCATCAGTAACGAGATGAAGTCCGATACGATCCTGGCGGTAGCAGTAGCAATCATCTGCATGCTGATCTATATCCGCTTCCGTTTCAGCGATATCCGTTTCGGTGTCAGCAGTATTGCCTGCCTGCTCCATGACGTGCTGGTAGTGATCACCTTCTACGCACTGGCAAGAGTATCCGTCAGCAATACTTTTATCGCGTGTCTGCTGACCATCGTAGGTTACTCTATCAATGCCACCATCGTAATCTTCGATCGTGTACGTGAGAATATGGCAGTTATGACCAAGAAGGATGATCTGCAGGATGTGGTAAACCACAGCATCACTCAGACACTGTCCCGAAGCTTATTTACCTCCCTGACCACACTGGTAATGGTAGGTGGGTTGTACATCTGGGGCGTGACCAGCATCCGTGATTTTGCACTGCCTCTGATGGTAGGTATCATTTGTGGTGCTTACTCCTCTGTATGTATTGCAGGTGCCCTGTGGTATGTATTGAGAAAGAAGTTTGCACCCAAGGCGAAATAAGTAGGAATAAGTAAAAATAGGTAACAAAAATAGCATAAAAGTATTTTCAAAGGAGATGGAAGCGAAAGACTTCCATCTCCTTTTATGTTTGCGCCTTGCGGTGCACGTTTCTAATGGGTACTTCATAGGAAACATTTTCGTGAAACTTTCACAAATATTTAGGAAAACGCAGGAAACCTAAAAAATATTTGTGAATAACAGCCAAAAAAGAAAGAATGAAACTGTGAAAAATAAATAATGCAGAGGGAAAACGATTACCCAAAATCAAATTGACCATCCGGAAACAGCAACGTTATAATCAAAATAACCCAAGGGAAAGTGCACTTTTTAAAACGGTTGATACGACAGAAAGGTTACAGAAAATATGTAACTATTCAGAGCCAAGGTAATTTTCGCAAATTTGCGAATCATGCTTGCATGAATGAGCATAATTTTGAAAATTTCTTTGGCGAAGTAACCACAATGAGCAAATAACAAGCATGCTTGTTATTCAAAGAAAGCTCTGAGAGAACGATTTTGCGAATGAGGTTCTGAATAGTTACATCTTCTTACTTATTCAACGACGTGATGAGATCAGAAAGTGTGGACAGATAATCAGATGTCACATCTTTGTCCGTGGACTTGTCTGACGTCTCCGAATCTTTTTCTGTACTCTTTGTCTCCTCCTCACTGTCTTTTGTCTCTGTCTCAGCAGTTTCGGTCTCCTCCACAGACTCTGTGCCCTCTGTCATGTCATTGTCTGACGTAGTACCGTCTCCGGTAAGAGAGATATCGATATTCGCTGCCGCAGAGTTAACAAAAAGCTTTTTATCAAAATCGTCGTATCCCTCTGCCTCCGCATGCAGTTCATGCACACCATAGGTGAGTACCACAGGTGCACTGTAATCCACGGTATCCCCGTCAATGGAAAGCGTTGCTCCCTCCACATCAATATAAAATATGATACTTCCAGTCTTAGGGCCCTCACCTTTTAATTCATCCAGATCAAGCGTGCAGTTCTCCCCTCTTGCGATCTCCACCTCTGTGCTGCCGCCATATCCTTCATTTGCAACGGTAACCGTATAAGTTCCCTCCGGGATCTCCAGCTTCATATTGTGTGTGATCTGTGCAAAAATCTTACTTCCCACCTGAATAAAACTTCCCTCAAATACGGATGTATTCTTTAACTCCAGAGTTCCCTGTCCGGTAGTGACGGATACGGATAATATTTTTGTTCCGATTCCAACGACACGGATCTCATCTTTTTCGTTCAGGTCGGACAGACGGATTTTTTCTCCATTCGATTCCACGAACAAATCTGCGTCATACGAATACTTGGAATCCGCAATTTTGAAAATCCCACGCTCTGTATCTACCGAATATTTTGTGATATCCGAATATTCCCAGACTTCATCCGCGATCTGTGCCTGCAAGAGCCGTCCTTCGCCATCTTTTTTTCCAATATGGATCACCCTGCCCGGCTCAAAATCCATCGTTGTTGCACTGTTTCCGTATTTATCCAGAAAGTCTGTAGACAATGAATAAACATACAGATACTGCTTTCCTGATGCAAGCTGCTTTAAATTCAACTGTTCATTGGTCATGTCATTGCCAATGATCAGATAGAGATCGGTTCCGATCGATGTCTCCGCCCCTGCGCCCTCTGCTTCCTCAGTATCTGCCGCTGTCTCTTTCGCCGGATTATAATACTGTGCAGTCGAGACCGGTCTTGTCTGCTGTCCACAACCCGCTAATAAAATCATACTTAAAATAATGCTATAATACATGTATCTTAATTTTCTCAACGTATCACCTCTTATGTAAATTGCGAAACTCATCAAAGCGTAAATAGAATTGTGAAAAAAAAGTTTCGCTGTTACCTAATTATATCCCATTTCCCACTTTCCCTGCAAGCGTCTGCAAAAAATGCTCCCTCGCCCCCTCCTGTGTGATCACCTTGCTGAGTTTTTCTGTGTTTCTGCCGGAAAGCCATGCTTTGTGGGAATGACTATAATGATTTGCAATTTTCCAGAATTTCTCGGGGTATGCAAGGTAAAAATACAGATAGGACAATTCCTGTGGCTTTAGTTTCCGCACGGAATCATATGCCCCGATCAGCTCCATTCCAAGCGATGTGTTCCAGTTATTCTTTTCCATCATCTTCCGGACAAAATTCGAGAGATCGCTCACCCGGATCTGATAGGAAAAATTGAGGAAATTGACGACCGCCACGCCCTCTCTGGAAAAAACGACATTGTGCTGGTTGTAGTCGCCATGGCAGAATCCGGTCAGTTCTTCACAGATCTCCATATTTTTCAACTGCTCTGTGACAGCCTGTGCCTTTTCAAAAAAACCTGCAAACTGGCGCATGAACATTTCTTCAAACTCATTTTTCTGTTTTCTGCCACGGATATAGTTGCGAACCTGCCGCAATTCACGGTTATGTTTTTCATAAAGCAAAAGCAGGGCGTTAGGATTCATTTTTACAAACTCAGGTACCTCGTCCGGATACTGTTCAGTTGCATTATGTAAACCAGCGAGCAGTCTTACCGCATACACCATGTCCTCACTGCTCTTCGTATCGCACTCGGCTCCACGGAAAACTGACAATAGCAGATAATTCTGTTCCTCTTCGTCCCTGGCAAAAATTTCCCCTTCTTTTGTATAAAAGATCTGCTCTGCCACAATATTCTGCTCTTTCAGGAAATCAAGCATTCCAGCCAGAAATTCCGCACGCTCCACAGAGCCCCTATACTCCTTCAGTGCGCGCATTCCGAGATCTGTTTCACACAAAAAACAGTCCCTTCCCTTCGAAATAGACTTTACCTCCATCTCATATTGTTCTGCTATCTGTTCCGGCCTGATATACATGAAAATCCCCTCCATACGATGAATCTGCGATAAGAGAGCAAAATGCTCTCCTGCCGTGTCAATTCATCATATGTGAGGGGATGCGATATTATGAACCTGTTCCATTAATTTTTCTTTCGTGTTGTCCTCCGGGTGTTCCAGCACATACTCCAAAAGCTGTTTCAGCGTCTCACCGATCACCTTTCCCGGCTGCATTCCATCTGCGATCAGATCCGTTCCCGTAACCGCAAGTTCCTTTATGGAAAGACACTGTTTCTTCGCCATAATCTGCTCATATATTTCTTCGTATTCCTTTAAATACTCTGCTTTTTCCTCCCGCCTGTATGCACTCTGTGCCAGCATGTCCGCTCTTTTTACTGCAAAAAGCAGCGGATACTGATCCACACCGTTCCGGTAGATTGCTCTGCGGACCGTCCGCTCCTGCAAAGGCGGATTATCGTCGTGGCATAAGATCAGTCTGCATACCCGGTCGGTTGTATCATTGTCAAACTTCAGCCGCCGCAAAATCTTCCTTGCCACAAGACTTCCTTCCTGTGGGTGTCCATAAAAGTGATCCACGCCATGTTCGTCCGTGGTTCTGCACATCGGTTTTGCCACATCATGTAACAGCATTGTAATACGCGCCACTTTATCCGGCTGTATCTCCATCAGGGCATGCAGCGTGTGCTCCCCCACAGAATAGCAGTGATGCGGATTATTCTGCGGTGTTTTCATCATCTCGTCAAATTCCGGCAGAAAAACTGCGGTAAGTCCTGTCTCATAGGCCGTGCGCAGCAGTTCCGGATGTCCGGACGTGAGAAGTTTTACCATTTCGATCTGAATACGTTCTGCACTCACTTTTGCAATGTTTGGTGCCAGGGAAACAATCGCCTCTCTTGTCTCATCTTCAATAGAGAAGCCAAGCTGCGCTCCAAACCGCACTGCACGCAGCATACGAAGCGCGTCCTCCGTAAAACGCTCCACAGCAGCTCCCACGCACCGGATCACACCGCGCTCTAAATCTCCCACACCATCAAACGCATCGACCAGCCCATCCTTATCATTGTAAGCCATAGCATTGATCGTAAAATCGCGGCGCTTCAGATCTTCTAACAGATTGGAAGTAAACTGTACCTCCTTAGGATGCCTTGCATCCTCATATTCCCCGTCTATACGGTATGTGGTCACCTCGAATCCCTCATGTTCAAGCATCACGGTAACCGTTCCATGCTGGATCCCAGTATCTATGGTATGTCGGAATAACTCTTTTACCTGTTCCGGTTTTGCTGATGTCGTGATGTCCCAGTCCATAGGAATCCGTCCTAACATCGTATCACGGACGCACCCACCTACAGCATAGGCCTCAAAGCCATGCTGTGTCAGTGTGTCAATAATATAAGTTACTTTCTCAGGTAAAACGATTTTCATATACGATAGGTTCCTTTTGTCGTTGTTTTGATCGAATATAACAGATCATCCGCCCTCTTGATCATCTCTGTCATATCATTTTCCGTACAGATATGGTCTCCGGCTGCAATACCGATGGAGCAGGAGATCTGATGCTGTTTATCGATTGAGAATGACTGTCCGAGTTTTTCACTGATCTCCGCCGAAAATCCGTCTGCCTCATCAATAATCTGATAGATACGCTCTGCCTTTTCTTTGAAAATATCCCTGTCATCTGTATAAAGGAAGATCAGGAACTCATCCCCGCCATAACGGCACACAAAACCATCTTTTCCACAGACTTCCGTAAAAATATCAGCCATTTTGATCAGAACGAAATCGCCCACATCATGTCCGTACGTATCATTATAGTGTTTGAAATTGTCCAGGTCAATAAACATCACTCCCAGCTTTGGTTTTCTTTTTTCCCCTGCGATCTCTTTCAGAAGTGCGTCTAATTTGCGGTAGAACCCTTCACGGTTATAGCACCCTGTCAGCTGGTCTGTAACTGCCGACATATACAGTTTTGTATTCATCTCATAAATCTTGTCATAGGCATCAAGCCTGTTCAATGCGTAACGCACCTCACGGAACAGAAGCTGATAAAAGTTCAGATCGTCCTCATCAAGCATATAACGGTTCACCGAGGAATGCCAGTTATCCTTCATCAGCACATAGGTGATGACAATATTCTCGATTTTTGCGTTGTTAAAAAATGGGATCGCCACCATAGAACACACATCTTCATCACCAAAAATCGATGTGATATCCTGATGTTCAGAATAATTGCTGCTGATCTTGGAGATCACAAATCCACCCGCATTTTTCCGCATGGATTTTTCCATGATCTTCATGATCTCCGGCGTCATCTCTTTCTCTGTGTCATTGTAAAGTACCTGCGGCACCCTCTCGCTATAGCGGATATAGACTGCCCGGTCGACGTCAAAATGATTTAAAAATGTCTTCATGACCATATTGAGCATCTCTTTTGCAGTGATACCATTTACATCGATCAGTTTCTGCCAGATAGAAATAAAGTCGAGCTGTTCTTTCTTACTCTTATATGCCCGCTCCACGCTCTCCTGCTTTAACAGATCCTCGATTTCCCTGGTTGATAATTCCTCACAGTCGTCATCTACCGGTGGCAGAAGATCTTTCATATCCTCCGCGTACTCATGGAACATGATACGATGTGTCTCTTCATACTGTTTTAAAATAAACTCTTCCTGCTCATAAAGGATCTCTTTTCCTGCATTCCTGAAGCATTCCATCCTGTTCCTTCGGAACAGCACATAACAGAAAAACTGGTTTCCCTCTGCTCTCTTTAAATAAATATCTGCCTGCTCATATAATTTTAGCGCCTCCTCGTTGTCTCCGTCATGCTGTGCTAATAATGCCTTGGAAAACGTATAGAGGAACATATCATCATCTGCCTTTGCGTAGTCATGCACAGTGGCGAGGTTGTTTTCTGTCTTTTCCTTCTCGAAAATATAATTCAAAAACTGGCGGCAGCTATACAGATACCTCTCACAGTTAAAACGGTTTCCCTGTAAAATGGAAACCAGAGCAAACAATCCATACAGTTTGGACAGGTTGCAGACACGCAGACTGTTCAGATGCAGCTTTTCGATCGCTTTCATACACTGTGTCAGGTATTCCTGCGCCTTGTCATACTGCCCCAGCATAACGCAGTTCAATGACATATTATAATGTACTTCTGCAATATCCTCCGGCTTTCTCAGTTTACATAATATCTTAATTGCCTTGTTGTAATAGCTCTGGGCTCTCTCATTTTCTCCCATTGCGCATAAATTATACGCAATACCGGAATAGATCCTTCCGCCCTCCACGCTGTCAACATCTTTCATCGCCTCATAGGTACGGATCGAATATAACAGGGAAACTTCGTACTCGCCATTTGTGGATGCTATCATGATATTTTTCCGGTATGCAATGCTGATAAGCTGCTCATTGCCAATCTCTTTTGCAAGCGCAACGCCCTTGGAAAAATAAATCAGAAATGCTTCCGACCGGTACGCTTTTGCCACGATCTCCGGTTTATTGTCGTATGCATAAATATAAATATGCGCCAGATGATTTTTATAATGGTACGCATTCAGCTTCTCGATCAGTTTATCGCTGATCTCAATATCCTGGGCACAGAAGAAAATATTGCACCAGCCGGACATCTGGTTCTGCGCTTTTAAAAGTTCCGCACGGAACACTAAAAAATCATCCCCAAGCGCTTCTCCGCACTCCTTTGCCTTCTGTACATAAATCATGGCTTCCTCTAACTTGCCAAGATACATGTAAGAAGTTGCCATCCAGAAATTATAATAAAATGCTCCCTCTTTCTCCTGATCCTGCAGTTTTTCCAGATCTTCGCAGGATTCCAGAGCCTTCGCAATATCTCTTTGCAGTACCGACACCATAATCTGTAACAGCAAAAGCTGATAATGCTTTTTCTCAGAAATCGTAAAGTTATCAAACTTGATCCGGCGCTCAATCTTGCTCAGATGATGGTCTGCCTGGTCAAAATCCAAAAAGTATACCAGATTATTCAGTTTCCGATAGCCATCGTCACTCTCATAATCAGAGTAATAGTCCATGACATCCGGTTCCATGTTCCTGCCTGCATTTCCGATATGGTACACCATGTTCCGGTCATCCATACTCTCACAGATCGCATCCCACTCTTCATGTGCAAATTCCGGAATCGACTGCACATCATTGACTCCCAAGACAATGCCGATATTTTTATTCTTCACCTGAAGCAGGCTGTTGGAAAGCTGCATGGTGCTTTTCGAAGCAAGCTGGAAACGGTTCAACACAATGACGACCGGACGGATCTCTGATAATTTCTGAAGCATCGTCACGATCGAATTGCGCATACGTTCCTGCTCATACTCTACCTCATCGATCAGGATCTGTTCCGTTCTCTCGCAAAATCCCTTTTCAAAATAACTTTCAAACACAGGTCTCTGAAGCTTGTAGACATCACATTCTTCCATAAACTCTTCCAATGTGCCGCTGCAATACTTATGGAACATCTGCCGGATCAGTCCCAGATATGGTTCATAAGCCTCTGCGATCTTGTTATAAGAAAACTCATGACAGGTAAAAAAGATGTCTGACTGATCCTTGTAATGATTGACACTCTCTAAATCCCATATGGAAAAATCATTGCTATACCGCACAAGGATACTGTTATGTTCTACATTCCCAATTCCACTTACAACCTGTTCAATAACCCCGTTATAATACTTATCTATCATACGATTCCCTTTTGCTCCCAAAACACGCTTGCTGTTTTGTCACATTCTATATCAATATCCCATATCCGCTAAACAATAAAACGTTCCACATTTTTCTGTAGTTTTTCAGCAGAATGATAGGTTGTCTCTGCCTTCTGTTTAATTGCCTCTGCCTCCTGCACAACGTTTCCTACTTTTTCAGCAATATCCGTTGTTCCGGTAGCTCCCTCTGTCGCAGTCTTGCTGACATCGGAGATAGCATCCATCACTCCGTTAATGGATGCGAGCAGCTGCTCCGATGATGCCGAGAAGTCCGTTACAAGAGAATCTACATTGGCAGCATCACTGTTATAGGAATTTGCCATTTCTGCAAATCCTCCAAGACTCTCCACAACATCATTTCCGACAAACTCCAGCAGCCTCTCTGCATCATTTGCAAGATTCTCAACGGCTGCGGTCACATTGCCAGTCACTTCCTGAATATGGGCAACTGCGGCTTTTGACTGCTCTGCCAATACACGGATCTCATCTGCAACAACCGCAAATCCTTTTCCTGCCTCTCCCGCCCTGGCAGCCTCAATGGATGCATTCAAAGCCAGAAGGTTCGTCTGTCCGGTAATATCCATGATTGATTTGGCAAGAACATTGATCTGATCCACAACCTTAATATCTTCGAGTGCTTTTGTCAGGCTCTCATTAATCTCCTCATGAATCGATCTGGTACGTCTGTCATTTTCGTCTGTATCTTTTTTGATTTTCACAGCACGTTCCCTGATCTCATCTGCCTCGTTAGCGCCATCCTGAGATCTCTCTGCAATACTCTTCGCAGCGCTCTCAATCTCATGTGACATTGCATTCATCTCTTCCGAAGATGCCGCTGTCTCCTCCATACCTGCCGCAAGCTCCTCCGTTGTCGCAGATACATTTTCAATCTGATCATCTAATGCCTGAAGACTTGTATCAATCTCCTGCACCATGCCGGTGATCTCTAATGCTTCTGATTTCACCTCTCCAATCAGTTCCTTCATCTCAGAGCGCATTTTCTCAAGCGAATCTGCCAGTTGTCCAAAATCATCTTTTCTCTTTAACAGATCCTGTTCAAATTCTTTTGAAAAATCACCCTGCGCTATCTCGTTAATGTGGGTAAGGCTCTTTTTCAATGGTTTCACAATGCTGGCTATGATCAGTGTCAGGACTAAAATTAAGATTACTTCCATGACAACAGCGATTCCGATGATCGCCATTCTGCTGTTGGATTCATAGGAAGAAAATTCATTTTTGACATCCAGTACATCATCATCAATATCGTCCGTGTAATTTCCGGTTCCAAGTACCCAGCCAAATGGCTCAAATGCCTTGCTGTAAGCACGTTTTGGAGAAGACTCCGTCTCACCCTCTCTCGGGAATACATAATCCGTAAAACCGCCGTCTTCCTGCTTTCCTGCGTTGATGATCGCCTGCATATACGCAAATCCATTGGTGTCCACTGCATCCATACGATTTGTTCCCTCTGTGTCATTGCCGAGAAGGACTACGTTTGTTCCATCATAGGTATCTACCCAGAAATATCCATTATTGCCGTAACGCAGATCACGAATCTGGTCTGCTGCAAGTTTTTCTGCCTCGTCTAAGGTATATTCACCTTTTTCATACCGATTGTAAATGCTCTGGCAAAGAGATATTACATTATCTACCTGTGCCTTGATCTGTTCATCATACGAGGAACGCATATCATTCTCGATAATGTCTAACGCATTATTTCCAAGTCCTGACAGGCTTGTGTTGGAAATGACGGTGCATAGTGCCAGTGCGATCAGTGCAATCACCATTACAATAACTAATTTTGTTCTCACCTTAATATTGTTCATACCCATACCTCCTACTACATCTTTTTTATTTTATGAACCCAATTTTAAATCCTATTTGTATTTTAGCACATTATGCTTATTTTACCACTCTATTTTCGACATTTTTCGTGATTTTATTCTATTTTTCGTTACTGTTCACTCATACTTCGTTCCAGTAACGATTCGCTGACTCATTTCAGTTTTTGCTTCACAAAAGGAGTCTGCTCACTCCTGAATCACTTTCTTACGCAGCAAAACAGCAAGTGTTTTACTGCTGAGTGAACAGTAACTATTTTTATAGCAAAAACGCAGAAGTTATTTGTAACTCCTGCGTTTCTGTCTCAGATGAGAAATGGATTCCTGATTTCGAACTCCATTTTTTTATGTGTCTTTGGATGTTTAAATCCGATTTTATAAGAGCAGAGTAAAAGACCGTTTCCACTCCGTGTCATTGTCTCTTTAAAATTATACTTCGTATCCCCTACGATCGGGATTCCTGCATTTGCTAACTGTACCCGGATCTGATGATGCCTTCCGGTGTCTAACCGGATCCGGAGAATGGCGTTCGTTTTATTCTGTGCGGTCACTTCATAGTCCAGCCTTGCTGACTTTGCGCCCTCCGTACTTTTAGATACCACTTTTGAAGTGTTTGTTTTTCCATCCCGGAGCAGGTAATCTTCCAATGTACCTTTTTTCTGTTCCGGCACACCGTCTGTCACCGCATAATAAAATTTATCTGCCATTTTTGTCTGCACCTGACGGCTTAAATCCGCCGCAGCTTCTTTTGTTTTGGCAAAAACCATCACTCCGCGCACCGGCTGATCCAGCCTGTGTACCACCCCGATATACGGCTGTTCTCCCTTTCCTGCCCGGTAATTTTTCAGAAGGCTTTCCATGTCCGCCTGTCCTAACCGTCTTGTCTGCGCCGCAACCCCCGCCGGTTTTTCGCAGACAATAACCTCCTCATCCTCATATAAAATATTTATGTTCATGTCTGATGATCTCCTTCGTTATTCTATGGCATTTCTGCTGTTTTTATCTTCCTTTGTTCATTGTAGCATGATTCTTTTGTTTGGGCTACTGTTGCGGAGATTTGAATGAATGCTTTTATTCATTTTTTTAGTACTCATAATATTTAAAATTTTACTATTTTCTCCATTGCATTTTCTGATGTTGGTATGATACAATATCCCAAAGCATATTTTACAAAATCTTTGTGGCTGATGAGCCATCTGTATTCTAGGAAGCACTCGATTATCAAAAACAATCGGTGTCATTCATTTCGTATCTATGCTTTTATTACCCATTAACCAATTTAAAAGCAGGAAACGGATGAAAACTATTTTTACAATGCTCTATTCTCCTGCCGGAGGCACGATGCATTTATGTGCATCTGCCGTCCACCGTGATAAGGAGGAAAGCCTATGGCAATGCGACCACAAGATCGTTACAAATCAACTACAGCAGGAGCAGTTTCTGCAAATCGCAACTACAAAGATACTGTTTTCCGGATGTTATTTTCAGACAAAAAGAATCTGCTCTCGCTTTACAATGCAGTAAACAGCAGAGACTATACGAATCCGGATGATTTAGAGATTGTTACTTTGGAAAACGCTATCTATATGGGAATGAAAAACGATCTGGCATTTATCATTGACACGAATTTATACCTGTACGAACATCAGTCGACTTACAATCCAAATATGCCACTTCGTGATTTATTTTACATTAGCAGTGAATATCAAAAAATGCTGGATCAAAAATCTTTATACTCATCCAGCCTGCAAAAGATACCTACTCCTAATTTTATTGAGTTTTATAATGGTTCTGATCCAGTTTGCGATGTTTTTGAGCACAGACTTTCCTCTGCTTTTGAACATCTGTCGGGTGAGCCAAAACTGGAACTGATCGTAACTGTCTTAAATATCAACGAGGGGCACAATGCCCTTCTTATGGAACATTGCAAAACATTAAGGGAATATGCACAATATGTTGCAAAGGTGCGAAAATACACAGCCGACATGTCTCTGAACGAGGCAGTGGAATGCGCTGTTGATGAATGTATCAAAGAAAATATTCTTGCGGATTTTCTTCGAAAGAACCGCGCGGAGGTTATCAGTATGAGTATATTTGAATATGACAAGGAAGAAGAAGAGAAGAAACTTCGGAAAGCGGAGTATGAGGCTGGTATTCAAAAGGGTGTCCTTAATACTGCACGTCATCTATTGGAACTTAACCTGCTGTCTTTAGAGAATATTTCTCGTGCTACTGGTCTGTCAATTGATGAATTGAAAAAGCTACAGCAATAACTTAGTAAAAGAAGCCCACAAAACTGCGAGCTTCTTTTTTGATACATTTTACACAAATTACTGTAACAGAGAGAGTACACCC
>ERZ773185.2302-NODE-2302-length-12580-cov-6.229142_pt1 | contig 12580 bp, 10 predicted proteins | sample MGYA00580531_ERZ773185 | MGnify/ENA primary metagenome ERZ773185 (study PRJEB29015, sample SAMEA2737799) | human gut metagenome | biome: human gut; feature: human-associated habitat; material: faeces | place: China | collected 2012 ...
CTCGTGCCGATCACCGGATTCGCAAATTCAGTAGCTGCCCCTGCCATCGAATACAAAAAAGAAGGTCAGGTATTCGGCATCGGATGTAAAATTTTTACGATCGCCGGTCCTGTTATCCTGTACGGTATTTTCACAAGCTGGGGACTGGGACTGATCTACTGGTTCGGAACTTTATTTAAGTAAAACGCAGCCGTCCGTATATTTTTGTCATTCGCTCCATCTCCCGAACTGTCCCTTCATCCGGCTCTCCCGGTTTCATACGCCATTCCCAATTCCCGCCAAGTGTGGACGGCGTATTAATTCGTGCATCGCTTCCAAGTCCCAGATAATCCTGCATCGGAACGATGCACAGATCCGCCGCGCTTCCCATTGCCATAGCAATAAAATCTCCCGCAAGCGTATCTTCATCAAGACGGGGCTTATACATGTATTCTTTTGCAAACTGCCGTGTTGATCCTGCCGCCGTGTGATACCATCCTTTTGTCGTATCATTATCGTGAGTTCCCGTATATACAACGCAGTTTCTTGTATATGTATGCGGGAGATAGTTTGAATCTTCCCTTGAATCGAATGCAAACTGAAGCACTTTCATCCCCGGAAATCCACTTTCTTTTAAAAGCTGTATCACACTCGGAGTTAAAAAGCCGAGATCTTCGGCAATAATCCTTTTTCTGCCGATCTTTTCTTCCAGCGTCCGGAACAGCTCTATCCCCGGTCCCGGCATCCACTTTCCGTGTACTGCCGTTTTTTCTCCGTACGGAACAGCATAATATTCATCAAAACCGCGGAAATGATCGATCCGCACGACATCATACAGCCGGAAACAGTGTTCGATCCTGCGAATCCACCAGTCGTACCCTGTTTTTTTATGATATTCCCAATCGTAGAGCGGATTCCCCCACAACTGTCCTGTCTGCGAAAATCCATCCGGCGGACATCCCGCAACAGCCTTCGGTGTACATTGTTCATCTAACTGGAACAATTCCGGATGCGACCATGCATCTGCACTATCCAATGATACATAAATCGGAATATCTCCGATAATTTTAATTCCTTTTTTATTGGCGTAAGCTCTGAGCTTATACCACTGGTTGAAAAACTGGAACTGCATAAATAACTGAAAATCAATTTCATCTGCCAGCTTCTCTTTATATTCACGTAAACCTTCTTCTGTACGACTATGAATTGCCTCCGGCCACTCAGTCCAGTTCATTCCACCAAAATGATTTTTCACTGCCATATATAAGCAATAGTCATACACCCACGCTTCATTCTTATCTAAGAACGCCTTATACTCTGTACTGTTCTTATGCCCGCTTCTCTCACAAGCCTTGCGGAGCAATACATACCGTCCATTATATTGTTTTTCATAATCAACAGACTGTTCGTCTGTTCCAAAGTCAACACTATCACATTCTTCTCTCGTCAATAAACCTTCGCTAATTAATGTTTCCAGATCTATGAAGTACGGATTCCCGGCAAATGTGGAAAACGACTGGTATGGAGAATCTCCATATCCGGTAGGTCCCAAAGGTAAAATCTGCCAGAACGTCTGACCGGCTTCCACTAACCAATCCACAAATTTATATGCTTCTTTGGAAAAGCAGCCAATTCCATACTTTGATGGCAGACTGGAAATCGCGAACAATATTCCTGCTGTTTTATCCATATATGTCCTCCATATACGTCAAGGCATAACAATTATACTCTGCGTACGCTTTCGCCCTCGATCAGATTGTGTGGGGCATAATCATGTTCACACCCCAGTGTATAATGTATGTGCTTCATCAAAAGCTCCACACTCCGCTTCGCAATACTGTTTATGTCCTGACCCATTGATGTAATTCTCGGTGTGTAAAATCTCGATATGACTGTACCATCGAAGCCTACCACCGATATATCATCCGGTACTTTTTTCCCGGCATCTTCGATTGCCCGAATTGCGCCAACCGCAATCGTATCTGACAGCCCGACAATGGCTGTCACATGTATGTTTTTTTCAAGTAACTTTTTTGTTGTCTCATAACCTGCCTCATACGAATACCGGCAAGCCATATAATTCTTATCCGGATCAAACTCCAGACCACTTTTTTCAAAGCCTTTTTTACACCCAAGATAACGCGAGAAACTGATCTGTTTATCTGAAATCTCGCCCCCCATTACGACAATATCTTTGTGTCCGTAGCCTGTTAAATACTGCACGAGCTCCATGGTTGCAGCCTCATCATCGACACATACGGAAGAAACATTGTCGAACGCTAACTCCCTTGCACTCGTAGTTGCAACAACACAGGGGATTTCAAGTTCATTCATACGTTCATCAAAAAGAGCTAAATTCGCACCGAGAAAAATAATCGCTTTTGAGGTTTTGTCACGAACGAATTTTAATGCCTCTGCAACCTCGTCCCCATCTTCATCGATAATCTGGCAGGATACAACCTCGTCCAGCTCTGACAGCAGAAGTGTAATCCGGTCAAGAATCTCCATGAAGAAACTATTGTGCCGGCCTTTCATGATAATTGTAACTGTATTTCCGCCACATCGTTTCAGCTTTCTGGCATTTCCGTTTGGTTCAAAATTGCTCTCTTCGATAATTTTCAATATCTTTTCGCGCGCTTTCTCACTTACACCCGGTTGTTTGTTTATTACTCTGGATACGGTGCCAATACCGTATCCAGATAATTTTGCTATATCTTTGATCGTCATATAATCGCTCCTGTAAAAATGTGATTATATATTAACCCTTAACAGCGCCAGCCGCAACCCCTTTGACAATATATTTCTGAGCGCATAAGTAGAATACAACAACCGGAATGATTGCCATGATCAGGCATGCCATAATCGCACCCATATCAACACGTCCGTAGCTTCCCTTCATGTACTGGATGACAATGGAAATTGTCTTGAATTCCTTAATATCAAGTACAAGGTATGGAAGAAGGAAGTCATTCCAGATCCACATTGCTTCCAGAATACCTACGGAAATGAATGTAGGCTTCATCATAGGAACTACTACACAGAAGAATGTCCGGAGTGGTGAGCAGCCATCAATCATTGCAGCTTCTTCCACTTCTACCGGAATTGATTTTACAAATCCGGTGAACATGAATACCGCAAGTCCGGCACCAAAACCGAGATATACAATCACGATTCCCCAAGGTGTATTCAGATGGAGGGAGTCTGCCGTTCCGGAAAGTGTAAACATAACCATCTGGAACGGTATAACCATAGAAAACACACATAAGAGGTAAATCATTTTTGTAAAAACATTCTTAACACGGGTTATAAACCATGCTGTCATGGAACAGCAGATCAGGATAACCGCAACTGAAAATACTGTAATAAATAATGTCCAGCCCACAGCTTTCAGGAAATCATATTGCGTAATTGCTGTCTTATAGTTTTCGAGTCCAACATAGCTTTCCTCTGTAGGCAGCTTAAATGTCTCAAGGTTGATGAACGTCTTCGACTTCATCGAGTTAATCAATACGATAAAGATTGGAGCAACAAATATAATTGAAACGAGTGTAAAAAATAATGTTGCAAGTATTCCCATCACTTTCTTTTTCATTACTGCTGCACCTCCTTATCCCTTGTCAACTTTAACTGTAACAATCCAATCGCTACTACAATTATGAAGAACACAACTGCCTTCGCCTGTCCAACCCCTTCAGCTCCTACTCTGCCATAGAATGTGCTATAAATATTCAGGGCAAGCATTTCTGTCTTATGAAGTGGCTCACCACCTGTAAGAGCAAGGTTCTGATCGAATAACTTGAACGAATTCGTAATCGTCAGGAATGTACAAATTGTAATCGATGGCATCATGTTAGGAATTGTAATTTTAAACAATCTCTGCATTCTGGTAGCTCCGTCGATCATAGCCGCCTCCTGAATATCACCAGGGATCGCCTGAAGTCCCGCGATGTATACGATCATCATGTAACCAATCTGCTGCCAGCCTACAAGAATAACCAGTCCCCAGAAACCTAATGTTTCATTTAACTTCAGGGCTGTATCAAACTTCACGAAAATACCATCAAAAATCAGCTGCCATACATAACCTAATACAATACCTCCGATCAGGTTTGGCATAAAAAACACTGTACGGAAAATATTCTTTCCTTTGATATTCTGTGTCAACGCCAGAGCAACCAAAAATGCAAGTACATTGATCAACACAAGCGAAACGATTGCAAATAAAGTAGTGAATTTGAATGATCCAAGAAAATTTGAATCTTTAAATGCTTCTATATAGTTTTGTATTCCGACAAATTTTGCATCCTTGATTGTTGTAAAGTTACAGAAAGACAAGTAAATACCTTCAATAAAAGGAATAATAAATCCTATCAAAAATGCAGCCATAGTCGGTAACAAAAATATTGGCCAATATTTTTTTACTGCCTTTTCCATCTTATACCTCCTACGCCCTCGAACAACTACCTTCTAAAAAAGGGAGGAAATATATCCTCCCTTTTTAATTACAGGTTGTTTTATCAGGCTTCTTGATCCTAGTTTCCTGCTGCCTGACTCTCTGTAGCCCAGCCTTCAACGAATGCTTTCTTTACGAGATCCCAATTCGCATCTGTCTGATCGGAAGCGTATACAGTAAGAGCTGATCCTACTTCGTTCTTCCATGTCTCAGAAGGCATTGTTGTGAAGTTCCAGCTTACAGGTGTCTTGCCATCTGCAACATACTGGCTTGCGATATTCACAAGAAGGTTATCTGACTCAAGGTTCTTCTTGAATGGAGTAACAAATCCCATTCCGTCTGCTCCGGATGGCATTGCACCCTGTGAACCACAGATTGCCTTAAGCGCTGTATCGTCTGTAGCAAGCCATGCCATGAAATCTTCTGTTGCCTTGATGTCTGCTTCGGAAGCCTTAGCATTTACACACCAGTAGTTCTCTGTACCTGTACAAAGTCCCTGATTTTCTTCTCCGTCTACACCGATATAAATCGGAAGCATTCCAAGATTCTCATCTCCGACTGAGCTTATATCTGAGTATGCCCATGTACCATTCTGGTAAAATACCGCTTTTCCTGCTACGAACTCAGCAACTGCATCATCACCGGTCTTAACACTGAGCTGCTTAGGATCTGTAGTTGAGTTATTAATGTACAGATCCCAGATCTGACGGTAGTTATCCAGGTATGTTCCCTTGATTGCCTTTGTGTTGTTGATTCCGTCTGCCTGATACTCATAGTATACAGGAAGGTTTGCAAGGTGAGTCTTATATCTCCAGTCTGATGAACCATCCATACCTGCAGATGTAAATGCATCAAATCCAAGCTCATCACGTCTTGCTGTAATATCTTCTGCTACCTTCTTCAGATCTGCAAAGTTCTTGATGTCATCCATGGAATAACCTGCCTCGGCAAGAAGCTTCTTGTTGCAGATGATACCATAGGACTCAATAACATATCCGATACCTGCTACCTTATCGCCATCCTTCAAAGCGAAATCCTCTGAAGTAAGCTGCTTGTAAACTTCTGTGTCAGACAAATCTGCACAGTAATCTTTCCACGATGCTAAGCCAACCGGACCATTTACCTGGAACAATGTAGGGCATTCTGATTTACCCATCTCACTCTTAAGAGTTGTCTCATACTGACCGGATGCAGCTGTAACAACGGTTACCTTTACGCCTGTCTCCTCTTCGTAGATCTTGGCAAGCTCCTGCCACTGGGCATCTGCTTCCGGCTTAAAATTCAAGTAATATACCGAACCCTTATCAGCCGATGCATCCTTCCCTCCTGAAGTTCCCTTTCCTCCACAACCTGCAAACAGTGACATCATCATTGTTGCAGCTAATCCTAAAACTGCTAATTTCTTCTTCATGCTTTTTCCTCCTCTAATCTTTTCATTTGCTTTGTTTATAGTTACGTATACGTTCCTTGGAAACGTTTGTTGTATCGTTTTTGGTAACGTTTCCATTTCATGAGTCAATGATACAACATTTAAAAACTTTTTGCAATCAAAAAAGTCAACTTTTTGTTTATTTAGTCAAATTACACAGCAATTTTGAATTTTTTTTGTTACTTATCACCAATTTCTGCGTGCATTTGCTATCAATGGATCCTATTTTATTATTTTCCAAATATCGTTATTATATTCAGCAATTGTACGATCGGATGAGAAAAATCCTGCTTTCGCAATATTCACCATCATCTTCTGCGCCCACGCCTTACGGTCCTCATATTCCTTATAGGCACGTTCCTTGGCATCAACATAAGAATCAAAATCAATAAATGTCATGAACCAGTCTTTGTTGAGAAGCTCATTATACAAACGATGCAGCATTTCTGCATTTCCAAGTGCTATCACTGCGTCGCTGATAATAAAATCAACGGCTTCCTTCAATACCGGATTGTTCTCATAATATGTTCTTGAGACATAGTCAGCCTTCGCATAATGCTCAATCACCGAATCACTTGACTCTCCAAAGATATAGATATTGTCGTCACCAACAAGCTGATGGATTTCAACATTCGCACCATCTTCTGTTCCGAGAGTAACCGCGCCGTTCAACATGAACTTCATATTTCCAGTTCCGCTTGCTTCTTTTGATGCAAGTGAGATCTGCTCCGAAATATCACAGGCAGGAATTAATTTTTCTGCAAGAGTAACATTGTAGTTTTCTACCATAACTACGTTCAGATACGGGCTCACTTCCGGATCGTTGTTGATCAATTCCTGAAGGCACAGGATCAAATGAATAATATCCTTTGCAATCGTGTACGCAGGTGCAGCCTTTGCTCCAAATATAACCGTAACCGGCGTAGTCGGCAGCTTGCCCGCTTTAATCTCCAGATACTTATGAATAACATAAAGTACATTTAACTGCTGACGCTTGTACTCATGCAGACGCTTTACCTGGATATCAAAAATCGAGTTTTCGTTTAATTCGATTCCCTGTGTTTCCTTGAAATATTCTTTGGCGCGAAGCTTGTTCTGATGTTTAATTTCAAGAAGCTTTTCAAGTTTGTCATCATCGTCTACAAATGCAAGTAATTTTTCTAATTCCATTGCATCTTTCTTGTATCCGTCCCCAATCCACTCCGTGATCGTATCAGATAACAGCTCATTACAATAGAGAAGCCAGCGGCGGAATGTAATGCCGTTTGTCTTGTTGTTGAACTTCTCAGGATAGATTTTGTAAAAATTATTAAGCTCCGAATTCTTCAAAATCTCTGTATGAAGATACGCAACGCCATTTACACTAAATCCATAATGAATATCGATATGTGCCATGTGAACGAGATCATTCCGGTCGATAATTGCCACACTCTCATCGCTAAACCATCTTCTTACCTTATCATCCAGAATCTCAATAATCGGGACAAGCTGCGGAACAACCTCTGCCAGATAATGTCTAGGCCATTTCTCAAGTGCCTCAGCCAAAATTGTATGGTTTGTATATGCGCAGATCTTACTTACAACATAAATCGCCGCATCCATGTTCATCCCTTCCGCTACAAGCAGGCGAATCAACTCAGGTATGATCATGGTTGGATGTGTGTCGTTGATCTGGATTACTGCATAGTCGAACAAATCATAAAGGTTACTTCCCTTCGCCTTACACTCATCAATAATGAGTCTTGCGGCATTGCTTACCATGAAATACTGCTGGTAGATACGAAGCTTTCTTCCATCTTCGTCGCTGTCATCCGGATATAAGAACAATGTCAGGTTCTTCTCTATGTCTGTTTTATCAAACTGATGATTTGCATCTACGATGGATTCATCCACCGTTTCTACATCGAACAGGCATAATTTGTTGGTACGGTTATTGTAACCTGTTACATCAATCTCATACAATCTCGACTGCACCGTGCATTTTCCAAATGTTACCGGGTATGTCACATCAGTTTTTCTAAGCCAGCTTTGATCCTTGATCCATGGATTAATCTGCTCTTTCTGCATTCTGTCTTCGAACACCTGCTTAAACAAGCCAAGGTGATAATTCAATCCAATCCCCGCACCCGATAATCCAAGTGTTGCGATTGAATCAAGGAAACATGCAGCAAGTCGCCCCAGACCGCCATTTCCAAGAGATGGCTCTACCTCAATCTCCTCAATCTCCGCAAGTGTCTTTCCGCTTTCGGCAAGCACTTTTTTGACGTCCTCATAGATTCCAAGATTGATCATGTTATTCGAGAGCAGCTTTCCAATCAGAAATTCTGCCGATACATAATAAATCTTCTTTTTCGTTTCTTCCATGCGGCGGTCATCTGCTAACTGCTTTGTCAGGTTGAGCAATGCATAATATACTTCTTCATTGCTGCTTTGTGCGATTTCTTTTCCAAGCAGTTTTTCAAGTTCCTGTTTTACCTTCATCGTATACCCCTTTCGTTTTCACTTGAGCTTTTGTACGCTCTTTTATAGTAATACAATATCACGAATTGGAAACGTTTCTCTTGCAAAATAGTATCATAATATGATACTATTCTATCAATCAGGAGGGTATTTGCCATGAAAGAGATTATAAATCCGGACTCTGTGTCTAATATCGAATTAAACGAAAACAAGATTCACTTTGAAAATGAATATCAATATAACACCTATATATGTTCGATTCCGATGGATTTTGCAAGTGTACCGGTTCATTGGCATGACGAGTTCGAAATGATCGTGATCAAGAAGGGGCGCGGATACGTTACCCTCAATTTTCAGAGATATAAGGTTTCATCCGGGGATATCGTCATCGTTCTTCCCGGAATGCTTCATTCCATTGAAGGTAAACAGAATTCAACGATGGAATATGAAAATATACTTTTTTCAAAGCACTTTCTTGCCTTTGGTGCTGATGACGTGACGCAGCAAAAATTTATCGATCCTTTTTTTAACGGAGATATCCAGATTCGTCATTATTTGACGCCCGGACACACGTTATACAAGGAAATCAGTACTATTATTGATTTATTAGATGAAAAAAGCGATGAAAGAGACTATGCGTATCAGCTTTTTATCAAAGGGGGGCTTATCCAGATTATATACTTGCTGATTACGCATCCGCCAAAAGTAAACGAGACTGCGCAAAGTGATAAGCATGAAGAGAAATTGAAAAGTATCATCCGGTATATCTCCACACATTATTATGAAGATATCTCCATCGAAGAAATTGCAGATTTCTGCCACTATAGTCCATCGCATTTTATGAAATTTTTTAAGATCCATACCGGAATGAGCTTTATCTCATATGTGAATGACTTCCGTGTCACAGAAGCACGTGCAATGCTCACATCTACCAATGATTCGATTCTTGAAATCTCACAGAAATGTGGATTCTCAAATCTGTCGAATTTCAACCGGATGTTCAAAAGAAAATATGGTATAACACCAAGGCAGGTACGCAACTGAGTCTGCCACGTACTCATTCGTATTCGTATACCACGCGTCGCCATTTGGCTTTACTACACATGGATAAGAGTAGAAGGCAGCATTACAGAAGATACACGCCGTGAAGCCCGTGTTGCAATGATGGAAGACAATAAGGCTTCTTTGCTCCTGCTGACAAAGCAGATTGCAGAGCAGGAAAATGTTACCGAACAACTAAAAGCCGACAATGCTATGTTGTGGGTGCAGAAAATGAATGAAATTCAGTCCAGAGTTAGAGAAGTCATTTACAACGAGATTATCTACGCATAATAAGAATTAGGGCGGTAAGCCAGCTTTTGGCTTACTGCCCTTGTTTTGCTATTTAAAAATATTTTGAAATAGCCATTGAAAAACGAATGCTAAACTGATATAAACTATTTAAAGATTATTTGAAATAGATTAGGGCGTGGAAGATTGGCTATAAATGAAGTGTTAGCTGCTTTAGCAGACGATACTCGTCGAAAAATTCTGCTAAATTTACAGGAAGGAAAAATAAGCTCAGGCGATTTAGCTATCGCATTGGATATGATACCACAGGCATTATCCTATCATTTATCAAAGCTAAAAAGGCAGACTTGATTTACGAAACTCGATATAAAAATTTTATTTACTATGAATTAAATTTATCTATCCTTGATGAAACAATTATGTGGATAAGTAAATTACGTGGAGGTCAACAATGAAAAAGAAAAAAATCATTTTTTATAGTCTTATGTTTTTGCCATTGATAGTTGTTTTGATTGCCTTACCGTTCTTACCAGAGCGAATTCCAGCTCATTATGATTTCAATAATCAAGTAACACGTTGGGGCAGTAAATACGAAACATTAATTTTCCCTGTGATCACAGTTTTATTTGGCTACTTTATGCTTGGTATGGCTAAATCCTCTTCAAAACAAGAAGAAAATGGGAGTAACAACGAAAATGTATGTATTGTGGCAGGAATTGTATCTCTTACACTTTTTAACGCTATGACAGGTTATTTCTTGTATGCTGATTTCAATTCGATTGAAAATCTTTCTTCAATTGCACTTGATATTAATCAACTTTTATTTGGACTGCCTGGTGTTGCAATGATTATATTAGGCAATATTATGCCAAAACTACGAATGAACTCAATCGCAGGACTGAGAACAGTATGGAGTATGAAAAATGAAACAACGTGGAAAAAAAGCCAACGCTTTGGCGGTATTTCATTTATTGTAGGCGGGGTTATTATAATCATAGTATGCTTTTTAACGAAAGGCTTTTCTTGTTTCTGGTGGACAATGGGCATCGTAGCAATTCTTTTGATTATTGACACCTACTATACCTACACATTATCCAAAAAATATTGATATAGTAATACGTGTTTATTGAAAACTTTTATATGCATTTATCAAACTATCTTTTTCCGAAATGCAAATGTTCTGTCAATAAAGTTTCATAAATTTTTCAACAAGTTCCGCTGATTTCTTAATAATTCTCTTCCATCGCTTGTTTTAAATCAATTCTGGAAAATTTTGGTAGTCCCAGCAAATCTTTCATATAATTATTAATTTCTATTTTCTGCATGATATCACCTCTTTAGCATTTCGGCAGTAATCTCCTTTTATTGCCGTTTTGCTAAAATTATTATATTCATTTTTTTAAAAAAATCGATAGCATATCGGCAATAATATATCTTTACTGCCAATATGCTATTGATTAGATTCCTTACCTTTGAATAAAAAGTTAAAGTATAATTAAATATTTTATCGTCGTTAATTATTTCCATGATCGATATTACTTTCATAATTTTGTTGGATTTAAAATTCTAAAGCCAACTTTTTATGACTTATTAAAAAAATGAAATCCGTCAAAGTAAAACAAATCTCACTATAGCATCTTTTATAACATTGTTTATTTTTCAAGAATTTGCGGATCAAGGAGAAAGTCATAAATGTTTACAGTCAAGATGCCATAGTCATCATAATAGGGCTGCACAATATCTTTTGTGATAACAATCTTTTTGAAGGAATCATCAATTTTCCTGAACGGTCTGATTTCCTGAGTGCGTTTCGTTTCATCTGGCAGCGAGTATGCCGACTGGATATAGTATCTGGATGAACCAAGATTGCATACAAAATCAACTTCAAGCTGTTTACGGATAACCTTACCTTCCTGATTTCTTTCTGCAATCGGTATTACGCCCACGTCCACACTGTAACCACGCATACGAAGTTCATTATAAATTACGTTCTCCATAGAATGAGTCTGCTCAAACTGACGGAAATTGATTCTAGCATTGCGAAGGCCAAGATCGGAAAAATAATATTTCTTGGGTGTTTCAATATATGCTTTTCCTTTAATGTCATATCTTTGTGCTGATTCAATCAGGAAAGAATCCTCAAAATAATCCAGATATTTCTCAATGGTAGCGGAAGTGATTCTGGATTTCTTTACCGTCTTGAAAGTATTCTTCAATTTTTCTGGGTTGGTCAGCGAACCAATGGCAGAGGAAAGAATATTCAGAAGATCTTCCAATTCTCCGATATTCCTCACTCGGTTACGTTTGGTAATATCTTGAAGATAAATCTCATTGAACAGATTCTGCAATGCAACTGCCTTATCGTTTGCTCCCTCACGAAGAACAACCAGAGGAATACCGCCATACAGCATATATTCAGATAATCCCATGTACTTATCACCGTTGTAAATGGTCATAAACTCAGCAAAACTCAGGGGATACATATGAACCTCGTCACCACGACCGGCGAACTCGGTGGCTATATCTTTAGACAAAAGTTTTGCATTACTTCCTGTCACAAATACATCCATATTATCTTTGCGAAGATAGCCATTCAAAACAGCTTCAAAACAATCCAACATCTGAATTTCATCAAGCAGCAGATAATACTTTTCTTCACCTACAACTTTGGAACGGATATAAGCCATAAACTTTTCGGGGTCAACTCCACGCTTTTCCTTTTCAATCTGAATCAGGCTTTCGCCAATCAGATAAAGATCATCGGCTGAATCAATCCATTATTCTTTCTTTTTATCAATTTATCCAAATAAAAATCTCTACGAATCTCCATATTAAAGTCTCCCTGCAAAAGATTTTTGCAACATGTTGCACTTTTCTATTCTAGTATATCCAAATGGACTTCAAAAATCAATATTTTAGCTTGTTTCTTGACTACTCAGGAAAAATATTTCTACCCTCGCCCCACCTGT
>ERZ773185.2303-NODE-2303-length-12579-cov-4.402986_pt1 | contig 12579 bp, 9 predicted proteins | sample MGYA00580531_ERZ773185 | MGnify/ENA primary metagenome ERZ773185 (study PRJEB29015, sample SAMEA2737799) | human gut metagenome | biome: human gut; feature: human-associated habitat; material: faeces | place: China | collected 2012 ...
CCTATCAATTTTATGAACCGTATGGAAAGGATCAGCCATGGAAACATTAGAAATCTGGAAGACAGCGCCGTGAAGAACGCGCTGCGGGGACTTCGGGAAGAGGCCTCGAACATGAAGATTCTGGGAAATTACTAAACGGTTGAAAACAGCCGGATAAGCGGAAAGGGAGAATACAACAGGATGAAAACAGAACAGCTGATCCTTTACCGGGATTTTGAAGAAGGGGACTTGCTGACAGACATGGTCTGGCTGGCAGAAAACTATGCGGATGATTTTTACAACCTGTCGGATAAGGCGGGGCTCTTATACGACTGTATGCACCGGCTGTTGGACATGGCGGGCAGATACGGTTTTTATGGAAATCTCTGGCACTGCTATCTTGCAAATCTTTTGGTGAATAAGGAAAACAGCTACAGCTGCAGCGCGGAAATCCGAGGCAGCGTGGAAGGCAGCGTGAATCTGGCGGCGCTTCACGATATCCGGATTTTCAAGGAATTTTATGATTATGATCTGCAAACGGTTGCAAAAACGCTCGGAGCAGAGGAGTTTTCTATCGTGCTTTTCTACGAGGGCAATCCGCAGGAGAGCAAAGTGTACAATACCCGTATCCGCGACCGGATCTGCGATCTTGCGCAGCGGTTCTGTCTGGATCATACGCCGGAAGAAATGAAGCAGACTCTTACAGAATTTTATCAGGAATACGGCGTGGGACGGTTCGGTCTGCATAAGGCATTTCGGATTGAAAAGAGAGACGGGCGCGCTGAAATCGTGCCGATCACCAATATCGCGCATGTGAAGCTGTCCGATCTGGTTGGCTATGAGATCCAGAAAAAGAAGCTGACGGACAATACCGAAGCGTTTGTCAACGGTAAAAAGGCGAATAACTGCCTGCTTTACGGCGACGCGGGAACTGGAAAGTCTTCCTGTATCAAGGCGATTGCCAACGAATATTACGGCAGCGGGCTGCGTATCATCGAGGTGTACAAACATCAGTTCCAGGATTTAAACGATGTAATCGCGCAGATCAAAAACCGGAACTACAAGTTCATTATTTACATGGATGATTTAAGCTTTGAAGAATTTGAGATCGAATATAAATATCTGAAGGCGGTCATCGAGGGCGGTCTGGAAAAGAAGCCGGAAAACGTCCTGATCTATGCAACCTCCAACAGACGGCATCTGATCCGGGAGACCTTTAAGGACAAACAGGACAGGGATGAAGAGCTGCATGTCAACGATACCGTGCAGGAAAAGCTTTCTCTCGTGTCGCGCTTCGGCGTCAGCATTTATTTCGGCTCTCCGGACAAAAAGCAGTTCCAGCAGATCGTTTCGACGCTGGCAGACCGTTATGGCGTAAGGATGAGCGAAGACGAGCTTTTGTTAAAGGCAAACCAATGGGAGCTGTCCCACGGCGGACTTTCCGGGCGGACGGCGCAGCAGTTTATCGATTATCTGTTAGGACAGTAAGCGTGCATTCTATTGTATGCGGCAGGAAAAGAGGCAGAAAGGATCATTCTGGCATATGAAAACGTTTGCGGCAATTAACGTGGGCTCCTATGAGCAGACCCTGAAAATTTATACGATCACCAAAAACAACGGCATCCGGGAGGTGGACTGGATTCGGAACCGTCTGGATCTTGGCGGTACCTTTGCGACCGGCAAGCTGAGTCATGAGGTGATGGACGAACTGTGCGCGGTACTGCGCAATTTTGTTTCGATTATGGAAGGCTATCGGGTGGATGACTACCGCGCCTGTGCGACGAGCGCCATCCGGGAAACAAAAAATACGGCGATCGTTCTGGATCAGATCATGCAGCGTACCGGAGTCAAGCTGGATGTGCTGAGCAACTCGGAACAGCGTTTCCTCGATTATAAATCGATCGCCAGCCGCGGCGGCTTCGAAAAAATCATCGAAAAAGGAACCCTTGTTCTGGATATCGGCGGCGGCAGCATTCAGATGTCACTGTTTGATAAGGATAAGCTTTCCGCAACGCAGAACATGCGCCTTGGCGTTTTGCGGCTGCAGGAAAAAATGAGCCGCTTAAATGTGCGCCCCTCTGAGAACGGTCCGCTTCTGGAGGAACTTCTGGAAGCACAGCTTTCTGTCTTCCGCAAGATGTATTTAAAGGATCGCGTGATCGAAAATATCATCGTAGTGGATGACTATATTTCCGCGCTGATTTTGGGAAAGCTCGGCAAAGTAGCCGGAAGCGGATATCTGGACCGGGATTCGATGGCATCTTATATGAATTATCTGCACGATCATACGGATATGGAAATCGTGCGCTATTTTGATACACCGGAAGAAAATGTGCCTTTGCTTCGAATTTCATCCGCAATTGTCCGTCAGGTCGCGCTGATGACGGATGCAAAGATGATTTGGGCACCAGGCGTGTCACTATGCGACGGCATGGTATACGAATATGCGGAAGAATATAAACTTCTGGCACAGGTGCATGATTTCGAACAGGATATCGTGACCTGTGCGCGCGGCATCAGCAAGCGTTATATGGGCAGCAAGCGCCGTGCGGAGACGCTGGAGCAGATCGCACTGACGATTTTTGACAGCATGAAGCGCGTGCATGGCATGGGCAGACGGGAACGGCTGTTGCTTCGGATCGCAACGCTTCTGCACGACTGCGGCAAATATATCAGCATGGTCAATCTCGGAGAGTGCTCCTATGCGATCATCATGGCGACGGAGATCATCGGGCTGTCGCACCGGGAGCGGGAAATCGTCGCCAATATCGTGCGCTATAATCACCTGGAATTCGACTACAGCATGGAAAACAGCGAGGGGATCGACCGGGAGGAATACTTAACGATCGTCAAGCTGACTGCGATTTTGCAGATCGCGAACGCGCTTGACCGCAGCCACAAGCAGAAATGCAGGGATATCAAGGCGGTGCGCAAGGACGACAAGCTGATCTTGACAATCACTACCAACGAGGATATTACATTGGAAAGAGGTCTGTTCGGTTCTCGGGCAGAGTTTTTCCGGGAGGTTTACAGCATCGAGCCGGTGATCCGGCAGAAACGGATTTTGTAAAACTGTGCCTGCACATGCTTTGACTGCAGCGGGAAATATCACAGTAAAGAACAATAGAATGCACGCTCTGCGAGCATTCTATTGTCATGAATAAAAAGAAAGGGTCAGAAAATATGGATAAGAAAGATCTTCAGAATCCCGCATTGTATACAAACCGGGAGCTGAGCTGGCTTTTATTTAATAAAAGAGTGCTATCGGAAGCGCGCGACAAACAGCTTCTGTTATTTGAACGACTGAAATTTTTGAGCATTACCGCTTCCAATCTGGATGAATTTTTTATGGTGCGGATCGGCTCCCTTGTGGATATGATCCATGCCGAATATACCAAAAAGGACATCGCCGGAATGTCTGCAAAAGAGCAGCTGGACGCGCTGATGGAGGAAACCCATAAGTTTGCGGCGCTGCAGTATTCCACCTACAACCGGATGCTTCTGCCGCAGCTTCGGGCAAATGGGTTAAATTTTGTGGAGCATCACGAGCAGCTGACAGAGCGCCAGGCACAGTATGTGGATGAATATTTCGAAGAAAATGTGTATCCGGTTCTGACACCGATGGCGGTGGATTCTTCCAGACCGTTCCCGCTGATCCGCAACAAGACGCTGAATATCGGCGCGCTGGTTGCCAAAAAGGGAGAAAAGGATACGGAAATCGAGTTCGCAACCGTACAGGTTCCGTCTGTTTTGCCGAGAGTTGTGCGGATTCCGGCGGCGAAGGAGGGGGACACAGAGGTTGCGGTGCTGCTTCTGGAAGAGATCATTGAGCGCAACATCAGCAAGCTGTTTTTAAATTATAATGTTCTGTGCGCACATCCGTTTCGAATTACACGAAATGCCGATCTTGCAATTGATGAGGATGAGGCGGAAGACCTGCTTCTGGAAATTGAAAAGCAGATCAAAAAGAGAACCTGGGGACAGGCAATCCGCCTGGAAATCGAGGCAGCTGCGGACAGACGGCTGTTAAAGATTCTGTGCCGTGAGCTTTCCGTGCGTAAGGAGGACGTTTTTGAAATCGACGGACCTCTTGACCTGACTTTTTTGATGAAGGTATACGGATTGGAGGGCTTTGACGAGCTGCGTGCGCCGAAATATACGCCTGCGCCCGTGCCGGAGTTCGACGGTACCGACAATATTTTCGATGTAATCAAAAAAGGCGACGTGCTGATGCACCATCCGTACCAGAGCTTCGTGCCGGTCGTGGACTTTATCCGGCAGGCGAGCAAAGACCCGGATGTGCTTGCGATCAAACAGACACTGTATCGTGTCAGCGGAAATTCGCCGATCATCGCGGCGCTCGCGCAGGCTGCGGAGAACGGTAAGCAGGTTTCCGTTCTGGTAGAATTAAAGGCGCGTTTCGATGAGGAAAACAACATCGTCTGGGCGAGAAAGCTGGAAAAAGCGGGCTGTCATGTTATCTATGGTTTGGTCGGCTTGAAGACCCACAGCAAGATTACACTGGTTGTCAGAAAAGAGGAGGATGGCATCCGCCGTTATGTACATCTGGGAACCGGAAACTATAACGATGCGACTGCAAAGCTCTACACCGATATCGGCATGATGACGGCAAGCGAAGCGATCGGTGAGGATGCGACGGCGGTATTCAACATGTTGTCCGGTTATTCAGAGCCGCGTTCCTGGAACCGTTTGAGCCTTGCGCCGTTGTGGTTAAAGGATCGTTTCCTGTATCTGATCGAGCGGGAAAAGAAAAACGCGGAAGCTGGGCGTGAAGGACATATCATTGCAAAGATGAACTCCCTGTGCGATCGGGATATTATCGTGGCGCTGTATGAGGCGAGCCGCGCGGGTGTAAGGATTGAGCTGATCGTGCGCGGTATCTGCTGCTTAAAAGTCGGAATTCCGGGGGTGAGCGAAAATATTTCCGTGCGTTCGATCGTCGGAAACTTCCTGGAGCATGCGCGCGTATTTTACTTTGAAAATAATGGCAATCCGGAATTTTACTGCAGCAGCGCAGACTGGATGCCGAGAAATCTGGAGCGCCGAGTGGAGATTTTGTTTCCGGTCGAAGCACCTGCTTTGAAAGAAAAGCTCTGGCACATTCTGGAGGGACAGCTGAGAGACAACAAGAAAGCACATATCTTAAAGCCGGACGGCAGCTATGAAAAGGCGGACGGCCGCGGCAAGGAACCCTACTGCGCACAGGAGGTGTTCTGCAAAGAGGCACAGGAGATGAGCGTCAAAAAAGAATATCGGGACACACGGGTATTCATTCCGGAAACCCATGTGGAAATGGAGTAAGGACATGCAAAAAGAGCAAAATGTTCGGCTGGTACTGGCATCCGCATCCCCGCGGCGTCGGGAGCTGCTTTCGCAGATCGGACTGAAATTTTCCGTTATGCCGAGCACAAAAGAAGAAAATGCAAAAACGACGGAGGCAGGTGCACTGGTGCAGGAGCTGTCCCGCCAGAAGGCGGCGGATATCTGGAAGCAGCTTTCCGAAGAAACGCAGGCGCCGAATCTTAACGGAAAACGGCAGCCGGAGCTGCTGGTGATCGGTGCGGACACGGTGGTATGTTGTGAGGGAAAGATCCTCGGAAAGCCCCATGACAGGGAAGCGGCAGTAGAAATGCTGACGGCGCTGCAGGGGCGCAGCCATGAAGTCTACACCGGTGTAACGCTCTATCATCAAAGGGAGACGGTCACATTTTTCGAGTGCACGCAGGTAGAATTTTATCCGATGACGGAAGCGGAAATTTCCGATTACATCGACAGCAAAGAGCCGATGGACAAGGCGGGCGCTTATGGCATTCAGGGATTAGGCGCGCGGTTTGTCAAAGACATCCGTGGGGACTATAACAATGTGGTTGGACTGCCGGTTGGACGTCTGTATCAGGAGCTGAAAAGCCACGGATGGATGTAGGAGCAAGCTTGAAACAAAGAAGTAGAGGTTACCCAAGAAATGCATATGAAAAAAGCAGTTATTTTTGATCTGGACGGGACGCTTGCGAATACGCTGACTTCCCTCGCCTATTGCACGAACCGGGCGCTGGAGGATTTTGGACTGCAGGCGATCCCACAGGAATGTTATAAAAAATTCGTAGGAAACGGAGCGCGCATGCAGATTACGCGGGCGCTGCGTTATGCAGGGGCAAAAGAGCAGCCCTCCCCCGTCCGGGACGATGATGGCTTTGCGGCGGTTCCGTGCCTTTTGGACGAGGTTTATGACCGATACATGGAATATTTCGCAAAGGACTGCCTGTATGAGGTCAAGCCCTATCCCGGCATTCCAGAGCTTTTAGATACGTTGAAGGAGAAGAACATTAAGATCGCCGTGTTCAGCAATAAGCCGCATGCCAACACGGTTGATGTGGTAGAAACGCTGTTCGGCAAAGGCTTTTTTGATGCTGTGCAGGGACAGAAAACGAATGTCCCCAAAAAGCCTGCGCCGGACGGCGTATATGCGATTATGGAACGGCTCGACGTTTCGCCGGAGGAAACGATTTATGTCGGCGACAGCTGGGTGGATATCGAAACAGGCAGAGCCGCAGGCAACTTCGCCGTTGGCGTGCTGTGGGGATTTCGGGATGAGGAAGAGCTGCGGGCACATCATGCGGACGCGGTGATTACAGCCCCGGGCGAGCTGCTGGAATTGCTGTGAAAATTTTTATTTTTTTTGTAACGTTTTACCGCTTTGGCAGGATATAGAAGTATAGGCTGCCGGTGCAAACTCCGATTCTGGAACGTTGAAGTAATAGAATGCATGCTCTGCGAACATGCGATTGTCGGAATCAATAAAACGGCAGCCGGAAAAGGAGAACTTCATGGCGGAAAACAACCCAAAACAAAAACGGCGCACGCCATCGTGGTGTGCGCAGCTGCCAAATCGACTCGGCAGGCGGATGACAGAGTATTGCCTGAGAAAAGGCTGGTCGCTGTATGTGCTTTCAGCCGCATCCGGTGTGCCGTTGACGACGATCGCGCACATCGCGGACGGGTCGACAAAAAATCCGGGAATTTATACGATCATGCGGATCTGCAGAGCACTGGACGTTCCGCTGGCCGTGTTTCTGGACGGACTGGAAGAAGAGTGCCGGAACGAATGAAAACAAAGAAGAAAAACAAGGAGGAGAAATCCTCTCCTCACCAGAGGGTTCGGATTTTTTCTTCGGAAAAACAAGGAGGATTCTATGGGTTACGAGTATGATGAGGCGGTACTGAAGTGTTTTTTGAAGCAGCAGGACAGGCTGTTTCCGGAGCCGGTAGCAGAGGGAATGGAAGAGGCGGAAGCCTTCCTGGAGGACTGCATGGCGGTTGTTGTGGATTCCAAAGCTGCGGTGATGGAGTATTTTGAAGAAGCGGGAATCGACGTGGAGAACCCGGATCAGGTGTTGGACGAAGCAGAGGTTTTCGACGTCGGAGATGGGCGCTACCTGATCGTAGAAGGATAAAAGCGAATTAAAAAGCTCAGGGAATTTGTCACAAAGGTGACGTTCCCTGAGCTTTTTATTCATGATACTTTTTACATCTCAAACAGCTGTAAAATCGCTTCCGAGAGTCCATCGTGGTCGTTATCCTGCTGCGTGATAAAATCGGCGCAGGCTTTGACCTCGGTCGTAGCGTTTGCCATCGCAACGGCAGTTCCGGCAGCCTGCAGCATGGAAATATCGTTTTCGGCGTCTCCGGCAGCGACACTGTTGGAAAGCGGAATCTGAAAATGCTCGCAGACGAAACGGACAGCGTTTCCCTTCCCGGCGGTCTTATCGAAAATTTCAAGATAAATCGGATTGGAAAAAATTGAGGAGATCTTGTCGCCATATTTTTCCTGAATTCTGCTGCGAAACGCTTCCAGACGTCCGTGGTTTTCCATATCGATCGCCAGAAGCTTGCAGGGTGCGTGTCCGATCGTCTTTAAAAGATCGTCGCTGACCTGATATTCCATTCCGGTGCGGGAGCAGTAGTGTTTTACTTCGACGCCGTCTTTGGGGGCAACAACGCAGGTATCGCTATAGGAATGCAAATATAGGTTTTCTTCCTGCGCCATCGAAATGATATCCTCGGCGATTTCGATTGGGACACTTTTACGCATCAGAAAGGTTTTGGTGTCGCAGTCATAGACCTCGTTTCCGTTCGCAGCGATGATAACCGTATCGGGAAAGAGCAGACCGGCATTTTTCGCAACCTTTAAAACACTTGGCAGGGCACGGCCGGAGGTGAGTACCAGACGGTTGCCTGCTAGCACCATTTTGGAAAGCAGCAGCTGCATACCGGGAGAAACTTTTTTCGCGGAATTGAGCAGCGTGCCGTCTAAGTCGGTAAACAGTATTTTTTCAGACATCGAACAGTTCCTTTCTTTTTTCCTTGAGGGCAATCAGAATATCTTCCGGGATAAAAAGCTTGCCATAGCCGGTTCCAAGCTCCAGTCCGGGTTTGCTTTTTCCGTGAAAATCGGAGCCGCCGGAAATCAACAGCCCATAGCGGGCAGCCAGCTGGCGCATCTGACGCTCCTCCCCGGCGGAATAGGTCGAATAAACCGCTTCCAGCGCGACCAGTCCGGCTTCTTTTAAGTGGCGGACGAGGGAGGAAAGGTTATCCTTTCCCATATGGTAGAGCGTCGGATGGGCGAGAACCGGGATGCCCTTGACGGCGAGAATCAGGGAAACCGCCTGGGCGGGCGTGATTTTTTCCCGGGGAACAAAATATTTGGTATGGTCCCCGAGATAGCGGTCGAACGCTTCCGGCAGGCTTTTGACATAGCCGTGGTCGAGCAGATATCTGGAGTAATGCCCTCTTGTGATGACACAGTCCGGAAAGGCTTCCAGCAGCTTTTCATAGCTGATATCGATGCCGTCTGCAGCGAGGCGGGCGCACATTTTTTCATTTCGCTCTTCGCGCGCACGAACAAAGCTTCCGATCTGCTCCTGAAAAGCGGGAGCATCCTCATCGATAAAAAGACCGACGATGTGGATGTCCTTTCCATAGTATTCTGTGGAAAATTCGATTCCGGGGATGACTTCGATGCCTTTTTCCTGTCCGTATGCGACGGCCTCCTTAACACCGGCAGTCGTATCGTGGTCGGTCAGGGCAAAAGCGGTCAGCCCCTTTGCAATCGCCATATCGACAAGCTCGGAGGGCGTAAAGCTTCCATCGGATTTGTTGGAATGCACATGAAGGTCTACGGTGTTCAATCTTCGTCACCCTCTCTGTCAGCGGTGTAAACGGTACGTTTTCTCGCCATTTCATCGCTTTCCAGGTATTCGTCATAAGTGGTGATTTTGTCGATTAAGGAACCGTCGGGCAGGATTTCCATAATGCGGTTTGCGGTCGTCTGTACGAACTGATGGTCGTGGCAGGCAAACAGCGCAACGCCCGGGAACTTGATCAGACCGTTGTTCAGTGCGGTGATGGATTCCATGTCCAGATGGTTGGTCGGCTCGTCTAAAATCAGGCAGTTTGCACCGGAAATCATCATTTTGGAAAGCAGGCAGCGCACCTTTTCACCACCGGAAAGGACTTTTACCTTTTTCACGCCATCTTCTCCTGCAAACAGCATACGTCCGAGGAAGCCGCGGACATAGGTTGCGTCCTTGACAGGAGAGTATCCGGTGAGCCAGTCTGCGATCGTATCGTTGTTGTCGAATTCTGCGGCAGGATCCTTCGGGAAGTACGCCTGGGAGGTTGTAATGCCCCATTTGTAGGTTCCTTCGTCGGGTTCAAGCTCGCCTGCAAGGATTTGGAACAGCGTGGTCTTTGCCAGCTCGTTGCTGCCGACAAATGCGATCTTGTCGTTGTGACCAACGATAAAGGAGATATTGTTTAATACTTTTACGCCATTTACGGTCTTGGAGATGCCGTCTACGGTGAGAACTTCATTGCCGATCTCGCGGTCGGGGCGGAAGTCAATGTAAGGGTATTTCCGGCTGGAGGGCTTGATGTCGTCCAGCTGAATCTTTTCGAGGGCGCGCTTTCTGGAAGTCGCCTGCTTGGATTTGGAAGCATTTGCGGAAAAACGGGAGATAAATTCCTGCAGCTCCTTGATTTTTTCTTCTTTCTTACGGTTTGCTTCCTTCATTTGCTTGATGAGCAGCTGGCTGGATTCATACCAGAAATCGTAGTTGCCGGCATAGAGGGTGATCTTGCCGTAGTCGATGTCTGCGATATGGGTGCAGACTTTATTTAAGAAATAACGGTCATGGGATACGACGATGACGGTATTTTCGAAATTGATCAAAAATTCTTCCAGCCATGCGATTGCATCCAGATCCAGATGGTTGGTAGGCTCATCGAGCAGCAGGATGTCCGGGTTGCCGAACAGTGCGCGCGCCAGCAGGACTTTGACCTTTTCGCTGCCGTTTAAGTCGCGCATCATGCTGTAGTGGAGGTCGGTGTCGATGCCAAGACCGTTTAATAAAGTAGCAGCGTCAGATTCTGCGTTCCAGCCGTCCATTTCTGCAAATTCTGCTTCCAGCTCGGAAGCGCGGATGCCATCTTCATCGGTAAAATCTTCCTTTGCATAGATGGCGTCCTTTTCCTTCATAATTTCATACAGGCGTGAGTTACCCATGATGACGGTATCCATAACGGTGTATTCGTCATATTTAAAATGATCCTGCTCCAGCACGGAAAGACGCTGTCCGGGAGTGATGACAATATCGCCATTGGTGGTCTCAAGCTGTCCGGAAAGAATCTTTAAAAAGGTGGATTTGCCGGCGCCGTTGGCACCGATGAGGCCGTAGCAGTTGCCCTCTGTAAATTTGATGTTTACGTCTTCAAACAGCGCCTTTTTGCCGAGGCGCAGCGTCACGTTGTTTGCACTGATCATGTTGAATTACCTTTCTTTTCCTGAAAAACATAAAAAACTACAATATGATATCAATCCTTTCCTATTTTACAGAAAATCATGAATATTTCAAGTGAAAAATGACCGCCGGGCAAGCTTTTTACTGGACAAAAGGTTTTCTGGATACTATAATTTAAAGAGCGTATCATGATCAGAAAGAACAACCGGTCAAAAAGGAAAGAACAGGATGGATCAGATTCAGGAAGGAGAGCATTTATGGCATACGGTTCAATGACAATGGAGGAACGGTTAAAAGAGCACATCAAAGAATACAGCCTGGAGAATCTGCTGGATCTTTCTTTGGTAAAGGCATGTTTTGAGGATATTTCCAAAGTGCTCGGGATCGAGCTTTTGCTGACGCAGCGCCACGGGGAAACCGCAGTGGAGGTCGGCAATTTTGCAGGCTTTGAGCCGGATGTTGTAAACGATCCGGGCAGAAAGCTTCGCGTATTCAATCGGACGATTGGTCATCTCTATGTAAAAATGGATCATGCTTCAGATCAGGAGCTTGCAGAGCGCATTGTTGAACATATGATGCTGCAGTATGAAGCACTGGCGTGTGACCATTATCGTTACCGTGAGACAGCGATCTATGCAGACGAGCTGGAAGAGGCGATGGAGCAGGAGGCTTACCGCATCAAGCGCGGCGAACACGAAGACGCCCTGACTGGTTTGCTGAATAAGACCTATATGAAAGGACGCCTTCTGGAAATGCAGGAGACCGCTCCGGCTGCAGTGATCTGCGCCAATATTAATGACTGGAAATTTGTCTATGACCATTTCGGCAACGAGGAGAGTGACCGCCTGATCAAGACCGTTGCAGGTCTGATCCGCAAGGAAGCGAAGGAAGAGTACCTGATCGGCCGTGTGGACGGAGATGTATTCGAAATCGTAATTCCGACGCCGGAGGACGGAGAAGCGGAAGCGTTCTGTGACAGAATCCAGCAGGCGTGTACGAACTATGAAGATCCGTATCTCGCACCTTCCCTTGCGATTGGTCTGGTTTACCGTACGAATGTGGAAGAGTTGTTCGACAAATGTTATTCCGACGCGGAATATGAGATGTGTTACAACAAGCTGGATGTCAAGCATGCAGATGGCTATAAGGAGCGCCTGGAGCATGGACTGAAATAGTTACAGTTCACTCGCACCATTCGCAAAAGCGCATTCTGCGGACATTTTGTTATCGGGAACGAAAGAATCGCCGGGGGTGCAGCTGTGACTGTGCGCCTGGCGTTTTTACCGCATGGGAAACGGATGCCTCATGCGAAACCTGTATAGTCGGAATTGTTACAGTTCCCACAAGCCATTCGTGAAAACCCTGTGAAATTCAAAAAAGTGCTGGACAATCCGGCATGCCTGTGATAAGATACAAAATAGTGATGCGTAATACATTTGTAATATATTCGTATATTGCAGTTTTGCAACCGTAGTCTAACGGATAGAACGGAGGCCTCCGACGCCTTTAATGCAGGTTCGATTCCTGTCGGTTGCATTTTATTCGCATCACTTTTTTTATTTTGACAATAGAACAGAAACCCGTAAATCAAACAGAATAGACAAAAAGGTTGTGATAGAAGATTGAAAAATAACATTTTTCAATCGCGAGATTTGTGTCTGCGCGCACTTGACACAAACTCGATATGCGCAAAAAGCGTGCGCAGAAATGAGGCAAAAAATGAAACGGATCTATAAAATCATGAGGGACAAAAAGGGGGAGGGATATATCGATGCGGCAG
>ERZ773185.2308-NODE-2308-length-12558-cov-4.871871_pt1 | contig 12558 bp, 9 predicted proteins | sample MGYA00580531_ERZ773185 | MGnify/ENA primary metagenome ERZ773185 (study PRJEB29015, sample SAMEA2737799) | human gut metagenome | biome: human gut; feature: human-associated habitat; material: faeces | place: China | collected 2012 ...
TGGAGATCGAGAGCTTCATCCACGGCGCGATGTGCATTTCCTACTCCGGAAGATGCCTGCTCAGCAACTTCTTTACGGGCCGCGACGCGAACCAGGGTGCCTGTACCCATCCGTGCCGCTGGAAATACTCCGTTGTGGAGGAGACGAGACCGGGCGAGTATATGCCGGTATACGAGAATGAGCGAGGAACCTATATTTTCAACTCCAAGGATCTCTGCATGATCGAGCATGTGCCGGAGATGATCGACGCCGGAATCGACAGTTTTAAGATCGAAGGCCGCATGAAGACGGCGCTCTATGTGGCAACAGTTGCCAGGACCTACCGCAAAGCCATCGATGACTATCTGGAGAATCCGGAGAAATATAAAGCGAACATGGAGTGGTACAAGGAAGAGATCGGAAAGTGCACTTACCGTGAGTTTACCACAGGTTTTTACTTTGGAAAACCGACGTCCGAGACCCAGATCTACGACAGCAACACGTATGTAAAGAACTATATCTATCTCGGAACTGCGGAAGAGCGCGATGCGAGAGGATTCGCGAAGATCGAGCAGAAGAATAAGTTCTCCGTCGGTGAGACCATCGAGATCATGAAACCGGACGGAAGAAATATTTCCGCCCTTGTCCGCGGCATCTACACCGAGGAGGGCGAGAGCCAGGAGAGTGCACCGCATCCGAAACAGGTCCTCTATATCGACCTGGACGGGGAAGTGGAGCAGTACGATATTCTGCGTAAGAAAGAGGCAGAGTAAGAGATTACCGGGTGGCGATTCCCTGAGTAGAAATGTTCACAGCACGCAGAGCTGGCTGGGATCCTGCGGGGCTGGAGGGAAACATTTTCAGAGTTGACAGAATTGCAGATAATAATGTGAAAGACTGGAAAGGAGGCATAATTGTGGCGGTAGTTTTTGGCATCCTTGGAATATTATGCCTCATTTATTACGGCGTGATCGTGATCTACTCCGGCGCGGGAACTTCGTTCTCGGCGATCTGGATCATACTGGCGCTGGGATTTTTTGCCGCGGCCGCGGTGATGAAGTTTTACCCGAGATTCCGCGACAAGATTCCGGTGCAGCTGGAAGTGGCGGTGATCACGTTTTTTTCAGCCATCGCCTTTATTTTTGTCGTGGTGGAACTCATGATGGGTTTCAGCGCTATCTCCTTCCAGAAGGAGAGTGTGAACTACGTGATCGTCCTCGGCGCCCAGGTGCGCGGAAACAAGATCAGCCGCACCCTGGAGCGGCGCCTGGATAAGGCGGTGGAGTACGCGGCCTATCATCCGAACACGGTGTTCGTTCTTTCCGGCGGACAGGGCGATGATGAGGATGTGACAGAGGCATCCGCTATGTACCGATATATGAAGAGCCGTGGGGTGCCGGATTACCAGCTCCTCTTAGAGGAATCGTCCCGCAGCACTTACGAAAATATGGTATACAGTAAGATTCTGATTACGGAAAGAGAACGTCTCCGCCGGGCAACGCTGCGCGCGGCCATGGCGGAATACGGTTACCTTCTTCCGCCGGATGAGGAAATCACGATCCGCGTGGGCATCCTCACCAGCAATTTCCACGAACTCCGGGCAAAAGGAATCGCAAGACACGTCGGAATCCCGAATGTCAGCGGAATTTCCGCGAAGTCGGATCCGGTGCTTTTTGCACATTTTTGTGTCAGAGAGTGTTTTGCGATATTAAAAGATAAATTTGTGGGAAATATGTAAATAAGGGCATCAAGGTCAGGAATCCGACGCAAGCTTGCCTGCAGGAGAGGGCATGACCTTGAGACCCGCCAAAAACATGAGTAAGCAGCCATTTTTTGAAGAAAAATGAGCGAATTACGAATGTTTTTAGAATTGCGAGAGTGCAAAGCACGTAGCAATTCGGTATCAGAGGGGGCAAAATACCTTTTGCCCCCAACATCATGATATATATTTAATAACAGGAGGTTTTCTGCCTATGTGTGTATACAATGATACCGGTAAAAATACAACCTCTGCCTCTGAAACTCTTTTGAATAAAAGGATCGCTATAGTAGGCATCGGCGGCGTAGGCGGCTACTTAGGTGCCATGCTGGCTCATGCCTATCCCCATGTTACACTGGCAGCCAGAGGGAAACGGCTGGAACATATAAAAGAACATGGACTTACTCTTCACAGTGTTTACAGCGGAGAGATCACAGCCTTTCCTGAACATGTAACAACAGCCGATGCCATTGGTCCCCAGGATTATATTTTTGTATGCGTAAAAAACTATTCCTTAGAGGATGTCTGCCGCCAGATCACGCCTTTTGTGGATGATCACACCGTTCTCATACCGGTAATGAATGGCGTAGATACAGGAGAGCGGATGAGAAATCTTCTGAAAAAAGGCACTGTTATCGACTCCCTTATTTATATCGTTGCCTACGCATCCCCGGACTTTTCCATTACCCAGATCGGCAACCTGGCTTCCCTGCGGATCGGCATAAAAAATGCCTCAAAGGAGCAGTCAGAGAACGTCCTTGAGGCATCCGCCCTTTTAAGCGGGGCACATATCCATCATAAAATTGCCGATAACATTATCGCAGCCATCTGGCGCAAGTACATTTTAAACTGCGCCTATAATATCACTACCGCCCGGTATAACCGGACCATTGGACAGCTTCGGGAAGATCCTGAGACAGCCGCCCAGTATGAGACCTTAGTCCGTGAGTCCTGGCTTGTATCTGAGGCAGCCGGTGCAGGCGTGCCGGAAACTTCCATTAACGAGATCATCGATCAGTTCTACCATAAACTGGATCCGGCATCCACCAGTTCCCTTCAAAGAGATATCTGGGCCGGACGCCCCAGTGAACTGGAGACCTTCAGCGGCTATCTGGTACGAAAAGCAAAGGAACTTTCCGTACCGGTGCTATTGTCAGAAACTATGTATTCTGACCTGCAGAAAATCGTTTCAAAACAAAGCTGACATATGCCTGACAACGGCATTATCACAGATATTTAAGCCAGTTCATCTTTCTTGTCTACAGAGCGGTACTTGCGGCCATAAGCCATCAGTGCCGCTATTGTTTTGCCGTCAGTGATCTTTCCTGTGTAGATCATCTCTTCCAGATCTTTTAATTCCCATGCTTCCACTTCGATCACTTCATCTTCATCCAGATGCTGATGGGACGGGATCAGGTTGTGGGCTACGAAAATATCAATGGCTTCATCACAAAATGCAACTGTAGTATTTATACTCATGAGATATTCCAGTTTTTCGGTGCGGAAACCAGTTTCCTCCTCCAGTTCTCTGTAAGCACACTCGATCTTTGGCTCATCCGGTGCGTCCAGCTTTCCTGCCGGGATCTCCAGTGTATAGCGGTTTAAAGCATTGCGGTACTGGCGCACCATTAAGATCTTTCCTTCTGAAGTTACAGGCAGAACAGCCGCTGCACCATCGTGGTGGATGTAATCCCAGTGTGCCTCATGGCCATTTGCAAGAACTGTATCCTCATATATTTTCAGGATATTTCCCTGATATTTTAACTGACGGTCTAAACGTACTACCGGCATTCCTTCATTTTCTACTTTTCCCATGTTTCTTCTCCTTTTATATGTTATGTACTCCCGAACTCTTCTTGCAAAATCAGACATAAAAAATTCCAGGAGTATTGATCTTTCACACCTCCGCCTGCAGTGCAGGCGATGTGCCACATACATTTACATTTTCCTGCCCTTTTCATAGCTGGCATCTTCTGCCTTGATCACAGCATTTCTGAAGCCCCACTCTTCCAGTGCAGATACACCGGCAATGGTGGTTCCGCCAGGTGAGCAAACCTCATCCTTTAACTGTCCCGGATGCTTTCCTGTTTCCAGTACCATTTTAGCACTTCCAAGAACGGTCTGGGCTGCCATCTGGTATGCCTTGGCCCTTGGAAGGCCGTATTTTACAGCTCCGTCTGCCAGCGCTTCAATAAACATGTATACATAAGCCGGTGAACAGCCGCTGACACAGCCAACTGCATCCATCATACGTTCATCTACTACTTCCAGACGTCCGCAGGCCTCAAAAATACCACGAAGCACTGCCTTTTCCTCTTCACTGTAGTTGGACTCCTCATATGCCATACCGGTCATGCCTTCACCCAGTAACGCCGGTGTATTTGGCATGGTACGGACTACGCGCACCTTTCCGCCCAGACGTTCTGTAAGGCTTGCAATGGTCTGGCCAGGTGCCAGTGAGATCACGATCTGATCTTCCTTTAATACCGGACGGATTTCCTCAAACACTGTCTCAAAATACTGTGGCTTTACTGCCAGGATCACATACTCAGACTGCTTTACACACTCTGCATTGGATGCTGCATGAGCCACTCCTGTCTTTGCTGTTACAGCTTCCATCTTTTCTTTGTGGGCTGCTGTAAATAATAAGTCCTCCGGCTTATAGACCCGTAAAAGTCCGTTTAAAATAGCAGAACCCATATTTCCCATTCCAATAAAACCGATCTTTGCCATATTTTTCGCCTCCTGTTATAATTTTTAAAACATTCACGAATATTCGTCCATTTTAACGCACACACCCGCCCGCATACGCGGACGGGCAAACGTTCTTTCTATATGCGATTTTTATTTATCATACCCATCCATGATACCACAAAAATCAAAGGTTGCAAAGTAATCCTTTGGAGTTTCTGCGCGGCGGATCATCTGGACAGAGCCGTCTTCCTTTAATAAAAGTTCTGCGGATTTTAACTTACCGTTGTAGTTATAACCCATTGCAAAGCCATGGGCACCTGCATCATGGATCACTAAAAAGTCACCCATTTTGATCTCAGGAAGCATACGGTCAATCGCAAATTTATCATTGTTCTCGCAAAGGGAACCGGTAATATCGTACTTGTGGTCACAAGGCACATCTTCTTTTCCAAGAACGGTAATGTGATGATAAGCACCATACATAGCCGGACGCATCAGGTTTACTGCGCAGGCATCTACACCGATGTACTCTTTATGAGTATGTTTTTCATGGATCGCTTTGGTAACCAGGCATCCATAAGGCCCTAACATAAAACGGCCAAGCTCTGTGCAAAGAGCCACGTCATCCATTCCTGCAGGAACCAGAACTTCCTCATAAACTTTGCGCACGCCTTCGCCAATAGCCATAATGTCATTTGGTTCCTGATCTGGACGATAAGGGATACCAATACCACCGGACAGGTTGATGAAACTGATATGTGCACCTGTCTCTTCTTTTAACTTAACAGCCAGCTCAAAGAGGATCTTTGCAAGCATCGGATAATATTCATTGGTAACTGTATTGCTTGCCAGGAAAGCATGGATACCGAAATTCTTTGCCCCCTTGGACTTTAAAATCTTAAATGCCTCAAAGATCTGCTCAGTAGTCATACCATACTTTGCATCTCCCGGGTTGTCCATAATGTCATTGCTGATCTTAAACACACCGCCTGGATTGAAACGGCAGCTGATGGTCTCCGGAATGAAGCCTAATGTATCTTCCAGGCACTGGATATGGGTAATATCATCCAGGTTGATGATGGCACCCATTTCATTTGCGTAAGCAAATTCCTCAGGCGGAGTATCATTGGAAGAAAACATTACATTGGAACCGGAAAAACCGCAGGCCTTTGACATCATTAACTCTGTTAAAGAAGAGCAGTCTGTACCACAGCCATATTCCTGTAAGATCTTTAAGATAAATGGATTTGGGGTTGCTTTTACTGCAAAATATTCTTTATATCCTTTATTCCAGGAAAATGCCTGTTTCAGACGTTTTACATTTTCGCGGATACCTTTTTCATCATACAGATAAAATGGGGTTGGATAGGTCTTGGCGATCTCTTCTGCCTGCGCCAGTGTAACAAATGGTTTCTTTTCCATAATCTTATCTCCTTTCCCTGTGGGGGATCTTTGCTTTACGCAATGGTATTTTTATGCATTATCTATGCATATATATCAGTTCCTTTTAATTTTACAGGATAACCTCCGTAAAAGAAAAGAAGCCTGTAAGGGAGTACCATTTCCTTTGCGGATAATTGTACTCCCAGACAGACTTCTTTGTCTAGTATTATTTTTAATGAATGTTTTGAAGATTGCGAAGCAATCTGGTGGCATTCAGCTAGTCCACACTTACCACACGCATGATATTGGTAGCTGTTGCTGCCTCGTGACGTCTTGCATAGGTAACGATACCTGCGGTAATAACGGCCAGATCACCAGATTTGATCACACCGCTGCTCTTTAACTCTTCTAAAGAGTTTTCGATCAGCTCATCTGTACTCTCTGCACGACGGGACCATACAGGTGTTACACCCCACTGAAGCATCATCTGACGGACAGTAGTAGTGCTTGGGGACATACCGATGATACGTGCTGCCGGTCTCCACTTGGAAAGCATCATGGATGTAAATCCTGTAATACTTGGAGCAATGATGTAATCAGCACCGATGTCATGTGCGGTAGAAACAGAAGCGGAGCAAACTGCATTGGAGATATTCTTCATATTCTCCTCAGTTACTTTACGACGGCGGTATGCGCTGTAGTCTAAGTAAGCTTCCGTCTCTTCAACGATAGATACCATCATCTTTAATGCGTCAACCGGATATTTACCCATAGCAGTCTCACCGGAAAGCATTACTGCGTCAGTACCGTCATAAACAGCGTTGGCAACGTCCGTAACCTCTGCTCTGGTAGGTCTTGGATTGCGGATCATGGAGTCTAACATCTGGGTTGCAGTGATAACAGTCTTGCATGCCTCGTTGCACTTGCGGATGATCTCCTTCTGGATATGAGGAACTTCCTGTGCCGGGATCTCAACGCCCATATCACCTCTTGCTACCATGATGCCGTCTGCAACTGCAATGATCTCATCTAAGTTATCAATACCTTCTGCATTTTCGATCTTAGCGATGACTTTGATGGCAGAACCTTCAGAATCCAGCATAGACTTGATCTCACGGATACAGTCAGCAGTGCGGACAAAAGAAGCTGCAATAAAATCAAAGCCCTGTTTGATGCCAAAACGGATATCTTCTTTATCTTTTTCAGTCAGTGCCGGAAGCTTGATCTTTACATTAGGAACATTTACACCCTTTTTCTCACCTAACTCGCCGCCGTTGATAACAGTACAAACAATCTCTGTACCTTCTACCTTTTCCACTTCCAGTTCGATCAGACCATCATCGATCAGGATCTTATTTCCGGCTGCAACATCCTCATTCAGACCAGAGTAATTAATATGGGTAATAGTCTCATCACCAATGATCTCTCTGGTAGTTAAAGTAAAGGTCTGTCCTTCCTTTAAGGAAACTTTCTTTCCATCCTTTAATACACCGGTACGGATCTCCGGTCCCTTTGTATCAAGAAGAGCTGCTACCGGCCGGTCCAGTTCCTTTCTTACTTCTTTTAAGATTTCCAGACGGCTCTGATGCTCTGCATAATCACCGTGGGAGAAGTTAAAACGAGCTACGTCCATTCCATTTTTAGCCAGTTCCAGCATAATGTTCTTGTCATTTGTGTTGGGGCCCATAGTGCAGACGATCTTAGTTTTCTTCATGTTTTCAAATTCCTCCATAAATAAAATGAATTGGGGTTAGTAGTATATTCGCTCTTTTACTGCCTTTTTATGCCCTTGGCACAGGAATAAATGTGTCAGGCCAAGTGGGGATATGCAGTGCAAAAGCGCAGAGCATGCCGATCGCATTAATCATTACTGTTACTGTTATCAGCATCCTCTTTTTTGACGTGCTTATGTGTGTACAAATGATCCATGCAATATTCATAATTGCCTTCACATTTGGAACAATAACGGAATTCCATACCAGGACTGTCTTTATCTGTGCGTCCGCAGACTGCACACTTGTGTCCTCTCTTTACCACTTTCATTTTCTGGGTGGTCTTCTGGAATTCCTGGGAGCGTTTCTTCTGCTTAAAACCGGAAGGACCTGCAAAGGTCATCCAGCCAAAGAATACGCCAATAAGGATCAGACTTAAAACGATCTCGATCTTCTCGATCAGTCCGCCTGTAATAAAGGAATAAATATAAATTCCTGCCTCTGCCACTGCGATCCAGCTTGCCTTTAATGGCAGTACCATCATAAACAGTACCTGCATATCCGGAAACATCAGGGCAAATACAAAGAAGAAGGAATAAACCAAATAAGTTGGGAACAGTGGCAGTGAAAGCCCTGTTACCAGGTAAATGCCAATGGCAACAACCGAATGAAGGAGCACACCTCCGATAATGTAGCAGTTAAAGCGAAATCTTCCCCATACCTGCTCCACAATGGTGCCAAACGCACGGATACAGTAAATGCCAAGGGCGTTCATCAGCACAAACATAATGGCATCCGAACCTGTAATGGCCGGTGGATACACTAAAAATGTAACAATACGCCAGATCTGGCCGTGAAGGATAGCCGCCGGGTTTAAGATCAGATAATTCATCACAAACTGCGGTGCTACCAGGAAAAGGACCACTCCAAGGATCTCCAGGGCGCATACAATATCAATGATACTTCTGAACCCCAGGAAATTTCCGTTCCGGCGTTTCCAGTTATTGGAAAATTTTCCCATTCAAAAACTCCTTTTTTAAACTGATTTAACTGATTTTAAAACAGATCTTTCTTATTAAATATATAAGCAACGATCAGTGTCAATACCAGTGTAAAGAAAAGCACGATGCCAAATCCATAAGGATGCTCTGCAAAAGGCATTCCGCTGGCTCTTACGTTCATACCGTAAAAACTTGCCACCATAGTTGGAATGGACATAACAATGGTAACGGTTGCCAGGAATTTCATAACAATGTTTAAGTTGTTTGAAATAACAGATGCAAAGGTATCCATGGTACCACTTAAAATGCCATTGTAAATGCTGGTCATCTCCATAGCCTGCTTATTCTCTACAATTACATCTTCCAGAAGATCAGTATCTTCCGGGTACTTCTTGATCTTGTCGATCCTTAATAACTTCTCCAGCACCACTTCGTTGGAACGAAGGGAGGTGGTAAAGTACACCAGTGATTTCTGAAGTTCTAACAGTTCGATCAGTTCCTCATTTTTCTGGGACTGGTGAAGTTTGTTTTCAATGACTTCACTCTTTTTATCGATAATGCGCAGGTACTGCAGATACTGGGTTGCATTTTTATAAAGGATCTGTAAGATAAACCTTGTTTTCATAAATGTGTGGAAATCTCTGACTCTTCCGTCCATAAAGGCAGTAAGGATCGGGGTCTCCTCCAGGCAGACGGTTATCAGCACATCCTTGGTGGTAATGATCGCCATAGGAATGGTCACAAACCAGTCTTTCCCGTTTCTTTCTTCTATAGAAGGAATATCCACCAATATCAGCGTATATTCATCTTCTGCTTCAATACGTGAGCGCTCTTCCTCATCCAGAGGTGCTTTCAGGTGGTCCGGATCGATCTGGCAGGCATCAGCAATCTCTAAGATCTCTGATGCAGTTGGATTGGTCAGGGCGATCCAGCAGCCTGGCTGCATCTCCTCTTTTTCGTGCATTGCACCGTCTTCTGTCTTGAAAATCCGTATCATGCGAAATCTCCCCCATTTTGAATTTTCACCCTACTCATTATAGTGACTGGCCCGGTTTTTGTCAAATCGTTTCATATTTTTTCATTTCTTCACAAATTCTTAACCCCCTTTAACAATTGCTAATCCGATGGGATTGTGTTAGACTGTAATGTGCTTTTTTGGGCTTTTCGCCCGGAATTGTAGTAAGAGACATGATGTTCTAACAAACAATTACGTTTCATAAGCTATAGGATGTACTCTCAGAGTCTTGAAAGTACATCAAGTCACAAAGGAGGTAAGGGGCTATCCCCATATACTATGGATCAGACTACAACTTATTACACCCTGGGGATCGATATCGGTTCAACAACTGTCAAAGTTGCATTACTGGATCAGGATCTTCATATTATATTCTCCGATTATGAGCGTCATTATGCCAATATTCAGGAAACTCTGGCAGGCCTTTTAAAGAAAGCCTTAAACCAGACCGGCCCCATTGATATTATCCCGGTGATCACCGGCTCTGGCGGCCTTACACTTTCATCTCATTTACACGTTCCTTTTGTCCAGGAAGTTGTAGCAGTTGCATCTGCTCTCCAGGACTATGCGCCACAGACCGACGTAGCCATTGAGTTAGGCGGCGAAGATGCCAAGATCATTTACTTTACAGGGGGCATCGACCAGCGTATGAACGGTATCTGCGCAGGAGGAACCGGATCTTTCATTGACCAGATGGCATCCCTTTTGCAGACCGATGCTGCTGGACTGAATACATATGCAAAAGATTACAAGGCTATCTACCCAATTGCAGCCCGCTGCGGTGTTTTCGCGAAATCGGATATTCAGCCGCTGATCAACGACGGCGCTACCAGAGAGGATCTGGCTGCCTCTATTTTCCAGGCAGTAGTAAACCAGACCATCAGCGGTCTTGCCTGTGGTAAGCCCATCCGTGGAAATGTTGCCTTTTTAGGAGGACCTTTGCATTTCCTTCCTGAACTGAGAAAAGCCTTTGTTCGCACGCTGCATCTGACTCCGGAGCAGACCATTGCACCGGATCACTCCCACCTGTTTGCAGCTGTAGGCGCTGCCATGAACCCAAAGGAAGGCCAGGAGCCGGTAGCTATTACCGACATGATCGACCGGCTTTCCAATGGCATTAAAATGGATTTTGAAGTAAAGCGTATGGATCCTCTGTTTAAGGATCAGGCAGAATATGACGCCTTTATCGAAGACCACGGCCACAACCACGTGCGTTCCGGCAATCTTTCTACTTACGAAGGCAACTGCTATCTGGGTATTGACGCCGGTTCCACTACCACCAAAGTGGCTCTTGTTGGAGAAGACGGCACATTATTATATCGTTTTTATGATAATAATAATGGAAGTCCTCTGGCTACTGCCATCCGCGCAGTGACAGAGATCAAAGAACAGCTTCCAGAAACTGCCCATATTGCTTACTCCTGCTCTACCGGATACGGCGAAGCCCTTTTAAAGGCTGCTCTTATGTTAGATGAGGGAGAAGTAGAGACTATTTCCCACTACTACGCTGCTGCTTTCTTTGAGCCGGATGTGGACTGTATCCTGGACATCGGCGGACAGGATATGAAGTGCATCAAGATTAAGGACGGCACAGTGGACAGCGTACAGCTCAACGAGGCATGTTCCTCCGGCTGCGGTTCCTTCATCGAGACCTTCGCAAAATCCTTAAACTACAGCGTTCAGGATTTCGCGAAGGCGGCACTTTTTGCCCAGAACCCGGTGGATCTCGGAACGAGATGTACCGTATTCATGAACTCCAACGTAAAACAGGCGCAGAAAGAAGGCGCTTCTGTTGCGGATATCTCCGCCGGCCTCGCCTACTCTGTGATCAAGAACGCCCTGTTTAAGGTCATCAAGATCACTTCCGCCGGCGACCTCGGAAAGAACGTCGTTGTACAGGGCGGAACCTTCTACAATGACGCAGTCCTCCGAAGCTTCGAGCGGATCTCCGGCTGCAATGCCGTCCGCCCGGATATCGCAGGTATCATGGGTGCCTTCGGTGCGGCACTGATCGCCCGTGAGCGTTACATGCACCGTCCCCATGAGACGACGATGCTCTCTCTGGACGATATGATCAATTTGACCTACACGACAACCATGAGCCGCTGCCGCGGATGCGTAAACCACTGTGTCCTGACGATCAACCGGTTCGAGGGTGGACGTCAGTATATTTCCGGAAACCGCTGTGAGCGCGGTCTCGGCGTGGAACAGGCAAAACGTGACATCCCGAACCTCTTTACATGGAAGTATCACAGACTCTTCGACTATGAGCCGTTGACAGCCGACAAGGCGACCCACGGCGTTGTGGGAATCCCGCGGGTCCTCAACATGTACGAGAACTTCCCGTACTGGGCAACCTTCTTTAAGGAGCTCGGCTTCCGCGTGATGCTGTCCCCACAGTCCAGCCACCAGATCTACGAGCTGGGCATCGAGACGATCCCGAGTGAGTCTGAATGTTACCCGGCAAAGCTTGCCCACGGACACATTTCCTGGCTCATCAAACGCGATGTGCCGTTTATCTTCTATCCGTGTATTCCTTACGAGCGGAAAGAGGTTCCGGGAGCCGGAAACCACTACAACTGCCCGATGGTCACCTCCTACTCGGAGAACATCAAGAACAACATGGAGGAATTAAAGGAAAAGAACGTGAAGTTCTTAAATCCGTTCATGGCGTTCACAAGCGAGGCGGTCCTTTCAAAGCAGCTTCAGGAAGTCTTTAAGAAGGAATTCGATATTCCGGAATCCGAGACGAAGAAGGCTGCTAAAAAGGCCTGGGATGAACTCGCCCAGGCGAGAACCGATGTGGAGAAGAAAGGCGAGGAAGTCTTACAGTACTTAAAAGACACCGGAAAACACGGCATCGTCCTTGCGGGACGTCCGTACCACATCGATCCGGAGATCAACCACGGCATCGCCGATATGATCACCTCCTACGGTTTCGCTGTCCTCACGGAGGACTCCGTATCCCATTTAGGAAAGGTGGAGCGCCCGCTCGTCGTTACCGACCAGTGGATG